>Ga0209183_1000772_pt1 | contig 11784 bp, 8 predicted proteins | sample LHCtaG_2_FD_184120 | JGI IMG/M metagenome (GOLD analysis project Ga0209183, IMG submission 184120) | Hot spring microbial communities from Little Hot Creek, USA to study Microbial Dark Matter (Phase II) - LHC4sed_replicate (SPAdes)... | ecosystem: Environmental > Aquatic > Thermal springs > Hot... | reverse complement strand
GCGCTCAGGGACTGATATTTGCCTTTGATACCAAGCGGCTGTAACCGTTCTCAGTTGGACATCCTTCCATTTCGGATGCCGATACACGATTTGGCAGTCCTTTTGCATGTAGTCGGTGATGCCTGGCCAAGGACCGGGCACTTTGAAGTAACCCCAACCATCGGTCGGAACTTGTTCTGCTTGGGGCTCCGCAGGCTGCCACTGCCACAAACCGTTGATGCAAATCCTTTCACGGGTTTTGGTCGTTTCACGATAAGCCTTCTCAATGTCCCAAACAACCTTAACCCCCGGCAGCAAGATTGATTCTTCAGAACTCTTCCTGCCCTCAACTTGATGCCTCATACTCATCCCACCTGACAGGGCAGCGAAAGTGAAAAGGAAGATTGCCAAACTAAAAATGGACTTTGCCTCCCTCAGAAACCTAAACACCATGTTCGTCCCCTCCTTTGAGAAACGAAAGGCTTGTCACGGCGATTGAGTTAGGACAATTTCTGTCAAGTGTCGGTGCAAGTCCGTTGGGTCGGTGAAGAGCAAATAAGCGTCAACGGGGCGGTCGTGGCGCTCTATTCGCAAGGCGACTTCGTTCCAGCCTTGTCGCAGCGTGACTCGGGCATAGTGGCTTGCTGGTCCTTGTTGTCTGGGTCGGACAAGGTAATCGGGTTGATGCGTGTTGAGAATTTCTGCTCCATTGAAGGAGAGTTGAAAGGCTGCGTTGCAAGGGAAACCGATAACGGCAGGTCTGGTTGCAGGTGACCAAACCCACAACTTAGCCTCTACCATGCCCGGCTTCCCTCCGAACCATCGCTCCAACGGCAGTTGACTATCAGGCAACCATTCAGTTTGCCATTCGCCACCGTTTTTCCTGAGAAGCCATTTTCTTTCGCCGACGAGTGTGACAGGCACCGCTACTTCTGCCGGTCGGTCTTGGACTTGCACTTTAACCCACAATGTCTGGGTCTGAGGCAAACGAACGGGTGCACCGATGCTGGCGTTAACCTTAATCACGCCGTTGACACCAACAACACCTTTGGGCGGGAGGGTCACTGAAGAAAATTCTGGCTCAACCCGCCAACCAGATGGGACATCCCAAGCGACCGTGACGCTTAAAGGAATTGGTTGGAGGTTGTGAAGCCAAACGGTAACAGTCTTAAGAGTTTCAGGGTTAATTGTTGGCAACCCGCAGTAATCCACTCCGACTCGAACAGCGTTCAAGGCGAAATCCACCCGCCACGGATACTTGTTCCGCTTCCAAAGTTCGTAAATGCCATCATCAGGTCGCAACCAATCTTCGGGCAGGTCAGAAAGGTCGGTGGGCGCATCGGCGATGCGAATCGGTGCCCCATGCCACGCCAGCAATTTCTGCGCTGCCAAGATTACTTCATCGGTCAAAACTCTCACATCCGGCAACGGTAGGATGTTGCGGATGCCGCCCCAACTTAAGTTAGTGGCAATTGCTTCGCCCAACGGCTCTGCCCACTTCTTCGGGACTTCGCCCAGCAAAATCCCCATCACCGAACCTGCCGTCGCTCCAGTGCAATCAGTGTCCTGACCGCAGTTGACAGCAGTTGTGATGGCTTTGCCGAAATCCCCATCACTTGCCAACAAGCCCAAAACCGTGAACGCCAAATTCTGCGGCGCGTGGGTCGGTTCACGGTGCCAATACTTTTCGGCAATTCGTTCCCTGACCTTCCGCCAGTCCTTCAACTCCTGCCACCATTTGCGGGTGTCAGTGATAGCACGGGCAATTTGGCAATCTGGAGGGATGAAGGCAAGAGCCAAATCTAACGCTTCGTCCAAATCGTGCTTGACGAAGACAATGCTTTCCAGAGCAGCGTTGAACATCTCGCCCCAAACCCCTTCCCCGCCTGCGTGGTCAACGATGGCATCTTCAAAAGCAAATCGGACAGCAATGCGCGGTGATGCAGGCGCCAAACATGCCCAAATCTCCGAGCGGATAGGAGAACCCATGCAATCGTTCCAAAAGTCATTGTCGTAGACACCCGAGAGGGGCGGCAGCAGTCCCCAACGCAAGTTGCGTTTGGCGAAGCCGTATTCGTTCCAGTTGTAGCCGATGTGTGTCAACCATGCCTGAGCCAAAACTTGCGCGTTAATTTGCCAATTCGCCCTCTTGACAGCATCCAGCCAGACCAACTGCATTTCCAGGTCGTCATTGGGGATTCCGCCTTCCTGAAGTTTCGGATACCAGTCAAAGTTGTGTGGACCAGGTTGACCTTCAACGGGGGCGCCCAAAGTGCCACCAGCGTTTTTCCCCATCCAGCAAGCGTAAGTTCTCCTCCACACTTCACCTCGGTTCAGCACCGCCATTTCTCTCGCCTCCTTTTTCCAAATCACTGTGAGCCCTCGGTTATTGTAGCATCAATGCGGGAACTTTCAGCGGCTGTCACTCGTCCATTTAATGGCTTGCACCAAAAACTGGTAGTGCAAAAATTGATTTGGGCAACAAGCGATTTAATGGGCGGTGATGGCGATGAGAAATTGGCTTTGGCTTCTTTTGCTCTTCTCAGCAAATTCCATCAAGGCAGTCCCGCTGCCCCCTGACCCATCATTGGACATTGAGGTCAAGGTTCAAGGGCGATTTGTCAATTGGGTTACGGGTAAGGAGCAAACCACTTCCGTTAAGCCCCAAGTGATTTGGGCGATGCCCAACGAACTCCCATCCCGCACCGATTTACTTCGCCGAGCCATTAAAAACGAGTGGCGAGGCGCTCAACTTTTCTTCTCCGATTTCTGGCACCGCTGGGCTCACCGAACCGTTCAAACATTAAACCCACCTCAAGGTTGGCTCATTTGGGATGTCAGCCAACAGCCATTGCAATTGCAAGTTTCTGTGCGAGACAAGGAGAAGCGATTAACACAATTGAGGCTTGTGACCGTTCGCGAAGAAGTGATGGCAAAGGCTGCCAATGGAGCGGCAAAGGTCACATGGACGATAAAACCTACCGATGCTGCCGTGCTTGTTTTGCGGGACAAATTAGGCGTGTTGGCGTTTCTGCTGATGCGTTGGACACCAATTGTCTATGCTGAGCAGGTTGGCATCGCCGCTGAAGTTGGTCCCATACCCGTGACTATTGGCGATTGCGAAGAGTGTCGGAAGGGTGAAGCCATCGCCAACCAAATTTACGAAAAGTTGCGTCCACCTAAGGAAGGCTTTGTTTGGGTCTTTCAAAGGCTGAAATCGGGCGACGAATATCCCGACCTTAATACAGGCGTGCCGCATTTTCGCATCAAGACAATTGGGGATTTGCTTGTCCTTTCCCCCACCAGAAAAATTGTCCCTGTTGAGTTCGTCAAATCAATTCCGCCTCTCGGCGCTCAAGAGGCGTTAAATGTTGCTTGTTACGGGGCAAGAGCGGTTACTCCCTATAGACCTATGAAATGGTTGCCAGGGCAAAGACAGGTTTGGAGGGATGAATGGCGAATCTATGAAGTTCAGAAATGTCGGTTCGTGGTTGCTGTTTGGGAAGTTCGAGCAAGGCTTGATATGCGTCTCACTGGGTTTTCTTCCTACAACGAAGCAGCATATCGCACTCGTGATATTGCAAACGAGATTGTCAAGTCAATCCCCTTAGAGCCTCCTAATCATGTCGCTGCTTTGTTGGTTGAAAGGCTACGACCCAAAGTAGCGAGTTGGCGCATCGGTTTGATGCCGCGAGCCACTCTGTGGTTTGACGGTGTTGTGGTTGCTTTTTGGTCATCGTTTAAAGAACCCAAAACGGAATGGCTTGAGTGGGAGAGAATTCAGGTTGAAAGGGAAAAGCAGAGGCTGCTGCGGAAGGGAGAAGTTGAGTTGGCTTTTGTCTGGAAAGAACCTGCCGAACCCTTAAAACCCATCTTCGGCAAAGAAGGCGGCAAGGTGAAAATCCGATGGCTCGGTTGGCTCACACCGAACCGAAAGGAAATCCCATCACCTTCAAAGTGGCAAATCATCCTTCCTAACACTGTCCGCATTTTCACTGATGCCGATTACGAAGTTGTCTCTGAAGCACCTGAAGGTTTCCAAACTATTCCGCCTTTTCGCTTGACCGTCAAGACGACCTCCCAACCTTCCGAGATTTCTGTGTTTCCCACCGTCACAGTGAGCGTTCACCCATCTGACCAAAGAGTCGCTGTTGGTTTTTGGGGCGATATTTCAAGAAAACTCGTTCACGCCTGGGTCGGAGTTCCTCACTGGCTGGCGACTTTGCTTGAATTGCGGGTTGCTTTTAACCGCACACCTATCAAAGGCGAAGTAACCGTCATTTTGGAAGGGAATGGGAGGCGTTGGGAGCGGAAGGGCTTCGCTCGGCTTGTCGGTGCATGGGACATCCCTGTTCACCCTCGCTGGTATTTCCCTCACCCCGACCGACCAAACCAATACACCGACACGGCAATTTTCCGCTATATCCCGCCCGGTCAATATAGGCTCAAGGTTGAGGGCACTATTGGGGGAGAAGCCAGTGTAGATATTTCGGCATTCCCCGGCAAGCAAAAAATTGTGGCCCGAATTGAACCTGTTCGACAGGTTCGTTGGCAGAAAACCATCACCGTTAATGTCGGTCATTTGGACACAATCGTCGTCCCATTACCACCACCATGAGCGAGGAAGGGAAGGTGAAGCGAGTGAGGTTTGCAATGTTGATGCTTGTTCTTATGGCAAGTGTCACAAGTTATGCGACGGCTCAATTGAAAGTGACCGTTACCGCCGAAGGTGAATGGAAAAACCCGCTGACAGGCGAAACGAAATGGGCAGCCGTTAAACCCCTTGTGCTCCTTCAACCTGCCGATGGAAGCAAGGAGCCGAAAAGGGTGCAACCATTTGGCGGCTTAAATTGGCAGTTATGGGAAGCCATCGGTCCTGTCACCCTGAGTTTTCAAATCCGAGCAGACCAGACTTTGAGCGGGGTGGAAATTTCTTTCAACGAGAGAGAGCAGAAGTTTGTGCCTGCCCGACATCCAAGATTTGTGACCGTAAAAGGGCAAGGTCATCTGGTTAACAACGAGATCGTAGTGACCGTTTTCGTTCGTGAAGGTGGTCGCACTATCCCGAAGTGGAAATTTCTCATTCGTCCTGAACGACGCGGGCAAACTGTGCGATTTTTGTTTGAAGCACCCGCCATCCCTGACGAAAATGTGCAAACTTTTATTCCCTTCTCGTGGTTCCGATGGGAAGCAGGTGGCTTCTTTTCAGAAATTTCGCCCCAATATCTGAGACAGGAAGGGACTTTAGGTAAGTGGGTCACATTGAGTTCATGGCGATGGGTTCCACGAATGTTTCCGTCGGTGATGCCGTGGAAAGCGTTAGGTTGGACTAACTTTCAATCACAAGGCTTGGTTATCTCAACCCTTTCAACGCCCGACGATGAAAAGTTGCTTTCAAAGTGGCAGCAGTGGTTTCTGGAAACATTGCGACCACAAACAAAGCAAAAGGAGGAAGCAAAAGAGCGTTTCTTCTTGTCGGCTTTTCAAGAGGGCAAGGTTGTCGTTCGCTATACCGTGACAGCAAAAGTTTTGGTGGAAATTTTAGGCGAACTGGCTGGAGATGACAACTTGGCAACGGTGCGTCAGCGATTGCAAAATGCTTTGGCAAAATTGCCTCCTATCCCTTTGTTGCCTGATGCGGGAGAAAAAATTCGCCGAGAAATTCGTGAAGGCAGTTTAAAGCCTTCGGACACCGAGGAAATCGCCAAAATTCTGAAACGCTATCGGGAAATGGAAATCCAACGCGATGACGAGTTGGCAAAAGCCTTGCAGCAACAAGCAAAGAAATTAGGGCTTGTCAACATGAAAGTGGAAGTGGTATCGCAATGCGTCGCCCTTGAACCTCAAAAAGTTGAGCGTCAACTTCGCCCCCTCATGTTGACCTTAAAAGTCCAGTTGCAGGGAGAAGCCACTTGCGCTTATCATAGGCAAAGGCATATCATCCCTCTCAGCGGCAAGGTTCAGTTCAAGCCATTGAAGCCGTCTCTCGACAGACCTCTGCCTCTGGTTGACTACAGGCGACTTCATTGGGAAGGCGTCCCTGATGAGCCAGTGGAAATTGCTGTCCCGAAGGAAGGCAGTGTTGAAGTTCAATTGCCTGCTGTTTGGTTCAACCGTTTGGTTTCTGAAGGTGTCCAGGTTGACGCATCAGTTGAGGGTTGGCAACCCTTCAAAACTCGCCTTTCTTACGACTATGAGTTGTTCCAGCCCCCAAAGCCTATCCCACTAACTATTCGCCTAACTCCCACTCACGCCGAGACAGCCGCTTTCCTTCTGGAACTGCCTTTTGAAGCAAAACTAAAACATGCCACCATCGTGGTGCAGGATGAGAAGGGAAAGGTCATTGCGTCGCAAACTGCCCAATGGTTGGCTGAGTTTGAAAGTCACGGGATTATCATCAAAAAACTTCCCTACGGAGCGTATCGCGTCGCAGCCGAAGGAAGTTTCACAATTGACGGCAAGGAGCATGCTTTTTCCGTCGTTCAAACCTTTAATGTGAACGATTACCACGATGCCCTTGAGTTGAGGGTTGAAAGGTCTCAGTAAGTTTGGCTTGGTAAAGTCCAACCCTCCCCGTTCTCGGTTATTGTAGCATCAGCGCCGGCAGATTCCATGCCGAAGCAGATGACCTGCAATTTCGCAGGAACTCACTTAACGGAAAGGATATCCTCTTGCGCGAATGCAATTCAAGCAGCGTTGGTGCTTTTGATTGGCTTGGCGGGTGGAGTTGTCAGCGGCTTCTTTGGCGCTGGCGGCGTCAATAAAAACGAATGCCGCCCATTAGGGCGGCAATAAGACCTCTGGGAGCGAGGCTTCTAATGGGCAACTCTTAAGCGCTTTCCTCTTCAGCCCTTCGTTCCTTCACCCAAGCGACTTTCATCCCGACACCCTCGTAGTAACCGCAGAAGGTGCAAGCCCTGTGGGGTCGGACCGGTTTTTTGCATTGTGGGCAAATGTGAAAGGTTATGGGCGTCAGTTTCCAGTGAGTGCGCCTTTTATCCCGGCGCGTCTTTGAGATTTTGCGTTTAGGCAAACCCATATCCGTTTCCTCCTTTCTCTCCTCAGGCTTTCAGACGCTGCATGAGCAAGTCAAGGGCTGCCCATCTTGGGTCTTCTGGCGGCTGGCAATTGCAAGTCGTTTCGTTCAAGTTTGCGCCGCATGTTGGACATAGCCCTTTGCAATCTTCGCGACACAAAGGTCGCATGGGCAACTGAACAATTAAAGCCTGCCGAGAAAGTTCCCAAAGGTCGGCGCTGTTGGCGTCAAAAATTGCCGTGACCTCCTCTCCTTCGTCAACGGGCAAGCCCTCAGCCAGCAAATGAAAAGTTCGGATGTCGCATTGAGCCTCAAATGAGGCTTCAATCTCTTGCTGAAAGACCTCCAAACACCTACTACATTCCAATTCAACAACCCCAACGACTTTGCCCGTGACGAGGACATAACGAGCGTCAATGTTGGTGCCTGACGCTTCACCGTGAACATGAACCCATTGACCATCTTCCCAAAGTTGAACATCCGTTTCAAATTGAGTGACGACAGTGTAACCTGGATGGTTGATGACCTTGCGCAAATCCAAACGAACGAAATGCGGCGTTGGTTGCAATTGCTCGTGCCTTGACATGTCTGCTCGCCTCACACCCCTGCATCCTTCCCATCACCGCCACCACATAAGCAGGGGCAGTTGATAGCATGCCTCATTATAGCCAACCTCTTCGGGTCCGTCAATGGCATTAAGATAGCGTGACATGCAAGTCATAATGGGCAAAGCGTCTTGTGCAATTTCTCCAAATCCCCTCTCACAATATTTCCCCTACTGCCCTTCTTGTGTCCCAAAGGTCAATGAGCGGGAGTCCACAACAAGCCAAAGTGCAGCCCTCGTAACCTGCCTTTCCTCTTGACGCCTGCTTTTGAATTTTCACGATGACACTGTCATAGGGGGAGATGAAAAGTGCAATGGACGGTTAAACGGGTCAAAGGTCTATGCATCGCTGAGCAACTCATCGAGCAAATTCGTTACGCCATTGCCACTGGACAATTGAAACCCGGCGACCAACCTCCGACGGGTCGGATTTTGGCTCAAGAGTTGAAAGTTCATTTCAACACTATTTTCGCTATCTACCGTCAACTTGAGTGGGAGGGCTTGTTAGTTTTGAAGCAGGGGAATGGCGCTTATGTCGCTCCGTTTCCCGTGACCTTTTCAATAGGCTCTGGAAAGTAAGTGGTCTTGAGACTTGGTAGAACAGCATTGACATTCCTGCTTCCGCTTGGTGACGCATCGTGACTCTATTGTCCAGCATGAGCAACCCAATGAATTTCGTTCTGTAGAGCAGACCTTGACCGAACTATTCGGTGCACATCCTGAGGAAGCGTTGGGCAAAAATTGGCTTTACGCCCGCGTCGCCATTTTTGACGCCGAGTTCTCCGACGGCAAGCGAAAGGAAAAGCTTAGGCTTTTCGCCATAAAAGAAGGCAACCGTTGGCTTTTGGCAAATTTGCCGATGCCGTAATCCGTGATGCGTAAAGCGTGAAAAGGAAAGCAACGGACAGCGAATGGCGAGTAGCGATTGGCGAATGGTGAAATGACAGTTTTTCTGGAGGGCAGTGCTCCAGCACTGCCGAAAAATTTCGGTCGTGCGGGAACACGACCCTCCAGCAAAAACACAAACGCCGAATAAATTCAGCGCTCATCATAATTCGTCATCAACCACTGGCTAAAGCCAGTGACATGGATGGTTTTTGATGACGCAAATTGTGAAACTCCATGCTACGGACTTCAGTCCGTAGTTGATGACGGGAAAACTGAGCGCCGACTTTAGTCGGCGAAAATTTTGAATGACGAAGGTAGCGTCAAGGCTTATCCCTGACGGCAGTTAAACGACCGTCGCCTGTAAAGGGCGACGCTACCAAATTTCCGACTATTTTTGCACCCTACACTTAACACTGTTTTTCGTGCACTCTTGCACGCAAAAGAAACTTTAGTCGGCGGATTTTTCGCACTCTTCAATCAACTGGTGAAACTTTGCGAGCCAGTAGGGGAGAAGGAAGAAGGTCGCATCCTCTTCAACCAAGCCGTTGGCGCCGCCGTCAAGTCGGTAAGGGTTGCCGTTCCATTTGTGCATCGGTCGTTCGGTGAAGGGAAGGGGTTCAACGCTCTGCAGTTCCCCAAATCTACCAAGCGACTCGTCTATTTGCACATCGGTGCGATGGCTGTTGCGGACATTCCAGTGAACCAAGTCCAGCGGAATTTCCTGCAAAGTTTTGATGGCAGCCTCAGCATCGCAAGGCTTCCCCATCAGCGCCCCGTAAATGAAGTTCCAGAGCGAGCACCGTTCCTTCCGTTCCATCTTCCATGTTCGTTCCAAACTTGCCAACAAAATCCGCCTCAAGTCTGGATCGGTTTCGTAGCAAAGCAGGGTGTAGTAACTCAGGAATGCAAGTTCGTCGTCGCTGTGGTTGGTGATGCCGTTGATGACGATTTTTTGGCGGACAGTGTTCAATGCGAAACGGTGCCGTTCAATCAGTTCGCGGTAAATTTGCTGGTAACGCTCGTCGCCCGTCATGTGATATGTTGCCTTCAAAATCGCCAATAACTCCAACGAGTTCAAACCTCGTTCAGCCCACCAAGTTTCGTCGTGGTTGAGTTTCTCTGGCGCCCAGACGCCCCAAGTCGTCGGTTGTCCATCAACATCAACCAAGTAGAAACCGTGAGCGATGATGTGGTCGGCGATGCGCTTTGCGGTCTCAGCAACTTGGCGCTTCAATTCTTCGTCAGGAAGCAAGTCGTAAGCAATAGGGTAAGCGAAGAAGTGACCGACAATTTCGTCCGATGAAGTGTCACCTTTCCATTCCCACTCGCCGTCTTCCGTTCTGTGCCACTCTGGGTGTGGCGTTCCGAATTCAGGCTCGCTCTTGTGCCTGACGGCACGAGCGGGGAAACCCCTAATGCCAGTCACTTGCTCCAAAAACAGCAAGGCTTTCAAACTTTCCCTCGCGTTCCGAAGCGCTTCTTCGGCTTCATCTTCCTTACCTTCACGCTTTGTGACCGCATATCTGAAACATTCCGCAGCGACATAAAGAGCCGTCCATAAGCCATCGTTGTCGGAAATTTCCACTCGCCCGATGTTGACATCGCCTGGTCGCTCAAGCCACCTGACGGTCACATAACCCAAGCGTTTGTGCCGTTCGTTTACCTGCCTCTCAAAAATCGTTGCCTTCTCGGCAAGGGTCATCGTTTGTTGCCAGATTTTGGCGATGCCGTCAGGGGTCGCTACGAAAGCAATTCCATCATCGCTCACAGCAATGTCTCGGACATCATCGGAAGGTAGCCATCGCTTTGAAGCGAAGTAATGCCATCCCCCCGATTTCAGGCAGATTGCCCCACAGGTTGAGGCGAGCCAAACGCTCCCATCGCTGCCCAATCTAACCTTTCGCAAATCTTCAACGGGCAAACCGTCTTTGCCCGTCAGGTGCAGCCAACCGTCGCCATCAGCGAAAACGACGAGACCTTTATCCGTCGCCAACCACCAATGACCAAAACTGTCAACGGCTACATCGCGGACATCGTTGGTGGGCATGGGAGAAAATCCTTGCAGCAACTCCTTGAAGTGGAAGCGCTTGCCCTGAAGAAACCAGAAACCAAAAGAAGTCGCCAAAGCAACTTGATTATGCCAGCAGGCAATGGCTCGGACTTCAGCGTTAAAGGGAATTCTGGTCACACGCTCCCACTCGCCAAAATATCGCCACAACGCACCATCAGCCGCAAGCCAAATAGTCCCGTCTTCTGCTTCCATCCATGCAGAAACCTTGAAAGGCTTGTCCAAAGTCCGCCAACTCGTTCCGTCCAAAAGAAAAATTCGCTCGCCCGCATTCACCCAAATTGTCCCGTTGCGGCATGCAAGCAACAATGAAGGTTGTTCGGTCCAATCGGCGTTGACGGTGCACCACGATTTGCCATCAAATTTCACCACACCTGCACAGGTTATCGCCCAAAGGGAGTTTGCGGCGAGAGCAATTTGCTTTGCCCCTCTCAAATCAATCCCATCCGCCTCAACGAATGTTTCCTTCACCCACTGTCCAAATTCGCCCACCTTGACCTTCATCCCTTCCGACCTCCTCAACAATTTTTGCTAAGCCGAAATCGTCCCACAAGCAGACGGCTTCCCTCAAAAGCGCTAAAAAATTGGGATGGCGTTTAGTGAGCAAGGCTTCAATTCGGATTTAGTGTATCCGAGATTGTTCTGAAACTGACTAAACATGCCACTGGCTTTAGTGGTTGATGACGAACTTCCCTGCGCGCCGAATTCATTCGGCGGCTGTGGTGGACAAACCTTCTCAGATTTTCGCCGACTATAGCCAGCGCTCAGTTTTTCTGTCATCAACCTTGCTCTTCAGGTTGATTTGGCTGCTGTTGCTGAATTCTCGGCAACCGAGAAACTAAGTCGCGAACATTGATGCCTGTCAGCGATTCAAGGACTGGAGGGATTTGAGCCATCATGTTAACGATGTCTTGGGTCAGACGGGAAGCACCGACGCCTGCACCGTCACCACCAGTGTTGCTGATGATGACAATCCGCTCAACCTTGCTGAGGGGTTCGGAGAGGGCTTTGGTGATTTCTGGCAGCCGTTCAATGAACATCTCGGTGATAGCCGCTTGGTTGTATGCTCGCCATGCTTCCGCCTTCCTCATCATTGCTTCCGCTTCAGACAAACCTTTCGCTCGGATGACCTCCGCTTCAGCCAGACCGCGAGCCTTTTCCGCTTCCGCTTCGGCGAGACCTTTAGCCTTGATGACTTCCGCTTCGGCG
>Ga0209183_1000771_pt1 | contig 11794 bp, 10 predicted proteins | sample LHCtaG_2_FD_184120 | JGI IMG/M metagenome (GOLD analysis project Ga0209183, IMG submission 184120) | Hot spring microbial communities from Little Hot Creek, USA to study Microbial Dark Matter (Phase II) - LHC4sed_replicate (SPAdes)... | ecosystem: Environmental > Aquatic > Thermal springs > Hot... | reverse complement strand
CTTCAGGACCGGCTTGTAGTTTCTTTTTGTTGTTTCTCAGTAGCCTTACCTGATTGTCTAAGTCCTCATAGATTTCTCTGCTTGTAGTTTCTTTTTGTTGTTTCTGGTTCTTGAGGTTCCGGGGAGGTTTGTGCTGGCGGATTTAAAAGCCTTCGTGGGCTGGGCTTCCCCGCCATCGGATCCATATCAGCCAGGGAACCGTCATTGCTTTACACGGTACACGAAGGGTTCAAACCTCTTGGCCCTTTCTATGCTTTGCCTAAGCTCCCAGGCCTTAACATAGATGCACTCTCTCAGGCTCCTTCGCTCCTTCTCCTGCCTCCTCTTCAGGGCTCTGTAGAAGACCTTTGTGAGCACCTCTAGGGAGTCTAAGGTAAGGTACCCCTTGGGGTCTACCGATATTTTGGTTGTTCTCGATGTCGCGACAACTACGTGTGCCGCGACGGGCTTGAACATCTCGGAGAAATCGTAGGTAAGCGACGTCTTCCCAGCTCTTTCTGAGTGTACTACGCCTACGTAGGGGTCTAGACCCGACGCTATTAGTGCGTGAGTACACAGAGAGTACAGTACCGCGTAGACGTAGTTTATGGCCGAGTTTACTGGGTCTCTACTCTTAGGGTTTCGACCGCCGAACCCATACTCCTTGGGTATGTAGAGGCCTAGAAGCTCCCACAGCTTCTTACTCCACTTAGCTTCGCAGAGCCTCAGCTCCTCCAGGGTCTGAGCGTTCCTGAGGTCTAGCAAGGAGCTCTTCTCGACGTTGCTGACCTCCTCGAGTACCCATTTAGTGCTCTCCCCTCTTTCAGTAGCCTTGTAGGTGAAGTACCTAACTACGTTAACCATACCGAGGAGCTTCCCCTCGATGAATGCCCTCCCAACGTTAATCCGCCAGGAGGGGTTGTCGGTCAGGCTGTACAGCCTTCTCCTGACCTCAGCTACCTTAACGCTGAATGGGTCGACCAGAATCGCGTCAGCTCTCCTACTGTGAACTAAAAGAGGTACCCCGACCTCCGATAACGATGCAACCGCCCCCGAGGATATACCAACCCTCGAGCCCACCACGACTACGAGCTCTAGGTCTAGTAGTGGCACCGATACGCTCTCCCACCTCACTTCCCCATCGGGGCCCCTCCTAGGTGTGGAGACAACTATTGTAGACCCCTTCTTACCCAACCTAGCGAAACCCTTTACCACCAGGATCATTCTGCGTCAGCCCGTAGCTACCCCCTCCTGTAGCGGCATATGTGTGCGTAGGTGCAGTGAAAGCACGGGGCACCATCCTTGGGGGGCGGCGGCTCATTAAGCTCCGCGAGCTCAGCAAGGCTGTCCAGAGTCCTTAGCAACCTACGGCGTGCCCCACCCCTAGGTCTGAGCAGTAAGGCTAGGTTCTCGTAGGTTGCCAGCGGCACTAGGGATACGTAAACGCCTGCGGTTGGGACGCCGTAGTGGAGGTACGTTGCTAAGGCGTAGAGCAGGATCCTCGGGAAGACGTGCCCCCACTTCAGGAGAGTGTCTGTATCGGTCTCGGCTACTTCGATAGCTAGTGCTCGGAGGCCTACCTTCCTAAGACCTAGTATAACTACAGCATCGGGTCTGCAGTTTATGAGAATACCGGAGTTACGGTAGAGCACCCTCAGCTCCGCCTCGGTCTTGACTAATAGGGGCTTAGCGAGTAGCTCTCCGCCTACCCCTACGTTACTCGCATTCTCAAGCTCCTCCTTGAGCTCCTCTGAGAACATCTTGCCGAGTTTTTCACTCTCCTTCATATCCGGTACCCTGCGGGGTCTGTACGTGTCTCTATGTGCTGAATAGTAGGCTCTGGTCCTGCACACAGCTAAGTCGTCAAGAATCCGTGCCGGCAACGACGACCTCCGCTCTCTCCGACCTAAGCCACACTCTACCCCTTGTAACGGCAACGGCCTTACTGAAGTCAGAGCTTTGAACAGGGAGGGCGACGATAGAATCCCCCTCGCAAACCACCTTGCTAAGTTGCTCACATATGATGAGGGCCCTGGACCACGTAATCCTTCCAGCGTAGACCGACTTGGAGATAGGGCATAGACCGTAGCGCCGCAGAACTCTCCTAACCTTCTCACGTACATCGTCTCTCCGGATGTCGTAGGCGATGACGACATACATCTCAACTCACTAAACAACCTGCAGAGCTCCTAGGAGGCTCGCCTTTTTCCGCCCATTCGCGGCGTAGATCGGGATGGCCTCGCCTAGTGCTACGAGTTCCCCTATACCCCTGAAGCCCTCTGGGAGTACGACCACTGGCAGTTCCCCAAGCTCTCCCTCGGCTAAGTCGTGGAGTAGGCAGACCCTGCGGTCAGCTTGCATTAGCGGGGAGTTGTGCCCCCCCAATAGCTCGGCGACGAGCCTGAAGGATAGGACCCGACCCTCCAGGGATCTGAGCATGCTCTTAACCTCTTCAGCTCGGTCCTCCCCTATACCCACCCAGAGCTCGAAGTAGTCGCAGAGGTTCCTGCTATCATCGTAGAGGAGCTCCCCGTTTACGTACTTGAGCGGGATGTTCCTACCTGCAACTACGAGGCTCACCTCATCAACTACATCGCCTCCGCTGGTCACCCTCCTCACGGGTACCCCTGTTGCGCTCCTGAAGGAGAAGAAGTGATAGAGGCCCAGCGGGGTTAGGTAAAGGCGCTTAGCCGCAAAGGCGGCCAGCCCTTCGCCGAGGTCCCGCACCCCTAGGAAGTGCTCAAGCACGTCTACGTAGTTCAGGAAGCTCTTGAACTCCTTCATCGCGCCGATCTCTCCGGTAAGTGCTACAGCCTCTACCTCAGCACGCTTCTCAGACCTCTCGCGTATTATCGACGCCAGCGCGTAGACCCATGCCGGGAGAACGGCTTTGAGGACCAGCGGTGGGGTCCTAAGTAGCGGGTCGGCGGTGAGCCTCGGGAAAACCTTCCTTAGTAGCTCCACGAAGCCTCCCTCTCCGAAGTACGGGATCTCCTGCCCCCTCCTCTCCAAGTCCAACAGATACTTGCCTACCTTGCTCCCAAGGATGTAGAGGGGCACCAGTATGTAGACCTCAGCAACCCCGTCGCCGCTCCCCCTACCCAGCCTACCGACCTTCTGGATAGCCGACGCGTAATCCTTAGCCCCTATTAGACCTAGATCAACGCCCTCTACGTCTATGCCGTACGCTATGGCTAGGGTTCCGACGACTAGCTTAGCCTTCTTAAGGGAGCCGTAGCCCCTGAACTCAGGTAGGAGATCCCCCAAGGACGTTACTAGGGCGGGTGCTTCGCCAAGGTTCTGCAGGGTCTTCGCCACGTCTATAGCTGTTGCAACCCTGTCTACGAGGACCATAGCCCTTTCCTTATCCTTATACTTGCTGGTCCAGCCGAGCTCTCTAACTACTTTGGGTGCCTCTCTCTGCACGATGCCGAAGGAGGCCCTCCCTTTATAGCACTCCTCGCTTCTGCAGGTAACCGCCCTGAACAGGAAGCGAGCTACGGTTCTCTTCCTTATCTGCGTAAAGCCGTCGGCTGGAGCACTGGCTACCTCAGCCCTTATCTCCGCAAACCTGTAGCCGCAGACCTCAGCCAGGGTCCTGACCAGCTCGACCACGTCTCTGGTACCCCGAGCCGTAGCCACGTACCTCTCCGGTGTTGCGGACGACACGATTACCTTCCCTACACCGCTCAACAGGTATACGTAGAGAAGGGATGCGAAGGAGGCTAGGCTAGGACCGCTGTACAGGTGAAACTCGTCGAAGAACGCGGGGGTTCTGAAGAGGAGGAACGCGTCACTCAGCTCGTTAACGAACCCCCTACTCACATAGTACTCATCGAAGATCCTCCTCCTGCTTACCCTGTCCTCGAGCTCCGTAAGCCAAGCCCCCAGCTTCTCTTGGTCCCCCCTTGATCGAAGGAACTTCACCATATCCTCCAGGACTCTGTAGAGCCATAGCCCAGCTGAGCTGAAGTCCCTGAAGGCTGTTGACGCCAGCAGGTAGGGGTACTCGGGAACCGTAAACACGACCCTGTAAGCTTTTACACGTATAGAGTTCCAGAGCCACTCAAGCATCCTGAGGTTGCTCCTAGACACCTCATGCCCTACGTGCTTACCTACAACGTCCCTAAGGCACCTCAACGAGCTGGAGGTTACCGCGAGCAGTACTACGGGTAGCTCTTCACCGTTGAACACCACCTTTAAACACCTGACGTACCTCTCGAGCTTCTCAGCACCTACATCGTCGAGCTTCAGCTCACCAACCACCTCGCCTACGCTAGCCGGCCTCGCCCCAAATCTCAGCAACGCACTCTCGAGGCTGACCATCTGGTCCTCTACCAGCTCCCTGGACGGGTAGATGCCTGTGGCTCCGTGGTAGAACCAACTCTCAGACTCTAGGTTCGCGAGCAGGGGTAAGAGTAGGGATAGGGTCTTGCCGCTCCCAGTAGGGGCTACTAGTAGGGAGACGACCTTGGAGTTGAAGTCCTTGAGCAGGTCCAGTAGCTCTGCCTGGAAGGACCTGAGCCTGAGGGTCCCCTGCTCCCCCAGCCTGTACTCCCTATTGGAGAGCTTTACGTACAGAGGCGAAACGGTGAGGCTTACCTCCGCCGCCATGCGGAACCCTAAGAGAAGAACTTGAGTGGGAGCGGTAGCCTGTACTCGTACTTGTCGCTACCGCAACAGACCTTGAACAGGTTCCTAGCCTTTACGTACCCCACGAGGGACGCCTTAGGCTTTCCCTGGGGCTTCGACCTGGTCTCCAGTACCTTTAGGAAGTCCTCGACGACGTACTTAAAGTACATCTCGGTATCGTAGAGGTTCACCGGGATGGTAGACCACGTTACCGAGCTTATACGCCCAACTACGTCGGCCCGCCTTAGCTTTACCTTCATTACCCCCATCCTCTTCATCCCTATCCTGATGTACATAGTCTCCGGTAGCACCACGTTACGAGTTACTACTACGGATCTAAAGAGCGATGGGGGGACTATAGCGACGTAGTGGACGAGCCTCGGGAACACGGTCTTAAGGGCTCCCCGGAATTCCGCGTAGCCGGTTCCCTTAGCCGCCATAAAGAGCTTCTTAACCTCTACCCTAAGCGGAAAAGCTGGAAATACGTAGGTACCTCCGCTACCTTCTAGGAACCCCTGTATGTGCTCCTCGATAAAGCCGTAGTGTAGCGGGCTCCGGGCTAGCCCTGGGGTGAACTTAAACTCTTTCAGCTCCTCGTACGAGAGGTAGTGTAGCGACGGTATTACAGCGTAGGACTCGACCGGTCTCTGGGCGAAGCCGTAGATCAGCGGGTAGTTGTGTATGAAGTGGCTGGAGGATATTACGGCACCGCCCTCCTCAGCTAGCGACGGTCTCTGCTCAGCGGAGAATATCAGCACTCCGTGGAGCTCCATGTCAGCTACGTACACTGAGACCTCGCTCACGCGACGCACCGTAGCTCTAGGGCTACTTTCCCTCGCCCGACTTGTGCACGAACCTGTCGAGGCTCCTCTTGAACAGTGCGGCATCTCTCCAGGCGCTCAGTATTAGGGTGTCGATGCCGTCCTGGGGGAGATTCCTGAGCTTCTCGGCTAGGTCCCTGTCGACTATTAGTGTGCCGCGGCTACTGTACTTGTTAACGTACTGCACGACCTTGTTCAGAACGTCCTCGGGGCTAACCCTAGAGCCCCCAGTTTCCTGCAGTATAGCGTTAGCGATTTCGTAGCCGCTATCTATCTCGTAGGAGCTTAGCAGTACTGCTGGTATATGTATCTTTATTTCCCCGAAGTGCGTTGTCCTACCCCCGATCCTCGAGGTCCTAGCCATAGCCACCATGGTTAGCAGGAGCTCGGCTAGGGTGACGTCTTTTAGCACTACCTTACCTACGAACGGCACCCCAACCTCCACTAGCCTAAGCTGGTAGAGGGCACCTGTACGTTCCCCGCCTACCCCTATATACGTTGTCTTAGTTACATCGTCAACAGCGTTAAACGTTACGGTAACGCAGGCGTAGTTCTCCGGGACGGGTGCTACGTAGAGGTCTCCCTCTATCCTCGACTTTACGTTGTACTCTTCATCCATACCCGCGTAACCGAATATCATGCACGCTGGGCACTTCTTGCAGTAGCCCGCAACGGCTTCCTCAACCTTCTCTCCTTTCTCCCTTCTGATGTAGGGTCTGACCACGCACGTGTATGTCCTGTCGGCATAGCCCTTCGTTATAGAGTCTTTCTCAAGCTTCTTACCCCCACCCCTCTCGTACCACTCGTGTAGCATAGCTAGCATCTGCCTCCTCACAACAGCGTGTAGCTTGGTGTTCAGTATGGCCGGTACGTTAACCCCTACGTACGTTGGGACGGTCGTAACGTCCAGCACGTCGGCTTCGTGGCGGATCAGTAGCCTCGAAAGCGGCTCTACCACTATGAACACGTTCGCGACCTTACCCCTAGGTATGGCGTTCCGTATATCCTCGCTCACACGTTTAACGCACCACTTAACCACATCCTCGCACTTCTCTCCGAATAGCTTTTTACATATATCTTTTAGTACCTCTTCACCATTTACCTCACTACCTGAACCCACAGGGACCACCCTACCCTCCCCCCTCCTTGCTCGAGGGGGGATGGGCGTGAGCCCTGCGGGGGATTCGCAGGTAAAAACATCTTTATCTTACGAGGACCTCTTCTTACGCTCCTCCTCGTGTACGTCTAACCCACTACCCGGGGGTACCGGGGCTGGCTGTGTCTGCTTTTTACGCTCCTCGCGTACGCGCCACCTATACTTCTCGTACGCGCTGTCCAGTAGTACCTCTACGAGTCCTCTGAAGTGTTGCGGTGGTAGCTCCTTCCTTAGCGTCAGAATGGCGTCAGCTAGATTCCTAAACGTTCTGTACATCAGCACCCTGTAGCTTTCCTCCTTCTCTTTTCCCTCGTTGTCCTTTACCTTCTTAACGGCTTTATCTAAGTCTACCCCAGCTGTGAGAGCCACCTGTTGCAGGAATATGTCTGTTGTGATGTTCTTCGCGGACTCCTCCCCAAGCACTTCAGCGTACTGGAGTAGGAGCTCTATGGCTCTCCTCAGCGGCTTCTGCGCGGCGTACCTGCTCAGCCCGCTGTCGAGCTCAGCTAGGTTTACAGCGTAGTCCCAGAGGACCCTATCTACGGGCGTAGGTCTCTCCCCCTTGGCTAGCTCACGTGCCTGACCCATAAGCTCCTCCACCCTACGTGACGAAAGTATTACCTGCCCGAAGTACTGAAGAGGTTGATCTGCCCCTCTTCTGGGGTCGAGCCTTGGCGGAGGCGGTGCTGAGAGAGCTAGTGGCAAATAGGGGATGGAGTACGTGAACGTTAGCATCTCGTGAGCATAGTCCTCTAGGTCTACGCCCCCAGCTCCACTCCACCAGCCGAGTACCTTCAGCCCGTAGATGTAGGTGGCTAGCAGTACCGTAAAGTAGGACCTGTTGTACACGGCGTACTCCCTTGCCCTGAGGTCTCTCCTTTCGCGTATCGCACGCATCCTAATACCCTCGAAGAGCTCTACGACGGTGTTAACGAACGCCACCGGGTGAGGTGTTTGAATGGGGGTTTGACCGCTACCTAGGTTGTAGCTATCGGCTAGGGTGGCTACTATACCTACCTGACCTCCTCCAGCTACGGATACTAGTAGGGGTGCTACGGTCAGTAGAAGGGCTACGTTCTTCCGCTTTACCGCGTAACCGCCCCCAGCCGAGACTACCACGCGTGCTCCCAGGCTGTCCAGTAGGACTATGGGGGCTTTCCTGCCCTTTCCTCTGAGCTCGCCTACGAGCTTCTCGAGTAGCTTCTCCGGGCTTCGACCCTCGCCTACTTCCTTTGAGTTCCGGCTCAGCTTCCCGGAGCTCTCCAGTATCCCGGCCAGTAGCTCCGCAAAGTCTCTGGTCCTCTCCTTAGCTCTGGGGGCCACCTCGGCTAGACTGCTAACCCGACCCTCAACCCATAGCCAGAGGTCGTACGCTACAACAGGGTGGAAGGCTAAGACTAAGAAAGGCGGGCTGTACCTACCCTTCAGTTGCCTCGCCTCGTAGTAGCAGAGCGGGCAGATCCTCCTAGCCTCCTTAGCTATGCTCTCCAGGTCGCCTAACGGGACGTCGTCGGGGAGCCATATCTCTGAGGCACCGCCCAAGGCTTCTAAGTCGCGTGCGTAGTCTATGAACCTAAGCCCCTCGTCTACCAAGGGGGTTCCACATATTCGACAGTACGTAAACGCCTTCGCATCCCACCCTCCGGTCGGCGGCTCCGGCGGTGCTTCGATTACATTGCTCTTTATGGTTTGAGAGAGGTACATCCTGATGTACGGCTCTACGCTTACCCCTACTCTAACGTGCTTCAGTAGCTCCCCTACCTTAGCCTTCACCTCATCGCTAGGTCTTTTACTGAGCTTGTACGCCTCTGCTATAGAGAGTATCCTTAGTAGCTCCCTACCCCTCGGTACCTTGTTGGCTAGGGGCCTCAGCCCCTCCACACCCAGCGGCTCGGCATCCTCTGAGGGGTAGGCCATCAGGTAGGCCAAGAGCAGGAACCTCTCCTCCTCGCTAGCCCTAGCTATGAAGTCGGCTATGCTCTCCGAGGTAGTCACAGCCTTCCTAAGCTCGTCAGCAAAGTAGATGGAACCCTTACCGCGAAGCCCTGTCGCCATGGTCCTAGGGTCTATGGTCTTCTTTAACCCCTTGAAGAGCTCTGCGGCTTGGTTTAGGTTCCCGTTAAGGTACTCCGTAATAATGGCGTGGTAATAGTAGAGAACCTTCGTTCTATCATCCACCCCCTCCTCGCTCTTCAGCGGTTCCTTAGCCTGCTCCAGCAACTGGTAGAGATTTAGGAGGGCTCTCTTCTTGAGACCGCCAACTATCTCCTTAAGCAGAGCCTCTGTGCCGAAGACCGAGGAGATCTCCTGGACCACCTTCTCGTACAGCTCACTGAACCGCACGGGTCTGGAGCCCGGGTCCCCGGCTACCACTAGCCCGTCGTAGTACACAGCTAGAGGGATCCACCCACGGTCTTTCAGGAGCTCGACAACCCTCCTAGATATCTTAATCTGAAGTATTGAGGGCGGGGAGGTCTTCACGAACCCGAACCTTATGCCGAACTCCTTCAGCTTTCTTACCTCATTAGAGCTTTCCAGGCGGGGAATCGCCTCGTCGACGGATCTCAAGCTCATCAGCGTGTCCGCTACCCGGATCACCGGTGAAACGAAGCTCAGAAGGTTCTCATCAAGTTCGGGTGTGTACGAAGCCTCGGCTGTCCGAGCTAGGTTCTCGATAACTTCAGCTAACCCCTCGTTCCTACCGCAGGGGAGCTCCTCAAGTATTTCCCTAATCCTCTTCCTTCCCTCCTCACCTACCCCGAACACCTTGGCGAAGTCGTGGGCTAGACCGGACAAGAACAGTATGTTCTCGTACTCGCACTTCACCCTCTCCTCTATTTCCTTTATGGAGAGCTTCGCTACCCCGTTCGCACCCTTCTTCAGCAACTTCCCCAGCCTGTACGCTATTGCGGCTACGGACGCGGAGTGGTGGAAGAAAGTCTGCCACGAGCCTTCCTTAACCTTGGATAACAGCTCCTCGGCGTTCAAGGAGTCGTAAACCGCGTCGATGAGCGCGCCCAGCCCCGCCAAGCTGAGCTCCAGTAGATCCTGCTGGACAGAAGTTTAAAAGCTTAATTTGAGTCAGATAGCAATAGTTTGTGGGTATGAGCAAATGACTGGTAGTAAGTGCGTTAAGGTGTTCACGTTCGGGTGGAGCCCCGAGCTAGTGGTTAGACCTCTAATGGAGGAGGGCATTACCAAAGACGACGTAGTGATCTTGGTGTCTAGTAGACCTGAAAGCGAGTACGCTAAGAGGAGAGCCGAGGCGGCTTACCAGCAGGTTGCCACCTTCCTGGGGATGGCCGGGGTCGCGGAGGTGCACTACGTAGAGGCGAGCTTGGACGGAGACCTCCTGGACACGTGCGTTGATATAGCTAGAAGGGTTAAGGAGTTCGGTAACTGCTACAGGTTCTACCTAGCTGGGGGCATGCGCACGCTGGTGGTAGCAACCCTGATCGTAGCTAGGCTTATGCTTACCGCCGGGCTAGCAGTTGAGGTTAAGCTAACCGTTGAGGATAGACCGGGCGTCTACAGCGTCCCTGCGGAGCTACTGACCCTAGACTTGGGGGGCGTTACGGATGCCCAGCTTGAGCTACTTAAGTCGCTGAGGAGCCTCGGTAAGGCACGTTTCGAGGACCTGGCTACTGGTCGCGCACCCACGACCGTTAGAAAGCTCCTGACCAAGCTAAGGGGTAGGGGCTTGGTGGAGTACAGGGAGGTCGGTAGGAAGCAGCTCTATAAGTTAACGAAGGTTGGGGAGCTCGCACTAGAGATACTTGGGTGAGACCCTGTACCTAGAGAACCCTGTGCAGGTTAAGGTGCACGTATCGTTCTCAAGGGACTTCGTAGTTAAGGACTACACGGGTAAGCTCGTTAAGAGCTTGCTGATATTCGGCCACCCGCCCCTCGAGAAGGTGTTCGCCAGAGGGGCGGGTTTTCCCCCCAAACCTATACATGTAAGCCCCCTCTACACGGACACCGAGAAGGGCGTTAGAGCTGTTTACTCTAGGTGGGTAGCGAAGGACCTAATGGTTAGGGGACCTGCGAGTGCTGCGGACGTGAGGCCGGTCAGGCTTACAGCTGAGAGGATGTACTTCTTCTACGTAGGTACCTCAGCCGAGCTACTGGGTAAGGTACTCGCAGCCCTAGCTGAGGTAAGTAGGTTTACCTTCGGTCACGTAGAGGTGGAGGTCAGTAGGCTGAGCTACGAGGTGAGCTATGTGAACGTGGAGAGGGAGGCTGAGGAAACACGTAAAGCTATCGAAAGCACGGGACAGCTAAAGGTCGTCTTCGAGTCCCCAACCCTACTGCGCGACCCCCTAGCTCTCTACGGGAGTAGGTTTAAGCTACTGATACCCCTCCCCGAGGCAGTACTCGCAACCCCCCTAATGATGTACCTACTCGACACGGGAAGGTACCGCCGCTCACTGCTCATAAAGCTAGCCATCTACATCAGGTCAGCACTAAGCATACCGTACTCAGCCATGGGGACGACCAGGGTTGTCTGGTACGTCTACAACGGTAAGCTACTCCCAGCTATGATAGGCTACGCTAAGTACCACGTAAACCCCGACGCGGTAGCGAGGTCCTCAGCAAAGCTACTGAGCAAGTACAGCCTAGACCTCCTAGACTGCATAGCAAAAGCTGTAGCCCTATCAAAGGTCTACGGAGCCGGGGGCGGTAGAGCCTCCGGCTTCGGCCACATCTCATGGCATCAACCAGGTAGGTCAGCCTCTGGTTCCCTGGCTGATATGGATCCGATGGCGGGGAAACCCGGCCCATAAAGGCTTTTAAATCCGCCAGCACAAACCTCCCCGGAACCTCAAGAACCAGAAACAACAAAAAGAAACTACAAGGTTGAGGCTAGGTAGTAGTCCCCGTAAGCTCAACACGTTTTGAAACAACAAAAAGAAACTACAAGAGTCAGCATCTACGGGGAGAGCGGGTTCCTGGCTAGGTATGAGGAAACAACAAAAAGAAACTACAAGGAAATAGCGAATAAGTATAGGGTTCAGGTATTCCCGACCAGGGAAACAACAAAAAGAAACTACAAGGGGATACCGATGCTGAGGCTAACGCTGACTGCGGTCCTGCTGGTTAGAAACAACAAAAAGAAACTACAAGTCTCGAGCTCGGTCGCGTAGATGTCCAGCTCCTCCCTAACGTCGAAACAACAAAAAGAAACTACAAGCGATAACGCGTAGGT
>Ga0209183_1000767_pt1 | contig 11820 bp, 9 predicted proteins | sample LHCtaG_2_FD_184120 | JGI IMG/M metagenome (GOLD analysis project Ga0209183, IMG submission 184120) | Hot spring microbial communities from Little Hot Creek, USA to study Microbial Dark Matter (Phase II) - LHC4sed_replicate (SPAdes)... | ecosystem: Environmental > Aquatic > Thermal springs > Hot... | reverse complement strand
CTGCTGCATATATTATGGTTTTTGCCTCAATTCTATATATTCCTTCGGGTGTAATTACAGTTACTAGTTTTTCATTATGTGAATATATATCTATTGAGTACACATAGCCATTTAAAATATAATCAACATTGTTTTTAAGCATCTCATCTATTAGCCTTTGAATAAACTCGCATCCCGTTAAATCTACTCCAAAATAATGTATACCAAAACCTGGATGAATACATTGAAGAGGTATACCACCTAAAATATCTCTGTTTTCAATAATAATGGTATTAAGACCTAGCCTTCTTGACTTAACTGCAGCAGCTATACCAGCTGGACCAGCACCTATAACAACAACATCATATTTTTTCTCAATCAATTACTTTCACCTCTTAATAAAACTTTTATATCCCCTATCCCATAACTACTTTTCCTAACAATCACTTTATGTAATGGCACTCCAAGCTTTTTTGATAGTATAAGTGCTATTTCCCATCTACAAAAAGATCCTTGGCATTTCCCAAAACATGCAGTAGTTCTAAACTTTATACCATCTATAGTGGGCCTAGCACCTATCTTCAATATTCTATCGATAGCCTCATTTATCTCAGCTTCTGTTACAATTTTACAATAGCATATTACTTTACCATAACCAGGATTTCTCTTTATCAATTTATCAGCTTCATATATATTAAGATTCCTTATACCCTTGATACCCACTCTATAACAATTCCATGACCTCTTTTTAACAAGGTTAATTTCATATTTCTTTACCATTAAGTCTAGAACATATTTAGCTATAGCAGGAGCAGCTGTAAGACCAGGGGATCTTATTCCAGCCACGTTTATAAATCCCCATGGATCTATATATACATCTATAAGCCAGTCCCCATTAGGTGGCTCTGGTCTTAACCCCGCAAATCTTCTTATAACCTTTGATAAAGGTGGCAACTTTCTCAATAACTTTTCACCTTCTTTAATAAGATAGCTATAACCATTTTCACTTGTAGCTTTGTTTTCCTTAGCATCTATAGGTAGATCCTCTGCTGTAGGACCTATCATTAAATTACCATGGACTGTTGTTATAGCATATACACCTTTTGTTAAAGGTGTTGGTGTTGTATGTAAAATCTTTACAGGCTTTATATCAACATCTTCATCAAAAACTATATACTCTCCTCTTCTAGGCTTTATCCAGAAATCCTTAGCCACTCCAGCAGTATGTGATATATAGTCAGCATATAGACCAGCTGCATTTATAGCTATATCAGCTTCTATAAATCCTTTACTAGTCTCAATACCGATAACCACATTATTTCTAATTTTAACGCTTAGAACGTTAGTATCTACAAGAAGTTTAACACCATTATCAACAGCATTTTCTACAATAGCTATAACAGCTTCAAAAGGCGATAAAGTACCTGCTGACGGAGCGTAGAGAGCCCCTATAGCATCTGGGTTAATGTTTTGTTCAAAGCTTTGTAGCTCATCTCTATAAACAATCCTTACACCTGGTACACCATTTTTAATAGCGAACCATATATATTTCCTTACTTCCTTCTCTTCATCACTATTATGAAACACCATAAGCTCTCCAGGCCATTTAATAGGTATATCTAGCTCCTTACTCCATTCCCTCCATATCTTATTCCCCTCCATACATAGCTTTGCTCTTAATGGATGTCTCTCTGGGTCTTCTTCATGGCATGGATGAATAATAGATGTATTCGCTTTGCTAACACCCCATCCAACATCAAGTTCTTTATCTATGAGAACAACATCAAAGTTTTCATACATACTTAAAACTCTTGCGATAGAAGCACCAATAATACCTGCACCAACTATAGCTACCTTGAATCTATTCATAGCTATACACCAAAATTCCATTAATTATTCGTATCCATAAGCCCAAGGAACCTCTCTAGCCCATCCTAAAGCCCTCTTTACAGCAGCTCTCCATCCACTATACAACCTCTCTCTAATTTCAGGATCCATTCTAGGTATAAATTCTCTATCAACTCTCCATATACTTTTAATTTCATCTAAACCTCTCCATATATTGGTGGCTAATCCAGCTAGATATGCAACACCAAGAGATGTTGTTTCAGATACAACTGGTCTAACGACCTTTATGCCTAGGATATCTGCTTGGAATTGTAAAAGAAAGTCGCTTTTAGAAGCACCTCCATCAGCTTTCAACACACTTATATCTTTCCCTAAATCAGCTTTCATAGCCTCTATAACATCTCTTGTTAGATATGCTATAGCTTCTAAAGTTGCTCTAGCAATATGTTTCCTCTCAGTACCTCTTGTAATCCCTATTATAACCCCACGGGCATACTGATCCCAATATGGAGCTCCAAGACCAACAAATGCAGGTACAAAATAAACCCCACCTGTATCAGATGCTGATTCAGCTAATGGATTTATCTCAGCTGAAACCTCTATAATCTTTAAACCATCTCTTAACCATTGGATAGCTGCACCTGTTATAAATATACTTCCCTCAAGAGCATAGAAAGCTTTACCATGTTCAATTGAGTAGTAAACTGTAGTGAGCAAGCCGTGTTTTGATTCTATAGCTCTGCTACCTGTATTGAGAAGAACAAAGTTTCCAGTTCCATATGTGCATTTAACATCGCCTTCATCAAAACCTGCTTGTCCAAACAATGCAGCTTGTTGATCACCAGCAGAAGCTACAACAGGTATATCAACACCTCCTAAAATACTGCTTGCCTCAGATCCTATATATCCATAGAAATCTTTATCACTTGAAGGCCTTGGAAGTGGAAGAGAATCTTTGGGTATTTTTCCATGGATTTCCAAAAGCTCTTCATCCCATTCAAGTCTATGGATATTGAAAAGCATAGTTCTTGAAGCATTTGAGTAATCTGTTACATGAGCACCCATTCTCTCAGGTGTTAAGATATCTCTTGAACCTTTTGTTAAATTCCATATAAGCCAAGAGTCTATAGTACCAAAAATAGCTTCGCCTTTTTCAATATATTCTTTAATCTTTTCAACATTTTCTATAAGCCACCAAATCTTTACACTTGAAAAGTAGCTATCTGGTGTTAAACCAGTTCTACTTTTTATAAAATCGGCATAATGCTTATTTAGAAAATCAACATATTTAGCAGTTCTTCTATCCTGCCATACAATAGCGTTATATAGAGGATTACCTGTCTTTGGATTCCACACAACTACAGTTTCTCTTTGGTTAGTCACACCAATAGCTACAATACTTTTTGGATTGATATGAGACTTTCTAATAGATTCTTCAATACATAGCTTTGTCTTTTCCCAGATTTCTAAAGGGTTGTGTTCAACCCATCCAGGTCTTGGATATATCTGTGTATGTTCACGGTAACACCATCCACCTTTAATAGGAAGCCCATCAGATGAAATTATAGCTACCCTGGTTCCTGTTGTTCCTTGGTCAATAACCATAATATATTTTTCCATAAAATCACCAGATAAAAAAGCTAAGTAATAACATATCTTAATATAATAAAAATTTATATATTTATTTAAATTTATTGGTGTTGCGAAGAATGCCTAAATATGTAATTGATAGATATATGCATAGTGTTTTAAAAGATGTTGTAGAGACTTTACATGATATATTTAATTATATAAAAATTGATAGAATTATTGTGGTTAGAAGTTATGGCTCTAAAACAAAAGCATTTGCAAGAATATATTCACTTCCATCAATATGGAGATATGTTCTAGGGATAGAACCAATCTATATTATAGAGATAGTAGATGAAAACTTTTCAAAGCTTAGTAAAGATATACAGATAAGGGTATTGATACATGAAATATTGCATATACCATATAAATTTTCTGGAGGTCTTAGACAACATGGTAAACATGTCAATAATCAAATGGTTAATAAAATTTATATGATATATGTAAATAGAAAATCACAGACTAATAAAAGTATTCTATAATTTCTATATATTTCTGTATTCTTTTATTAATTAAATGTCTTTATCTTTATATGTGATTCACTATAAAAAGCTTTATTACATTAGCTTTATAATATATGTTAAGGTGTATAATGTGAAGAAGATATCTATGGATAAACCTATTGTTGAAATTGATGGGGATGAAATGGCTAGAGTTGTGTGGCATTGGGTTAAAGAGAGACTTATAGAACCCTTTGTGGATCTTAAAATCGAGTATTATGATCTTCATATAAAGGTTAGAGATGAAACCAATGACAAAGTAACTATAGAGGCTGCAGAAGCTATAAAGAGGATTGGTGTTGGTGTTAAATGTGCTACTATAACCCCTAATGCTGAAAGAGTTAAGGAATACAATTTAAAGAAAGAGTGGAGAAGCCCCAATGCAACAATTAGAGAAATATTAGATGGTACAATATTTAGAGCACCTATAATAGTTCGAAATATTGTTCCTGCCATAAGATTTTGGAAGAAACCTATAGTTGTGGCTAGACATGCGTTTGGCGATATATATTCAGGTGTTGGTATAAAATTTGATGAAGCTGGAGAAGCAGAGCTTTTATATAGATCTAGTTTAGGTAGGGAGATAAGGGTTAAAATAGGGATTTTACAAGGATCAGGTGTTATACAGGCATACTATAACCTTGATAAATCTATAGAGAATTTTGCTAGAGCTGTATTTAGATATGGCTCTATGAATAATCTTAATGTATGGTTTGCTGCTAAAGAAACTATTTCTAAAGTCTATGATGCTAGATTTAAAGAGATTTTCCAAAATATATTCGATAAAGAATTCAGAGATATATTTAACGAAAAAGGACTTAAATATGAATATTATCTTATTGATGATGCATATTCTAGAGCTGTAAGATCCGAAGGAGGCTTTGTCTGGGCAGCTAAGAACTACGATGGAGATGTTTTATCTGATATGATAGCTTCTGCATACTCTGGAAGCTTAGCCATGATTACTTCAGAACTTCTATCTCCAGAAGGATACTATTTAGCAGAAGCTGCACATGGAACTATACAGAGGCACTACTATAGATATTTAAAAGGAGAGAAAACGTCTACAAATCCAACTGCAATTATCTTTGCATGGAGCAAAGCACTTAAAAGAAGGGGAGAATTAGATTGTTTAAAAGAACTTATAGAATTTTCTCAAATGCTTGAAGAGGCAACAAAGAAAACAATAGAAGTTGATAGAATAGTAACACAAGATATTGCTAAAGTATTGGAAGAGCCCCCAGAAGTAGTGGCAACAACAGAAGAATTTATAGAAGCCATAAAGAAAAATCTTGAACATTTATATCAACATGAACATACACTATAAAAATCTAAATACGTACAATTTATTAGAAGTTTTAGTAGATGATAAAAATAAGGATATTATTTGTGTAAATGTGAAAACGATAACAATTACTATCTATACAAAAACTTTTTCTAACTACTATATTCCAAATATTCTAGCATTTAGAAAGCAAATAGTAATTTTCATAACTCCATTCTAACATAATTTATGTGATGATATTTCTATAGAGCATAGCTATTAGAATGATATTATTTACAGTAAAATTTATTATCTGGATCCATAGAACCTATATGTGAGTCTATATGCCCTAGTGGTGAATATTTGTTATGCATCCATTTGTTAAACATCTAGTGAATAGAACTATGGTAATGGTGATAACATTATTTATAGCCTTTAATATAAGCTATCTTTTAATAAGGGCTATACCAACAAGTGCTGTAGATGCAATGCTTGGTGCAATAGCACAGCTGGGTCAAAGGTTAGATCCTGAAGAATATATGAGGATGCGACAAGTGTTATTAGAGTTATTTGGTTTATCTGGGTCTCCACTAGATCAATACCTAACATATTTAAAGAGGTTCTTCACATTGGATTTTGGATTCTCTTTCATTGTCTTTCCAAGACCTGCACGTGAAATTGTTTTGAGGTATCTACCTTGGAGTGTAGGTCTTTTGCTCTTTACAACAGTTATTTCATGGACTTTGGGAAATGTTTTAGGTGTTATTGTAAGTTTTGTTAAGAATAGATATATAAGTGGAGCACTTGAGAATATAGCTATAGTATTATACCCCATACCATATTATGTATTCTCTTTAGCACTAATATACATATTTGCATATTTGATTCCAATATTTTCATTAAGTCCTGCTACAATGCCTGCAATTAATATAGCATCGCTATGGGATTTAATAAACGTATTTATCCATATGTTAAAAACAGCATCAGCACCAGCTCTCTCAATTATAATAATAAGTGCATTTGGATGGTGGTTCATAAGCTCTAGAACACTATCTCTAGCAACAATGACCGAGGACTATGTTGTTTATGCAAGACTTAGAGGAATTGATATTGGTAGAATAAGAGGTAGATACGTTTTAAGAGGTATAATGGTTCCTCAAGTAACAGCATTAGCATTAGCACTTGGAGCTATATTTAGTGGAGCCCTTGTAACAGAATACATCTTTGCATATCCAGGACTTGGCTCACTTCTATACCAAGCAATAATTATTGGTGATTATCCTATAGCATTAACAATACTTTCGCTTTCAATGATAGGAGTTACCCTTGCCACATGGTTTCTTGATACTGTGGTATATTATCTTGTCGACCCTAGAATAAGATTTGCAAGGTGATGATGAAATTGGCAATGCTATTAAAAATAGAGTCATTCATAAAAACATTTAAGTCTTTACTTAAATATAAAAGATTTAGAATAGGTCTTGCAATTATTACTATAATAGCTATTTTATCTATAATATCACTATTTTCACCTCCACAATATAAGCGATGGTATGCCTATCCAAAGGATAGACCACCACAATTAACATCTTTAGATATGATTCTAGGCACTACAACTAACGGAAGACCAGTATTTTGGATAATGGTTAACGCATTAACTAACTCATTATATATAGGATTATTAACCGCTTTAATAGGATCCCATATAGGTTTATTAGTAGGGTTACTTGCAGGTTTATCTCATGGTAAAACAGAGTCGGTGTTTATACTTTTAATAGACTCATTTATTGTAATGCCTGGACTACCTATATTGATAATATTATCACTAGCTCTTAAGCAATCTATGACTATATTCACTATACCGTTGATACTATCAATTATTGCATGGGCTTGGCCTGCTAGAAATGTTAGATCAATTACACTATCTGTTGCAAGTAAAGATTTTGTTACAATAGCTTCGTTTAGTGGTATTAAATTCTTTAATATATTGCTCTATGAAATTATGCCTTATGTACTTGGATGGCATTTAACAAACTTTATCAATACAATTATATGGGCAATAGGTATGGAGACAGCTTTAGCTGTATTTGGACTGTCTATCTTATCAGAGGATACCCTTGGAACAATGATATATTGGGTTCTTAACTATAATGCGTTATTTAGAGGGTTGTGGTGGTGGCTTCTTCCACCCATCATTCTTTTAATATCTATATTTGTAGGACTTTATTTAATTTCGGTAAGTGTATCGTCTTATCTAAATCCAAGACTTAGAGGTGGTGGGCAGCAATGAGTGGAGAAGATAATATAGTTCTTAGAGCTAATAATGTGTATGGAGAATATATAGTTTCACCTACAATTTCAATTAAAGCGGTAAATGATGTATCTATTGAATTAAGAAGAAATGAGATTGTGGGTATTGCTGGTGAGTCTGGTTGTGGTAAATCTACACTTATAAAGATTCTCTATGGATACATATCTTATCCATTAACAGCTAGAGGAAGAGTCTTGATAAACAATAAAGGAAATAGCATTGATGTTTTATCTGTTTCTGAGGATTATAAAAGAGAAAATATTTGGTGGGGAGTAGTATCCTATATTCCTCAAAACTCTATGAATGTTTTGAATCCATTTATGAGAATCGGCGATCATTTTTCAGAGCTTTTAAGAAAGCATTTAAAAATTGAAAAAGATGAAGCATATAAAATAGCAGAGGAATATATAGTTGACATGGGTATGAGAAAGGATATTTTAAAAGCATTCCCACATCAGCTTAGTGGTGGTATGAGACAGAGAATAGTAGTTGCATTAGCTCTCTTACTAAAGCCATCTATTGTCTTTGCAGATGAACCTACTACAGCAGTTGATGTAGTTCTTCAAAAAGTGTTGCTACATTTTTTAATGGATAAACAAAGAGAGCTTAGAAATGCTCTTACTATAGTAACCCATGACATGGGTGTGCATGCTATGGTTACACAGAGAATAATTGTTATGTATGCTGGTAGAGTTGTTGAAGAAGCACCTACAGAGCCTCTTTTTGAAGATCCTAAGCATCCGTATACACAAGCATTGATAAGCTCTCTACCTCGATTAGGTGATGAATCACCTAGAAAAGGTTTGTGGGGAACTCCACCAGATCTTAAGAATCCTCCACCTGGATGTGAGTTTCATCCAAGATGTCCATATGCTATGGATATATGTAGAAGAGAAGGGCCTATGTTTACTAAATATGAAAATGAATGGAAAGTTAGATGCTGGCTTTATTTAAAGAGGTGAGGTTTATGTCAAGTTCACTACTTAAAGTAGAGAATGTAACGAAAATATTTAGATATGGCTTTCTTGGATTTAAATTTAAAGCTGTAGATGATGTAAGTATTACAATAGAAAACAAGCCAATGATATTTACTATTGCAGGTGAAAGTGGCTCTGGAAAAACTACATTGGCTAAGCTAATTTTAAGGATATATAAACCAGAGCAAGGCAGAATACTATTTATGGATAGAAATATCTATGAAATCGATGAAGATACATTTCATAAAAATATACAACCTATAATGCAAGATCCCTATGCCTCTTTCAATCCTATGCAAAAACCTACTAGATATCTAAAGGAAACAGCTAGAAACATAGCTGGAATAAAAGATGAGAGAGAAGTAGAGGAGCATGTAGCTAAAACACTATCATATGTAGGTCTCAACGCTTCAGAGATAATAGATAAGTATCCCCATGAATTTTCAGGAGGAGAGCTTCAGCGCTTAGCTGTAGCAAGAGCTTTATTACCAAGACCAAAAATTATAATAGCTGATGAACCTGTTTCAATGCTTGATGCATCGCTTAGAATAAATGTCATTAATTTATTTAAGAAAATAAAGGAAGATCTAGGAATAGCATTTATATATATAACTCATGACCTAGCAACAGCATATTATATGAGTGATAGAATAGCTATAATGTTTAGAGGAACTGTTATAGAGTCTGGAGAATCAAAAAAAGTTTTATCTAAACCTCTCCATCCATATACACAGGCATTACTAGAATCCTTACCTGAACCAGATTCAAGAAAAAGAAAGCTATGGATAGAGAAAAGAATAAGATTTAGCACATATATTGAAGAGGAAGAGTTTATAGCTAAAGGATGTAAATATGTATTTAGATGCCCTTATGCAATGGACAAATGTAAAACAGTTGTACCACCATATATAAAGGTTAATGGTACTGAAGTTAGATGCTGGCTCTATGAGAGTAGATAACAAGAATCACTACATATTTTTATTTAAAGCAATATTTAACTCTAAATAGCACTATAATGCATTCTCTAACAACTAAATTGCTTAGTCAGCTATGTTTTAAAATAGTTGTATTTATAAATGACAAACTTTACAACAAATAAAATATATTTGATTTTCCTATAAACATATAAATCTACCTACTATGAATAAAATATAGGGTGAATAATGGGTGAAGCATATGCCGAGTTCAATTCCTATAAAAATAATACAGTTAATAGCTATAACTCTTATAGCAATATCCATACTTACACCACTTACAACAAATGTAGTTAATGCTCAACCTCCTCTACCACCAGGAGTTCCAAGAGGAGATGTATATATTGCAGAGAATCACTGGGGTCGATTCCTCGATCCATACCACTTTAACTGGCTTGTACCAGGTGTACCTGTAGGATATGGACATACTCATGCGTGTGCAGGGTATCTCTGGTTCTATAACACGACTACTGGACAGCTTATTCCATGGGTTGCAGCTACAAATCCTGAATATTCTCAAGATTTCACTAAAATGAAGGTGTATATTAGAAAGGGTGTTACATGGAGTGATGGAACTCCATATACAGCAGATCATCTAGTATTTCAAGTTAATTTAATTAAAGGTAACTCAAAACTTGCTTGGCATACCGTTTTAGCTAGATGGGTTAAGGATATTCGTAAGATAGATGACTATACAGTTGAATTCGAATTAACAGCACCTAATACAAGATTCCACTACTATCTTATGTCACAACTAGGAATGCCACTTCTACCAAAGCATATATTTGAAGAGGTTATAAAGAAAGGAGAAGATATCATGGCATTTAAATTCTATCCACCTGTATGTCTAGGAGCATATGTGCTTAAAGATGTTGATCCAGCTGGTTACTGGTTCCTCTGGGAGAGGAATGAGAATTGGTGGGCTACAAAGCTCTATGGCATTAAACCAGGTCCGAAATACGTTCTATTTATACACTATGGACCTGATGAAAAAGAGGCTTTAGCTTGGAGAAGATTTGAGCTTGACTCTGTAAGAACATGGCTACCAGAAGTATTTGAAACTGTTTATAGAGATCCAGAAGCAGTTAAATATCTAGGTGGCTTCTTTGGTGCAAAAGCGCCTTACGCATGGCCATATGATGCATGTAAAAAAGGTCCTGTATATAATGTTTTAAGATACCCATATAACATAACAGATGTGAGATGGGCACTAACATATGCACTTGATATTCGTGAAGCAATAGAAGCATTCACAGGTGTTGATGGCTCTAAACCCGTGCCTTCACCATTTCCAATAATACCATATCCAAAAAGCGTAGAAATATATATAAAGCCACTTGAATCTGAGCTTATTAAATATGGATATGACCCTGAGATAGGGTGGTTTAAACAAAACCTTGCTAAAGCTGAAGAACTTCTAAAGAAGAATGGATTTACAAAAGGTCCTGATGGTAAATGGTATCTACCAACAGGTGAGAAATGGGTTATAAACATAATGACATTTGCAGAAATAGAGCTTGAATCTCAAAGACTAGCATTTATAGTAGCTGAACAGTGGAGAAGATTCGGAATAGAAGTAAATGTAGAACCTGTTGCACCAGGACCATTTGACTCAAGAAACATCAAAGGTGAATGGGAAGTTATTACATACTTCCCATCATGTAACTTCCTACCAGTTGACCTAGGAGACATCTTACCAAGATGGCATAGCAAATATTGTAATCCAGAGCTACCAGGTCTTGCATGGCTCAGCTACAGTAATTGGGCATGCTATAATTTCCCAAGAAGAGCAGAACTAGATAAAATATTAGAAGAATTAGAGAAGGTCCACCCTGAAGATCCGAGACAAATAGAGCTATCTAGAAAAGCATTACTGATATGGCTAGAGCAGATGCCATGGCCGCAATTCTTCCCAGTACCATTCTATACACTAAACAACAGGTATTGCTGGGAAGGATTCCCAGAATATCCAGCTAACTACTACAACGACCCAGTATACTGGTGGCCACATTTCCAACTAATATTACTCCAGTTAAGACCAACAGGTAGATGTCCAACAAAAGAAGCATATACGCCGCCAAAGTTCCAAATAGTACCACCAGAAATACCAAAGCCTACACCTACTCCAACACCTACACCTACGCCTACACCTACTCCTATTCCTGTTGCTACTACTGTTACTGTAACTGCTTTTGAGACTGTTACACAGGTTGTTACATCAACATCTATAGCTACAACAACTAGATTTGAAACAGTTACAAAAACAGAGACTGTAACAGAATGGACGACAACAACAATACTAGCAATAGTACTACTAATAGTTGGATTTGCAATAGGA
>Ga0209183_1000764_pt1 | contig 11857 bp, 8 predicted proteins | sample LHCtaG_2_FD_184120 | JGI IMG/M metagenome (GOLD analysis project Ga0209183, IMG submission 184120) | Hot spring microbial communities from Little Hot Creek, USA to study Microbial Dark Matter (Phase II) - LHC4sed_replicate (SPAdes)... | ecosystem: Environmental > Aquatic > Thermal springs > Hot... | reverse complement strand
TGAGAGCGGAAGCTGGGAAAGATAGGAGCATCGATCCTAGGAAGATAGTATGCGAGGATGAGCTTGAACGCTACCTCTCAGAGGGCTGGGATATCCAAGCGATCCTACCGAGCGGTAGGATCCTCATAAGGAAGTCTTACTAGTCGATTAGTTTGCAGAAGATTTCGACTATCCTCTCCTTCTCCCTGTAGATCTCAGCCTCCCTCGATTTGATGAGCAGATTCACCAGCTCCACCAAGGGCTTAACTATCCTAGAAGTTATCAGGTAATCTACAAACTCATGCTTCAAAACCTGAAGAGCTTTAGCCTCATCAACCTCATAGACGTATATCGTGCCACCCTCAACAGCGTCAAACGCCTCTTTTTCATCGACAACGCTAACCGGCAGCCTCATCGCCTCACACCCTTTCCGCTTAAACTTACCTTGTGATGCAAGCGCGCATAAAATAATTTCCTTAATTGACAGCCAAATATGCGTTGTCAAGTTTGCGGAAAAGTCGTAACCGGAAAACCGGTCATGCGAAAAACATGCTGGGTGAATAAGCTTTACATTTTCTGCTCTGAAGAGTGTCAGCGGAAATAGGCTAGAAACTGGCTTGAACGCCGCGCACGGTATTAAGATTCACCCTGATGAGATGTATCAAAAATTGAGTTATTTGACTTTTGAAATATTGCTCATAAACCGAGGATGTTGGGGCTCTCTTTTCGGATGTGGCTGAGGTTGTTTGGCGGCTTAGTAGCTTCCGTTGTACAAGGCCTTGCCTATCTCTTCTGGGTTCTCATAGCATGTACAATCATCTCCGCAGTGTTGGAGTCTAGGGTAAAATGATAGGTGTAGTTTTGCATCGTGCAGCATTGGTACCTCGGGAAATTATAGCTTGGGATGCTTTTTATGGGGGCGAATTTAACCTTAGCCAGTTTCAAAGAATTTTCGCCGTGACATCTGAGCCGTTTCTAACGTTAGGAGCATGCTTCCTGACCTGTACCCTTCAAGGTCTAATGTTACATATTTGAAGCCGAGTTCCCTAAGCTCTTTAGCTATAATATCCATGATTTTCGTGTTGAAGAAAACTTGCCTCTCATCTCTTCCTACCTCTATTCTCGCTAGACCATTGTGGTCACGAACTCTGAGCTGTTTCGCCTGTGTTATTTTCCTAATGATCTTCTCCGCTTTTTCGATTCTGTTTAGTTTTTCAAGCGTTATTTTCTCTCCGAAGGGTATGCGTGAGGCTAAACATGCGAGTGAGGGTTTATCGCTGACTGAAAGCCCGATTCTCCTAGCTATGGCTCGGATTTCCTCTTTGGTGAAGCCGTTTTCAGCCCATGGGCTATAAACGTTTTCCATTTCCTTAACAGCCTTAAATCCTGGTCTATGGCCATCCAGATCCGAATAGTTTGTTCCCTCAAACACCGCTCTGAACCCTAGCTGATTAGCCAAGCTCTTAAGGCTTTTTAGTAATTCCTTCTTGCAGTAGTAGCATCTATTTTCAGGATTTCTAATGAAATTCTCATTTGAAAGTTCATTTGTCTCTAAAAGTATGTGTTTGATCCCTATTTCTTTAGCAACCTTTTTCGCTTCCTCAACCTCTTCTTGGGGGTATACTGGCGAAACGGCTGTTACGGCAACAGCTTTTTCTCCTAGGATTTCGTGGCATATGGCGGCTAATGTTGAACTGTCGACGCCTCCGGAAAAGGCTATCACTACACCGTCCTTCCCCTTCTCCGCTATGAAGTTTCTCAGCTTCTCATACTTCCGACTAAAATCCATTGTCAACCCTCCTCCGATAGTAGCTTCCTAGCCTGGGCTTCGATAATTTCTGAAATGTACCTCAAGGGTTTACCGGTTCTCTCCGCGATTTCTCTTACATCCTCATACTCAGGCTTTATTTGAACAATAGAGCCTTTCATATCCTTTGAAACTTTCACACTTACATTTATCTTCATCCCATCCATCACTATTTCGATAGGTATGATCTTTCTCAAGAGAATACGCCTTTCACAAATATGAAAACGCACACCCAAACTCCCTGTTTCTTCCATAACTATGTGAGCGAGACGTTCAACGTTCTCTCTATCCGTAATTACTTTAAGGATGTAACCAGGTCTATTTTTCTTCGTGAACATGGGAATTATGCTTACGTCTTTCGCACCTTTGGCTAGCAACTTATTTAAGACATGCCCAATGATTTCGCCTGTTACATCGTCAAGATTTGTTTCTAAAACAACAACTTCATCCTTTAAGAAGTTATGATCGAAGGATTCTCCTAAAATAACCCTTAAAATGTTTGGTATTTCTTCGAAATCTCTTGCTCCAGCACCGTAGCCAACCTTTAAAGGCTTTAATACCGGGTAGAAGCGTATAATCTCATCCACTAGATTGACTAGTATGGAGATACCTGTTGGCGTAGCAAGCTCAGCCTCTATGGGACCTCCTACAATCGGGAATTTCTTTGATTGTAGGATCTCTAAGGTAGCTGGAGCAGGGCTTGAAACTTTCCCATGGGAGAACTTGAAAACGCCACCTCCCACGGCTACGGGAGTAGAATAAATCTTAGCGTCGAATAATCCAAGATCTTCAAGAGCCACGGCTGAACCAATAATCTCAGCTAAAGCATCAACTTGTCCTAACTCATGCAAATGGATATTATTGAGATCTCTTCCGTGGAGTTTGATCTCAGCCTCCAATAGCGTCATCGCAGTGTTCAATGCAAATTTCCTTGCATTTTGGCTAACCCCCAATTCTTCAATGCATCTCTCAATTATATTTATAAATCTGGCTCCTGTTATTTCAAGCCATTCATCCGCTTGAACATCAACTTTTTTAGCCCTTATTCCCTTTCGAGTTACATCTCTAATATTCACCTTTACATTCTTGCATGGTATAAGTTTCTCAACCGTTTTGATAGCATCGATGACTTTATCGATGTCTGCTCCAAGATCTAGGAGGGAGCCGAGGAACATGTCTCCGGATATCCCAGCTACTTGGCAATCGATAATCACTATCTTATCTGAATCCTTAACCTTCCCATTCATGTTTTCACTATGAAAGATTATATTATGAATATCCGACTTATATCCTTAACGGAGGGGCTGTAAGGGTTGAGGGAAATTCTCGAAAAGGTTGCAAAAGGCGAGATCTCGGTTGACGAGGCTGAAAGACTTCTAAAGATATTTGCGATAGAAGAGATAGACAATTTGGCTAAGATTGATGTTGGCAGAGAGTTTAGGAAGGGTGTACCTGAAATAATATTTGCAGAGGGTAAAACAGTTGAGGAGCTAGCCAAAATAGCCGCTAAAATGGTTGATGAAAGGGGCAGGGCGATAATCAGTAGAGCTTCTAAAGAGCATATGGAAAAGATTGCGGACTTAATTCCTGAAGGCATAAGGCTTCAGATACACGATAAGGCGAGGATCATAGTAATTAAAAGGAAGGATTTTAGGATTGATAATACCGGAGGGAGAGTTGGTATTTTAGCAGCTGGAACAGCTGATGTGTCAGTTGCAGAGGAGGCGAAGGTGATAGCCGAGGAGATGGGATGCCAAGTTCTGACAGCTTACGATGTTGGTGTTGCTGGTATTCAGAGGTTGCTGAAACCGTTAAAAGATATGATAGCTTGGGATGCTGACGTTTTAATAGTGGTTGCCGGAAGGGAGGGAGCTTTACCCTCTGTTGTGGCCGGAATGGTTGATGTCCCTGTAATAGCTGTTCCCACATCAAGCGGCTATGGGCTGGGAGGTAAAGGATTAAGCGCTCTTATGGCTATGCTACAGTCATGCTCGCTTGGATTAGCCGTCGTGAATATCGACGGAGGGGTCCCGGCTGGGGTCATAGCTTCGATAATCGCGAATCGAATAGCAAAGTATAGGAAGAAAGCCTTGCCTCAATAATATTTAAAGCATTAATTTTTTAGTGATTATAATATCTGTGGCTTAGTATACGAATTTCCAAGAGGTTTCTAAATGGAAGCTACGATAGTGAAGTCTGAAAAGATAGTTTGTGCATAAGCGTACATACATTTCAGTTTTTAATATAATATTAGCCTTCAATTTTAACGTAAAATTAAGAGTTTCATTCAGCCTTGAATATATAGATAGCCCGTTTTAGTCTTATTTTTAGATTTCAAAGTAGAACTAGAAGTTTTCGCTATTCGAAATGTTATACAGGCTTAATATCATATATGTGTATTTAAAATAATTTTCACATCCGTTTAGATATTACTAAAATATTTTCAAATTTTAGCTTAAATCAATTGCATTATTGCATTTTGAATCTCGATGCTTGTTAGAGTTTCTATTTTAATATGTTTGGCATTTGCAATTTCGATAATGTCGTTTATATAGTTTGGAGTATAGAAATCTTCAGAAAAATCTATAACTACTAAATGGATGTTGTTTTCTCTTATTTTGCTGCTTATATCTATTATTTCCTCTCGAATTTTTCCACCTAAGGAAACGTTCGCTTTACCATCTGTAATTAGGACGATGACTGGTTTAATGGGTTTAGGGCATTTTTCCTTCTCCGATTTAACTAGGTTTAGGGCTGTGAGTAAGGCGTGGGATAATGGAGTTTTTCCTCCAGTTGGAAGTTCTCTTAAGGCTTTTTCTGCTAGATCTATACTGTTCGTGGGTGGAAGCAATATCTCGGAGGTTTCTCCTCGGAATGCTATGAATGCAATTTTGTCTCTGCGTCTATAGGCATCGGAAAGTAGTCCGAGGACGGCTCCTTTTGCTGCTTCCATCCTTCTTTGGGCAGCCATCGAACCGCTTGCATCAACAACTAGAATTATGAGCGATGAAGTCTTAGCCCTTCTGACTTTTTCTCGAATATCTTCATCAACAATTTTTAATGGTAGTTTTTCATGTGAGCTCGCTAAGCGCGAGGCTGCCGCTCTTATTGTTGCGTCAATGGCTATATCATATGGTTTGCTTTTTGGTATTGTACTATAAACGTAGGACCCCCTATTAATACCGACTGACTTAACTGTTCTCCCGCTCTCTCCCACATGAGTTTTCTGATTTGTATTTATTTCCATATTAACTGAAAATGAAGGATCGATATTAAAAATTTTTTCTTTAAATTGCAGACTTTTTCCTTCTTTTTGCTGTTCATTTTTTACATCGGCGTTGCAACTGCTCCTTGAAATTATCTCTTCAAGTTTTTCACGTGAAATGTAAGGTTGTTCGAAGGGCTTTTTCCTTACGCGGTGCGGTAGTGCTAGCTCCATCGCCTCTAAAATGTCATCTTTACTTACGTTAATTCGCTCCGAAAGTGCAGCTATCGTTTTAGCTGTCCTTGTTATTACTATTGGGGCTCTATTGCTCACCGAAAGTTTTGAACATACATTAGCTATTTCGTAAAGCAGTTCGTCGGATATTTGAATTTTAGGGAGAAGTTCACGTGCTCTTTCAATTTTAAGTTTCAATTCTCTCTGTTTTTCCTCATATTTTGCTATAAAATCCAATGGATCTGCTTCAAATTCTTCAACTCTCCTTACAATCTCGATTTGCAGTGTTGGGTCTGTTATAGGTTCAACTTCTACTTGAAGTCCGAACCTGTCTAGTAACTGCGGTCTAAGTTCACCTTCCTCTGGGTTCATAGTACCTATAAGGATGAAACGGCTTGGATGCATAACTGAAATATTCTCCCTTTCAACGATGTTTACGCCGCTTGCGGCTACATCAAGCAATACATCTACAATATAATCGTCAAGTAGGTTAACCTCATCTATGTAAAGTATACCTCGATTCGCTTCAGCAAGTAATCCTGGGTCAAGGGCTTTTATCCCCTCCTTTAATGCTCTCTCAATATTAAGCGTCCCCACAACCCTATCAACCGTCGCGTTGAGTGGAACGTTTACTATTTTAATTTTACGTTTAATCCATGGAAGCTGCTCTCCCTTAGCATATCTCTCATAGCATGAATCGCACATTTCCCTTGGGTTCTCAGGGTTACAATTAAATGGACAATCCTTTACGACTTTTATTTCAGGGAGAAGTTCTGCAAGTGCCCTAACTGCCGTTGATTTACCTGTGCCCTTCTGCCCTCTTATCAAAACTCCGCCTATACGAGGATTCACAGCGTTTAAGAGGAGGGCTTTCTTCATTTTTTCTTGACCGACTATAGCGGTGAATGGAAAAACAAACCTTATATAGTGTGGCATGATATCACCAGGCAGTTTCTTCTTCAAGTATTTCCTCAGTCTTTAAATATTCCTCTTTAAGTTTTTCAATAGTTTCCCTGCTTGCTTTCCAGTATCCCCGCTTTGAAGCTTCAAGGAGCCTTTTAATTATTTTGCGAAATGCCCAAATATTAGTGTTTTTAATCTTTTCCGCTCTTTCTGTATTAAACACGATGTTTTCAGCAACATTTTCCCACATCCAATCTTCAACTTCTCCTAAGGTTGCCGCTAATCCAATCATATATTCAACTCTGTCAGCGATTTTCGTCACACCATTGTAACCATGTTCAATCATGGAATCCAACCATTTCGGATTAACAGTTCTTGTCACAATACCTCTTTTAAGGGCTTCTCTTGCATCTTCCACCTTAATCGTCTCTCTTGTCGTGTCAGCTACTAAAACCATCGGACGCTGCCCACTTTCACTTTCGACAGCCTTTGTTAATCCTCCGAGGAACTCGTAGTAGTGGTCTAAATCTATAATCTCATAATCCACAGCATCCCTTATCTGGGCAACCAATTCAACATTAGAAATTAAGGAGTTCATAAGCCCTCTAGATTCTACGCATCTTGCTTTCTCTCCGTAAGCGAATTTCATACTTTCAAGATACGCATTCACAAGTTCTGCTTCACTTTTCCATTGTGAGGATTCTATGAGCGCTGTGAGGCTTGTAGCATACTGGCCTTCCGGTGGTCCAAAAATTCTGAACTTCGCATTTTCCCCGAAGATGCTGGATATTTTATTTACGTTAGCTTTCACAAAGTTCAAATCTTCGGGCTCTTCAAGTTCCGCTACGGTTTTGAAGGCCTTGTCTAAAAGTTCGATGATATTGTAGAAGGTATCACGGAAAATCCCGCATATTGTGACGACAACGTCTATTCTTGGCCTTTTAAGCTCTGAAAGTGGGATGATTTCAAGCTCTCTCACATAGATGCTTTTCCAAACAGGCTTTACGCCTAAAAGGTGAAAAATTGCAGCTAGAGTTTCGCCTCCAGTCTTCATCGTTTCAAACGCCCACAGCACTACGCTAACCGCTCCGGGATATCTTCCATGCCTCCTATAGAAGGTTGCCAAATATTCATCGGCGATTCTTTTACCTCTCTTCATCGCCGTCTCAGTTGGTAAGTTCGTTGGGTCAAGCTGGTATGTGTTCCTACCAGTGGGATAAACCTCAGGGTTTCTTACAAAATCTCCACCTGGTCCAGGCTCAATAAATTTTCCGTTGAGCGCTTTAAGGATTGTTCCGATCTCGTCTGACGATATCATTCTTTCATAAACATCTTTGAGATAGGCCAGCGACTTTAAAGTCATGTTTTCTGGAGCTTTGAGTTTTGGCGTTAAGCCTTTAACAATATAATCCCTTATAATCTCCTTTACAGTTTCCTCGGTTCTATTTAATATCTCGGCATATGTCCTCCCACTTGGATCTTTTAAATGCGGCTTTTCAAGAACTTCGTCATAGTTAAGTCCCTCGGATTCTATTATGAGACGATGGAGGCTAGGTATCTCACTCCTATCATATCTGGCTAGGAAGGTTAGATATTGAATGGAATCCTCTAGCGATGGTTTATCTCCGAGCACATGTAGTCCTTTAGGTATTATCGAACGCTTATACTCCTGTATTCTATCGTAAATTTCCTCCACACTTGATCCCAATCCGTATTTACTGGCTTTGTCAAGTATTCTCTCGGCAATTCTATTGACCTCTTCTCGGCCATACTGCATTGCATCGAAGTATTCAGCAATCAGTCTTTCAATTTCTTGGAAGTCGCCATGTAGATCACTAGTCATTACTGGTGGGCTTGCATGGTTCACTATGACTGCATAACTTCTCCTCTTCGCTATCGAGGCCTCAGAAGAGTTGACTACGTGGTATACATATATATTTGGAACATCTGCTACGAGTATGTCTGGAAAACATTCAGATGATAAGCCAGCCTCTTTTCCAGGTAAGAATTCTAAGGTTCCATGTGTCCCAAGGTGTATGATAGCGTCTGCGCCAAATTCTTCCGTAACCCACTTGTAGAAGGCTACATATTGATGATGTGGCGGCAAATCCTTATCATGGTAAATTTTTGATGGGTCTTCATGCATGCCGCGGGCTGGCTGAAGGCCAACGAAAACGTTCCCAAAAATTAAACCAGGAATCAACAGCGAATCGCCGTAAACGTTTATTTTGCCAGGTGGGGGTCCCCACTCCTCTAGAATTCGCCGTAGGGGCTTTTCCGGCAACTTCTCAATCCATTTAGCATATTTTTCAGCGGGAACTTTAATCATCTTTTCAAGTTTTGAACGTGTTTGGATCCACTCTCCGGAATTTACAATACCTCTGGAAATGAAAAGATCCCTGAGCTCCCTACTAGAGGGGGTGTTTGTAACAACGTATCCGGCATCCTTTAAAGCTTTAAGCAGCTTTGATAAACTTTCAAAAACGTTTAGGTAGGCAGCTTTTCCGATGTTTTCTTCCCCCGGCGGATAATTGTATAAAATTATTGCAACTTTTTTCTGTTCATTGCTCTTCCTCCTAAGGCTAACCCATTTAACAGCCCTTCGAGCCACTTTCTCAACGCGGTCCTCTATAGCAACATACTCTTCAAGCTTAACCCCGTCGACTATTCTCTTCTTAACTGCATGAGTAACTGTTGGTTCGTTTCTCCCGTCAAGTTCAGGCAATATGACCGTTGTAACCATTTCTACTGGGGGTATGCCGTGTTTCGAGTCAAGCCATTCCTCAACAGTTTTAGATGATAAGTGCACTCCATGTAGAATGGGCACGTCAAGTTTTGACAGAACGCTTGTCGTAATACTATGGTCTCCGCCGATTGGTCCGCCCGCTAGCCTAAACCAGAGAAGGTCAATTAATGCTTCGATAATAGGTTTTCCGTCGATAAAGAAGCACTTTTCGATGGCTAAGTAATATCTCAAGTCTGAGCAGAAAACAGGTATCATGCCAAATCCAAGCTGTTCAATTCTTTCCGTTAAAAGCTTAGCTGCAGGGTAGGATTGATCATAATGGTAGCCTCCATAAAACAATATGCCTATTTTCGGGCGTTCTTTAAGAGCATAATTCTGTAGATATTGCGTAACGTCAGTGAAGTTTTCGTCGGTTTTGAAATTCTTAATTCCAATGCTCGGCAGAACAACCGGCTCAGGTATATCTACGTCTACTTTAACTTTGCAATACTCCTTTAACAAAAGAAGAAACATAGCGTAATAATTATCCACGCTCGGCATATCATAATATTTCAGCAATAAAGAATAATTTCTAGCATGTTTAAGCACTCCAATAGGCATTTTGCCGCCAAGCTTTTCAAACATATCACGCATTCTTAAAATAGCTCCATAATCCATTCTGCCCTTCCTAAAGAGTTTTCCAAGTAGCGGCTTTTCTCTAAGGCTCGTGAAGCTTTTAAAAGAGAAACTTCCAAGCCTTGTGAGGTTAATTATCTCCGGAGAGCCTCCCACGAAAACGACAACCGTGTTTTTTAAGGCATTAAGCTCCTCGAAAATTATCTTGCTGACATTATCGCCGCCTCTAACATCAAGCAAAACCACCTGAGCGCTCCTCAAATCACCCGCAAATCTTTGCACGTCGACAATCCCGTTATCAACATCATAAGTGTTGTAAAATTTGAAATGAAGAACATTCCCTAGGACTGTATTAATCCTTTTCACAGCATCTAGAAGACATGGTCTAAACTGATAACCAACCATAACAATTTTATACAAAATCATATACCACCTTGCATAAATATCTTTCGAACTATTTCTTTATATTTTAACACGAAAAAGCTTCTAAGCATTGTGCATATGTTTATTCTGGCGAAATAATGGATTTTTGTTAAGCCCTTTCTTCTCATTTCTTCTCCCTCATAAGTGGATACTCAAAGTTTGGCACGATACCTCTCCCTATTAGGGCGTTAGATTTACCTAGGCACCCTAGGCAAACGGGTTTACCTTCAACGTATTCAATTCTAGTTTTCATCGTGAATTCTCCGCATTTTTCGCATTTCACGTTTTCAAAAATTGGTGCTCTCTCAATCTCTTTCACCCTTAACTCTTCAATTTTAAATTCACTTTCAGGTATGTTCATCATTCTGCGCCCTATATCACTCCATAGACGACTAAGCTTTTCAGAATCCTCCGGTGTTCCTTCCCTTTTAATAACAACTTTTTCAAAGAGGCTTATAGCCTCTCTTTTGAAGTATTTCTCCCTTAGCTTTTCAGAGTCGACGTAAACTCTAACACCTCTCCAGTCTCCTCTTCTAACGATGGTTACAGCGTTTTTCCCAGTATCAAGGTATATTAGGCTGTTATTTCCAAGAGTGCAGCCAGTAGCTACCTGCACCCCGTCGGTGAAGCAGTTGTTACACTCAACTATAGCGAGAATTTCCTCACCAATAGTCTCCTCCTCACCAGCTCTCGCTAACCCCAATCTTTCTAAAGCTATTTCAGAAGCCCTTAAACCTAGAACAAGAAATGGGCAGATATGCCCATGAAATTCTCTCGCTTTCTCGACTAAAGTTTCGCTTACCGTGCAAACCACCCCCTGATATTTGAGCTGGCTGGCAAATTAAGGCGCACCTTTTTTAAGTAAAGGTGCACCCATTTTAAAGTGGTTGTAATGGTATATAAGTATTTCGTAAATATTTTGCAGACTAGGTTCAAGTATTTCTTGCCATTTCCATCTTAGGTGCGTGTCGTGTTTAAGGCTAGCTAACTTTTGTTGAAGGAAGATTTGTTCCATGTCTAAAAGATGAGAAGCTAGCTCTGTAGGTTTCTTAGCCTTCAGCTTGATGGTGGTGAGTCGGGTAGCATTATGAGGCTACCCCTAACTACGAGGAGCATTGCTATCTCAATGCTTTAATATACCTTCTACGAAGAACTCTTTATCAAATAGTTCCTTAAGAAGAAGTAAATCCTCATAGAATATTAGCTCTCTCCCGCTAATATCTAAAGCTGAGTAGACTTAATGCTATTTGTACTAACGTTTACGCATATCTCATCAACAGCTATGAACTGCTTTTCAGAAGATACGTTTAACCTCCCCTAAGATTGCCAATCCCCTTCGCTCATATACCCTTACATATAGATATAGGAGCGCAAGCTTTTGCAGAAGGGAAAGTGATCGTGGATTCCGATAATATTCCTCTAAATCGTTTCAGAAATGTATTCATTTTAACCACACTTTCACGTCTGAAATCCACAAAATCTTCCTAAATTCTTCTACTCAGAGAACCGAACACGTATTGATCTAGAATCATAAGGTTGCCTACAATATTTTATTCCACTTCAACCAGTATATGTAAATGTAAAGGTTATCAAACAGCTTAGTATGTCTTGGCTTTAACTTAATGTGAATCAGGAGTATTCAATATATGTTTCCCTCAAATCATAGAAGTAACCGCCTCTAGAGGTAAGTATCAGTCGGCATCCAGCCTATAGGGTTTAAGGTTTGATTGTTTTACGTGTTTTATAGATTATATGCTTATATATATGTGCACCAATTATCACTGAAGGTGCACATATATGGTATCTAGGACATTAAGAGTTTCGACGATAGCTGTATCTTCACCCCTATGGGCTCTACTCAACGCCTATGTAGGTCCGCTAGGATTCCAGCTATTCAACCTACCGATACTATGCGATTTCTCATCCTACCTACCGCTCATAGTCG
>Ga0209183_1000763_pt1 | contig 11879 bp, 16 predicted proteins | sample LHCtaG_2_FD_184120 | JGI IMG/M metagenome (GOLD analysis project Ga0209183, IMG submission 184120) | Hot spring microbial communities from Little Hot Creek, USA to study Microbial Dark Matter (Phase II) - LHC4sed_replicate (SPAdes)... | ecosystem: Environmental > Aquatic > Thermal springs > Hot... | reverse complement strand
GACGAGGATGAACATGAAAGGCAGCTTATGAATTTGATTGATGAGGAAAGGCTGAGATATGTTGGCTCTATGGTTTTAGGCTTGAACGATGCTCTTGTGGAGTTTACTGGTGCCCTTGCAGGTTACCCTTTTGCCCTTCAAAACACACGCATAGTTGCAATGACCGGCCTAATTACGGGAGTTGCAGCGTCACTGTCGATGGCTACGTCAGAATACTTATCGACTAAATCTGAGGGAAACGCCAAAAATCCTCTTAAGGCAGCATCATACACGGGCATTGTTTATGTTCTTACGGTTCTGTTTTTAATAGCACCATACATGCTTCTCACAGACGTGTACGCTTGCCTAAGCCTGACGATGGTGGCTGCAATTATCGTTATTTTCTTGTTCACCTTCTACATTTCAGTTGCAAAAGACCTACTCTTCAGAAAGAGGTTTCTAGAAATGGCGACAATCAGCCTGGGAATAGCAGGCTTAACATTCACCATAGGATTTTTCATAAGGGTATTCTTAAACGTAGAAGTAGATTAAGCGAACTGAGGTTTAAATGTTGAAAAGCCTAAAGGCGAAGATGTTTAATAGGGCGGCTTCTAATCCTAAGAACAAACCAGACGAAGTATTGAATGCTTTGAAATTGAGGCAAGGGCAGATGGTTGCTGATATTGGGGCTGGTGGCGGTTATTTTTCTTTGCGGTTCGGTGAAATTGTAGGGAAAAATGGACGAGTGTTTGCAGTTGACACAAATCAAAAATTTTTAGAATATATTAAGAACGAGGCAAAGAAGAAAGGATTAGAAAACGTTGAAACAATTCTAGTAGCTGGAGAAAAATTGGATTTGCCAGAAAAAAGCTTAGATTTAATTTTTATGCGAAATGTGTGCCACCATCTGCGGGACAGAGTAGAGTATTTCAGAAAATTGGGGGATTTCCTGAAACCTAGTGGAAAAATTGCTATTATAGAGCACAGCAAGCCGTTAACATTACATGGCATTTTTGGGCATTACGTTCCTAAGGAAACTATTATAAAAGAAATGGAAGAAGCAGGGTTTATAGTAAAACAAGAGTTTGATTTCCTGCCTAAGCAATCTTTCATCATTTTCGTCTAAAAAGAATTGAATAGAAAAAATTGAAAACTAAAAGCTACTGTCTTTGATTAACTTTCGCATGTAGTATGTGTTTCCTTCGTATTCCAGCCTTACAAGTTCGCCATTATGCAAAAGTTCATCAATAATTTGCCAGTTTGCATTTGCCTTCTTTAAAAGTTCTGCGACGGCTTCTTCCCGCATTGGATGCACAGCCGTTATACTCAACAAATCCTCCTTAACATTTCCCGTAAATGCAAATGCATTTCCCTCATATCCTATCAAAAATTCCACCTTATTGCTTCCAAGCGTCTTGGAAAATGTTTGAAAAGCTACGTTTAGGGTTTCCTCTTTAACTGGTTTTACCCCACATTTCCGCTGGTGGCCTCGTTGGTATAGCAATGTAAGCCTTATCCAACTTAACCAGACCTTCGAGAAAATTTGCTATCCTTTCTAATTCGTCTTCGTAATTTACACTGTCGATAAGCATCGTCTCACTTACAAGAATTCCTTCGAAACTTTTTGCAAACTGCTTTACACCATCTAAAATTGTATCCAATTTTAAGTCTTTATGCGGCCTATTTATACGTCTCCATAAATCAATGCTAACCGCGTCAATCTTCAATGAGACAAAATCTGCAACCAGCAAATCTTCCTTAACTTCTTCCCGCCAAAGCAAAGAAGCGTTTGTTATAACTGCTATAGGAATCCCAACGTGCTTTAAAAGCGATATCTCTCTGCCCAAATTGACATCCAGCGTTGGCTCTCCATCTGGCACAAAGGTAATGTAATCTATCCTTTCTCCCCTTAAGGTTGCCTCATTAATTTTCCTTATTAACCTGCATTAGAATGCACTCTGGCTTATAGAAGGCTTGTCTATCAACAAGCATGTTGCTGGTTCTGCCTAATTGGCAATAAACACATGAGTAGGAGCATGTTTTCGGCGGAATGTTGTTTACTCCTAAACTCCTCCCTAAACGCCTCGAGGGAACAGGCCCAAAAGCTAATGCTTTCATATTCTTCAACATATCACCTCAACGATAATTCTTTGCAGAGTCTATTCCATATGGCTACTATCTCTTTTGCAACATCGCATTCCGGAGAATATTCCATTATTGATTTCCCATTGACCATGGCCTCCGTAACTACTGGATTGAAGGGTATTTTACCAATAACTTCTACGCCGTTTTCTTTACAGAATCTAGAGATTTTATTGGTGTTATCCTCATTTATATCATACATGTTCACGCATACGAAGGGTCTAACATTGAAATGTCTTAGAAGCTGTATCGCTCTTTCTAAGTCGTGGACTCCCGACATTGTAGGTTCGGTTACCACTAAACCTGCATCCATCCCTGTAACGGAGGCTATGACTGGGCAACCGATTCCAGGCGGGCCGTCAATAATTATGACGCTACTCTTCTCCCTTTCAGCCAGTAGTTTGGCATTCTGTCTAACCATCGTCACAAGTTTTCCTGAGTTTGATTCACCAGGGTTAAGTAGGGCATGGGCCATAAACCCATATTTTATCTTTGAGATGTGGGCATAACCCGAAATTCTTTCAGTTAATGTTACGGCATTCACCGGACAGATGATTGTGCAGACGCCACATCCTTCACAGGAGAAAGGATCCACCGTAAGGTCTTGGGTTATGGCGTCGAATCGGCACTTCTCCCTGCAGATGCCACATTTGATACATTTCGACTCATCAATAACCGCTATTTTTGAACCTCTAAACTCTCTCGTTTCGAGAATTTCTGGATGCAAAAGCATGTGAAGGTCTGGAGCATTCACATCGCAGTCTGCAACCACAGCTTTTTTCGCCAGAACGACGAAGGCTGCAGTTATGGTCGTTTTACCCGTTCCACCCTTCCCGCTTAAAATCGTTATTTGTTTCAATTGCCCACTAACTCCTTAACATCTTCAAATAATTTTTGGAATTTATCAGCCCACTCCGGCATTTCTAAGCTGAATGGAACCCCTTCTGGAATAAAGCTCTGCAATCCTCCTCTGATAGGGAATTTCAAGTAAAATTGGTATACCTTTTCTCTTACAATATTCATAAACTTTTTTGTCGCCTATTCCAGCCCGGTTGACCACAACCCCATGGGGAATCTTCATATCCTCTAAAACTTTAACAATTGTTTTCAAATCATGAAGCCCAAACGGTGTTGGTTCGGTTACAAGAATGCAGAAGCCGCTACCCTTGACCGTTTCAATCACAGGGCAACTTGTTCCAGGCGGAGCATCTAAAATGACATTCCTACTCTTATCTATACGCTTTTTCACCTCCCTAATTAAGGGACCAGCCATTGGTTCACCGACTTCAAGCTCGCCAAAGACAATCCTCAAATCGTCTGTGAAGCCTTCTTTAATAATTCCAATTCTATTTCTCCCTTCACCAATAGCTTTTTTAGGGCATGTTAAGATACATCCTCCGCAGCCGTGGCAGAGTTCTGGAAAGAGTAAAATTTTTCCTAGAACCACCAAAATAGCATTGTATTGGCAGAAAGCCGCACATTTTCCACAATAATCGCATAACTCCTCGTTCACTGATGGAACAAGCCTATAGACTGGTTCTCGGCGGGTTATTTTTGGATTTAAAAGCAAGTGAGCGTTTGGTTCTTCAACGTCACAATCCAATAATTGGGCATTTTCTATGGAAATGGCTAGATTAACTGCCAATGAAGTTTTGCCTGTCCCACCCTTCCCACTTGCAACAGCCACAATCACAATAACTCCTCCTGTTCATTGCTTGCATAAAACTTTACAGCCTTAGCTGAATAACAGGCTCTAAACAAAAGTTCTTCTATTTTTGACTTATCTGGCATATTTCACCCTAAAACGCCAGAGCTACATCTTTATCTGCGGCGTGCATAGCGGCAACCCTCTGTTAACTCTTCAAGCTTATCCTGTCTATATGCTTCGACGACATCTTTAACCGTGTCAGCATTGGCTTTCAAGACGGCTACTCCTGCCTCTTGAAATATACTCAGCGCCCTAGGACCCATTCCATAGGTGATTACGGCGTTCGGCCTAAACTGTAGAATGCGTTCTGACGGCAGTCCAAATCCGCCGAAGTGCTCACTTTCATTAGGCACTGCTTGAACGTTTGATATATTGACATCCTCCAATTCAACGATTATGAAGTAGGGGGCTCTGCCAAAATGCTTCGACAATCTAGCGTTAAGCCCATTTCCATCATTAGCCAGTATAGCTATTCTTTCCTTCCATCCCTTTTACCCTTTCCCAATACCTTATCATTTTCTCAAGCTTTCCCCGCTTTATCTTTTCAACCTTTATCCTTTGTTACTTGAGAGTTTTGAGCCGTCTTATGCTCTAGGAACTGCTCAATTTTCTGAACTATTTCCATGAATGCTCTTGATGCCTGTGAATCCTTATGCTCAGCGATAAAGGGCACACCTTTATCGGAATCTTCACATATCTTCTGGTCTATCGGTATGCTTCCTAGAAAAGGTATACCCATCTCTTCAGCTATCTGCCTCCCACCGCCGGACTGAAATATGTCGATCTTTGTCCCACAGTTTGGACATATAAAACCGCTCATATTCTCGATCACGCCTATGATTTGTAGCCCGAGTTTTTTAGCAAACATAACAGCCTTTTTAACGACTATCTGGGAAACCTCTGATGGAATTGTAACGATAATGACGCCATCCATTTCCGGCAATAGTTGCGCTACACTTAAAGGTTCATCTCCGGTTCCGGGAGGCAAATCTATTAGCAGTAGATCAAGGTCACCCCAGACAACATCCGATAAGAACTGGCGTATAGCAGTCATCTTTAACGGTCCACGCCAAATGACAGGAGTATTATCATCTGGCAGGAGAAAGCCTATCGAAACGACCTTAATATTAAACGGACCTACAGCTGGAAAAACACCGGGTGGACCGGCCTCAAGCCTCTGACCAGCCAACCCAAACATCTTAGGGATGCTTGGACCGTGGATGTCGGCGTCTAGAACGCCGACCCTATAACCGTGTAGTGCAAATGCTATCGCAAGGTTTACAGTCACGGTGCTTTTGCCAACACCACCCTTACCGCTTATAACGGCAACTTTATGCTTAATCTTACCCATTCTGAATTTCAACATCTGCTCCTCAATAATCCTCCCTCTCTCATCTGTAGCTTCTGTTTCACCGCTCATATCGTCCACAACCTATGACATAAAGTTTAATATATAAATTCTTTAAATACTTTTTGTTTAGAAAATAAACTGAGGTAAGAGTGTTGAATGAAATCGATAGGAGGATAATTTCAGAGCTTCAAATAGATGGTAGGTCAACGTTAAAGAGGCTTGCCAAACGCACTGGGTATACGAGCATGGGTGTTAAGAAGAGGCTTCAGAAGTTAATTGAGCTAAACGCTATTAAAGTCTCAGCACTGCTGAATCCGTTCTACTTTAAGCTTTTCCCGGCGATTATTCTACTTGAAGTGGAGAGTGCTGAAGCAATGCAAAATCTTCTTGAAAGGTTTAAGAATTGCCCTAGGGTTGTTCAAATATTTAAAACCTTAGGAGGGTATAATTTAATAGCCATCGTTATTGCTGAAGACCAGAACACCCTTGAGAGCATATCTATAGAGAAGTGCTCCATTAGAAGCGGAGCCGGTATAAGAAGGTCAGAGTTCTATCCTGTAAGCGATATATACTTCTCACACTTCCTCCCAATAAGGGAATATCTTGCCAGTAAGATTGGAAAGATTGCCCCCTGTGGTGTTGAATGTAAACCATGCACAAGATACGTAGGTGGGAAATGTGTCGGATGCCCTGCAACAGTCGACTATAGGGGGATGCTTTAAAAGGATGGAGGATTACCATGGAGGAGAGCCATCTTTTCTCCAAAATTAAGGAGGCGGAAAAAGTAGAGATAGTCAGTCTCGTAGATAATTCTGTAGATTTCCTATCAACCCCCCTTAGAGAGGAGGTTAAAGTATTTAGAGAGTGGGTGAAGGAGAGCTTTCACCATCCGATAGCTGAGCATGGCTTCTCAATGCTCATCCGTGTCTTTGATGGGGATAAAGCCCATAGCGTGTTGTTTGATACTGGAAGTAGCCCACGCGGCGTAATAGTAAATGCTAGGAGGATGGGGATAGATCTAGCTGAAGTTGAATACGTAGTTCTCTCACATGGACATTACGACCACTTCACCGGGCTGCCAGCTGTTGCCAAGGTCATAGATAAAAACAATCTGCCAATAATGGTTCACAGAGACATGTTTAATAGACGGGGGGCCATCAGCTCAGATGGAACTATAAGGAAATACCCAATTTTTCCATCAGAGGGGAAAGTGAAGCCTGCGAGATACGTTGAGGTAAAACAGCCATGTCTCATAGCTGACGATTTAATACTCGTCACAGGTGAAATTCCACGTAAAACACCATTTGAAACCGGCTATCCAAGGCATGTAGCTTTCGTCAACGGTAGATGGAGGTCTGATCCTTGGATATGGGATGACCGTGCATTGGTGATCAAAGTTGAAGGAAAGGGATTAGTTGTCATATGTGGCTGTGGTCATGCTGGCGTAGTAAACACAATACTATACGCACAGCAACTCACAAGTGTAGAAGCAGTTTATGCCGTCTTAGGAGGCTTCCATCTAGCGGGAAGAACGTTCGAAAGGCGCATAAATGAAACAGTAGAGGAGCTGAAAAGGATAAGCCCAAAACTATTAGTGTCATCCCACTGTACGGGTTGGCGTGCAAACCTTGCAATGTTTAAAACTATGCCTGAAGCTTTCATCTGGAATAGCGTCGGCAACCTCTATAAGCTGTGATAATTTAAAATAGACATAGCGCTCTCATGGAGGTATCTAACAAAATAAAATATATGCATAGTTTTAGTGCGCATTCTCAATTTTACATTACTCATTAAACGTATGGCCCTATTCGTCTAAATCATGGATGCTGGGATGCCTTCGGGCTTATAGGCTATTCTAGGTTTCAGCCCTCTAGTTTTCAGAAGTTTAACGACATGAGGATAGAGTATTACATACTCTTCATCTACTTCTTCCGAAAGCGTGGGATGGATCTCCGCCAAACGGCTCCTCAAACTTTCATAGTTTTCACTGTTGCTGAAGCTCAACATAACTGCTGAGTAGACCCGCCTACCGGGTTCTAGTCCTGCGTCTACGAGGTTTTTTAAAGCCTTCAACTGGTATTCGAAGAAGCTTGGCTCTGCCAACGTTAACGTCTGAAACTCTTCTCTACTCGTACCTTTAAGGGAAACCCTGACTATCAGATTCCTATAGCTTGCAAGCTCTTCCGCATAGGTATTGTCCGCCCCTATGAGAATGCCGTTTGTCTCAAGTATAAATGTATAACTGGTATTCTCAAACAGCTCCAACAGTTTTAAGACGTGTCTCCTCGAGATCGTAGGCTCACCTCCGCTCAGCCTAACAGACCTATATCCACGTGTATCGGCTATGCTTACGAGCCTTCTGAAGACTTCTTCAGGTTTGTAAAAAGACCCCTCCGCCATTCTATGGCTAGCCTCCCTCCAACTCCAGCAAAATCCACATCTCAAATTGCATCCTACAACATCGCCAGTAGCTATACCGCCGTACCATCGTCCCCCTCTAAACCTGTAGTAGCGCCGCTCCTCCACACCGTTTAACCCGCTTCGTGTAACAGCTCTCTTTACCTTATCCGTCAGTTCAAGCGGGTTGTAATGAGGCATCTTAGTCAAAATCTGTTCATCTCCTGAGAATACCTGCTGGGTCTAATCCTTTAGTCAAATATAGGGCACCGTATAAATATGTTGCCGTCTGAAGCCAACCGCTCATGATTCCGAAATCGCGCATCAATTTAGCCGTTAAACAATCTTCAAATATTGGGCATTTTAAATCTATGAGGCAATTGTTCTCCATACAAAGCTTTTTCTCAGGTATTCTAATGCGGTCATTTACAATACCCATCGATCTAACTATCGATGTTAGATGCCTATCTACTGGTGCAAGCCACGTTAAGCCTAGACAGAAGAGACCGAATGCGTGAACAGTCTTAGAGCCAACATATGGAAGAGATAGGAGCCTAGCCTTTACATGTGAGAAAGCATCTGTAGAGCCGATCAAACCGAAACCTGGAGTTAAAAAGCTAAATATTTCATCTAGTTTGGGTTTGATTTCAGCCAATTGGGTGAGTTGGTAGCTTTTTCCGTGGCTCTTCGGATCTAGGGAGGCTAGGTTTTCCTCGTCTCCTGCCTTAACGGCCATATCATGTAGCCAACGGACGGTATTAGTATGATAGTTTGTATTTCTCGATAGGAAGATTGAGTAAAACATGGCTCTTAAATCCCAAGGGTTGACAGCTATGCTTAAACCCGGGAAGACCTCCAAAAACTCGTAAATGTATGCGGCTCCTCTCCGACCAAGTTTCTTCACGTTTTCAACGGGATTGAACCAAGCCCCGCTAAAAAGTAAAGCGTCCTGAAGACTGCAACCATTGTAGTACACGGCGCCTTTTTCTGTTTTAAAAACTAGGCCAATGCTATGGCCGTATATTTTAACGAATACATTGGGCTTTGGCCTTTCAAAAAGGGGGAGTGAGAAGCTGGCTTCAAGAGATAGGCTCAGGTTAAATTCGCTCCAAGCCTCCAACCTGTTGTAATTCATATCCATAGGCTGGTTTTTCAAAATTCTACTCAAGCTTTACAGCCAACCCGCCCCTTTCAAAGGACTTCCTCGCAGCCTCTATGGCTGCTGTAGCAGCCCTACCGTCTATTCCAGAAGCTAGAGGCTGTTTGAGCCTCCCTTCTTCTACGGAATCTATGAAGCAGGATATCTCCTTCTGCAGTGGGTCGTCGCTCTCCGCGACAATCGTCTTGCTGGCTCTCTCTTGGAAAACCGATATCCTATTCTCCCATGGGTAGAGTCTAATCGTACCACTTCTGCAAATAAACGTGTATTCATATATGGATGCGTGGGCGGTCATACTCGAACCAAGCGTGGCTGTTAAGCCTCTCTTAAACCCTAAGATCAGCCACGCATTATCCTCATAGTCTATAACACTTCTATACAGCATGGTTTTTAAATCAGCCTTAACATATTCCATCTCCCCCAGAAGCCACCGCATCATATCTATTTCGTGACAGTTCATACTGAGTATGAGACCTCCCATGAGAGACCTCCGCCGCCTCCACTCAAGGTTTAAATCGTACGGATTGGGTGAAAACCTTAACACGTAGGCGTTTAAAGGGTCGTCGAGTTCGCGTATTAGATTCCGGGTTTTCTGAAAAGCATCCTTAAACCTCGACTGGAATCCTACCGCTAAAATCCTACCGGATTTCTCAGAAGCATCAATCATCTTATTGCAGTCTTCAACTGTTAAAGCCATGGGCTTCTCACATAGGACATGTTTACCAGCGTTTAAAGCAACCACAGCTTGAGAAGCATGCATGTAGTTAGGTGTAGCAATACTGACAATGTCTAAGTTTGGATGTTTCAGAAAACCCTCATAACTAGTATAGTATTCAACATTAAACCTTTTAGCCGCCTCTTTAGCTCTAGCCTCATCGATATCGCAGACTGCCACTATTTCAACGCGTCCATCTCTTAGGAAACGTTCTAGGTGAGCTAAACCCTGTCCTCCGCAACCTACTACCCCAACGCTTAAAACCATTTAAAATCACCAACGTCTAAAGTCGGAGTTCAACTGGCTTATGAGTCCTATTCGACTCATTGGCGGCTAATGTCACCTCCAGTGTTTTCACAGCATCGCCGTAGGTTGACCTTATTTTAGACGTATCGCCCTTCTCAACGGCTCTTATGAAGACTTCATCTTCCAAAGCGTACGGGTTTACAGTCTGTCTAAACTCTTCAATACTATTATGCCTGTAAACTCTCAGGAAGCCCCTATGACCCCCATGCTCTAAAACAGCCTTATCGGCCAATATTTTCAGGTCTGTGAAGTTGTACGTGTTCCTACTGATGCACGTAGCAGTTATGACGCCTATCGCTCCATTTTTAAACTTTAAAACAGTTATAGAGCAGTCCTCTACGTCAGCGCCAGGTGCATACTTACCTATTAAACTGTAGTCGAATTCACCGTAAACTCTTTCAACATCTCCAGCTAAGAATCTGGCTAAGTCGAATACGTGCGTTGCCTGTTCAACCACCTGGCCTCCGCCTTTGCCTCTACTAAGCCACCAATGTCCAGGTGAAAACCAAAAAGGGTCTATGTAATGCCCTTCGACCAAGGCTACTGGACCGGATTCTTTTAAAACTTCTAAAGCCCTATCCGTCGTATCTAAATAACGCCACATATACCCTACACTGTTCATGACCCCGGCTTTCCGAATAGCCGTCTCCACTCTTCTAGCGGTATCCAAATCTAAAGCAACAGGCTTTTCAATAAAAACATGCACCCCCTTTTCAACTACTTCAACTTCAAACCCGTGGGCATAGGGTGGAACAGCTATGAAAACTGCGTCAAGCCTCTCCCTTGAAAGCATTTCACGATAATCAGCATAGGCGTTTGCCTTATACTGTTGAGCAAGCTCTTTAGCCTTTCCCATTTCAACGTCGCAGAATGCAACAATTCTCACATTCGACATTTTAGCAAGTATCGGTATGTGACATCCCCTCATTATCCCCCCGCAACCTACGATGCCGACGTTTACCAATTGACCACCTACAACCTCCTTTTCAAGAAAGGCTATTTAAGCTTAACAATCCAACAGCTTCAGATCGCTTTTAAAGCGAAAAGTTTTAAGAAGCCATGGACATATTAGGAGATATGTTTAGGAATTTAAGCCCTTACGCTATAGGTATTCATAAGCCTTTAACTGAAAACGTGAAACTGGCAAAGCTGGGAGACTTCCAAGGAGTTGAAGTAGACATAAATGAAGTTTTAAAGCTTGCCAGGGAAAACTCTATAAGTTATGTAAGAGACATTTTCAGAAATGCAGGGGTAAAACCCGGAGGTTGGGGTTTACCGTTTGAATGGCGTGGAGACATAGACGCATATGAGAGGGGTTTAGCAAGGTTAAGCCATCTGGCATCTGTTGCCTTTAAAATAGAATGTACGAGGGTTTTTACGTGGGTTCTACCGTTCTCAGATGATAAGCCTTTCAAAGAGAACTTCAACTGGCACGTGTCTAGGCTTAAACCTATAGCTGAGGTTTTGTACAAAGCTGACTGTAACCTTGGGCTAGAATTCGTGGGCACTGAGACGCTTAGAGTAAACCGGAAGTACAGTTTCATACATGATTTAAATGGTATATTAGAATTGTGCAGGGCTTTAGAGGTGGAAAACGTAGGCGTTCTATTAGATAGTTGGCATTGGTATGCGTCTAGGGGTACGTTGGAAGACATACTGAAGCTTAAAGGTAAAGACGTAGTGTATGTGCATGTAAATGATGCGCCATTAAACGTGCCGTTGTCTAAACTTGTAGACAATGTCAGGTGTCTGCCGGGAGAAACCGGCGTAATAGACCTGGTAGGCTTTCTGAAGGCTTTGAAAAATATAGGCTATGATGGGCCTGTAACACCTGAACCGTTCAGCGATAAAGTTAATAAGATGCCGCCTGAAGACGCCGTGAAGGTGACAGGGGGCTCTCTGAAAAAAGTTTGGGAGAAAGCCGGACTGCAAGATTAAATAAGACATTCAACATATTTTTTCCAACTTCAACACTTCAAACACTATTCTTTCCAGCTCCTTCTTATCTTCCTCTTTTAGGTCTAGTAGAGGCAGTCTCATACGTCCTCCTCTAAGCCCCAACATGTCCATAGTCGCCTTCATAACGGCATACATCATGTAGGAGCTTACATATGGATATGGC
>Ga0209183_1000762_pt1 | contig 11899 bp, 8 predicted proteins | sample LHCtaG_2_FD_184120 | JGI IMG/M metagenome (GOLD analysis project Ga0209183, IMG submission 184120) | Hot spring microbial communities from Little Hot Creek, USA to study Microbial Dark Matter (Phase II) - LHC4sed_replicate (SPAdes)... | ecosystem: Environmental > Aquatic > Thermal springs > Hot... | reverse complement strand
CCTAGAGAGAGGGCTGCTGCAGTTCTCTCAACTACAGGTGTTAAATTCCTATAGTCTCTACTAGACACTAGTATTATGCACTTCTCAGGGCTTAGACCAGTTCTCCTAATCTCGCTAATATCTCTGAGGAGATCAGCTGTAGCTTTAATAAGACCTCTACGTCTCTTCACAATAGACCAGTATTTAAGTGCTGGTGGTATAGATGCTACTATTAGTGCACCGAGTGTAGCGTAAACTAACCCTACAACTTCTCTAAGTGTAAATTTACCGTAAAATACACTTACACTATAAGTAACTATTAGTATTACTGTGAAAACTATTAATGATACTGGTAGCCACGATAATAGAGTTAAGTAAACCTCGTAGTAGCCTATAGGTGTTCTAGGCTGATTAATGTGTATTGCAAATCCAATAGCTAACCCTATAAGAGGTAATACAAAGAAATTATAGAGAGCTGGAGTAGAGACATCAATACTTATAGCTGTTATTTCTTCTGGTGTTCTAAGAGCTTGTGCTACTGAAAGAGCTGCTGAGACAGCGAAGAAAACGTAAAGTGCTAATGCTACTATAACTCCAAATATCGCGTAGACTTCTAGAAACGAGGTAAGTCTTCCAAGTATAGCTTTAATCTCATTAGCTCTACTTTCAAAGAGCTCTCTAGTCCTGACTTCAAGGTAGTGGACAATATCACCACCACTTCTCAGAGTAGTAGTATATCCTAGAATTACATCTCTAAACTTAGAACTAGGATGGTTTAAAGCAACACTCTCTACAGCTGTAATAGGGTCTTCACCATAAGCCTTTATCCTAGTCAATACTCTCTGAGCTTCGTGTTTAATTGCCTTGAAGACTTTTAACATAGCAACTCTCTCAAGAACTTTCTCAAGACTAACACCACTCCTAGCCATAGTTGAGAGATAAGCCATAAAATATGGTAATTCATTTTCAGTTTCAACTCTCCTAGATGATGCGCGTAGATATGGATATACTAGTCTACTCGCAAATACAGCTACATTTAATACTATAACAACTAATAGTCCAATAACCACTCCTATAGGAGTCAAAGCCCCTGTAAAAATAAGACCTACAAAGCCAGCTATACTAAATACCGCTGTGAGCACTGTAAGTGTAATTGTTTCAGCAGCATATTTAACCGGGTGAACACTAAGACCAGCTCTTAAAAGAACTTTATCAAATTCAAAAGCCCTAGTAAGACTTTTACTAGGTTTTTCAAATAAACCTAGTGAGATAGCTACAAAGACTTCTATAGGAGATATTCTCCTCTTTACTACACTACTAGGAGATCCTTGTTGCTGAGTAGTCTTCTTCTCTCTCTTCTTAAACCATGATATTTTCAAAACACCTCAGCCTTTACTATTTCACTTAAAACACGCTGTGGATCAAGATAATACATGTAAATATATCCCGACACAGTCTTGTAGTCACTAAGTCTTCTAAGTGCAAGGTATTCTAATACTTGTCTACGTGACTCTAGCTCTTTTAATAGTATTTCTCTAGATAATCCAGATAGCTCACTTATCTTCTTTAACACTATACTCTTATCAAAATCCACTACAAAGACGTCTTTAACTGGATCCCAGCGGGCGATCTCTACGTAGTCTTCGTAGTCTCTAATCTCCCAGATATTAGTTATCCTCCTAGCAGGTCTTATTCTCCCCCTCTCATCTCTTATTTGAACTCTCCTTATAACAACACCTATATTAATTAGCGGTATGTATGATGGAGGAATATTCATTGGTGAAGATGTGAGTCTCTTAACAGCAGCATCTATGTTCTCAGCGTGTATTGTAGTTATACCACTATGACCAGTAGCAATAGCCTGGAAGAGTACATAGGCTTCTTCACCTCTAACCTCTCCAACAATAATCACGTCTGGTCTATATCTCAGTGAGAGCTTTACGAGGTGAAATAGTGAAATCTCACCAACTCCAGTACCAATGTAAGATGGTCTTGACACTAATTGAACCCAGTTCTCGTGGGGTAATCTAATTTCAGGAGTATCTTCAATAGTTACAATTTTATATGTAGGTCTAAGTAGTGTTGCCATAGCATTTAGAGTTGTTGTTTTACCTGCACCAGTTACTCCCATTACGAGAGTTGTGAGTTTATAGTCCATTGCAAGCCAGAAATAAGCAGCAATTTCAGGTGAAAGTGTCTTAAAGAGTATTAAGTCTACGATAGTTAATGGTGTCTCACTATACTTTCTAATAGTAAAAGTAGATCCTCCCGTGGAGACTTCTTTTCTAAATGTAGCTGCTACTCTGTGACCTCCAGGTAAAATAGCGTCTAGAACAGGATAAGCTACAGAAATGTGTTTACCAGCCATGTGTGCTAATTTAACAACATACTCGTTTAAAACCTCCTCCGAAGTAAATACTATATTTGTAGGTAAAGATTCATATTTCTTATGCCATACATATACTGGTTTACCTACACCATTACATGAAATATCCTCAATATATCTATCTCTAAATACCGGGTCTAGTACGCCGAAGCCTAGCACATCTCTCTCAATATAATACAGTATTTTACTCCAAGAGAGACCGGGTGTTCTTGTAAGTCTAATTTGAAATTCTCTCACAATTCTCCTAGCTGTCTTCTTGATCTCGGCTGTTATATCCACGTCAAGGCTAGTTATAGGCTTTAATTCCCAGACAAGATGATCCATTATCTCTCTATAAACTCTCTCCTCATCTGGAGTTAGGGAGGCCTCCCACACCTCATATATGAGTTTACCGTCGGGATCCTCAACTATATTTATGTGTGCAAAAGGCTCAGAAACAGGATAACTCTCAATTACTCTATATTCTGGGAGTATACTGTATAATTTGTGAGTATAATTAATAAGTTCTCGTTTGACCTCACCGTAAAGTTTTATAGTAGACTCTTCCTCTTTAAGTTCAACTTCTCTCTCAGATACTCTTTCCCTATTTCTTCTAAGTATTTTCTTGAAGAGATCAAAGTTTACTCGTATTTTACTCATTAATGTAAAACACCACGAATTCTTAAGTTTAATTTTATTATAAAGCCTTAATAAGCTTCTCTATCTTAAATATAATATTGGTGTTAATGTGGGGGATCTTGTGAGCTTATACTCTAACTATGTACTCGCTTTACTCGCGATCTTATCAATAATATTAGGAGTATTTGTATTAACTATTGAAATCCCACTAGTGACTGGGTCAACACCTCTAGATCCTATTAGTGATGTTTATGGGTTTAAAATTAACTTAACGCGTATTGGTATTACACCTAGTTATGTGAGTGTTATTGATTCATCTAGAATTCTAATTGTAGGCTCTTATATGGGTGTTAGTGTTGTTACTGTGCTTAGAGTCTTAGATCCATATAGTGATCCTATTATAGAAGACGTTTACCCCTTAACAGGATCTCCGACAAGTATAGCTACTAATGGATATCCAGTTAGTAGAATAGCTGTTGGAAGCGATAAGGGTGAAGTACTCTTACTAAGTGTAGATAAGGGTAGGATAACTAGACACCTCTACACTGTTCTCGGCGCAGACTTCTACGTGAATAGTTTATTTCTCGCGAAGAGTAAGGTAGGAGATGTGAAGATTATTGCTTTAGTATCAGAGGGTGGTCCTAGAACATATCCTTGTTTAAACTGTTATGTGTATATTCTAGGCGAAGATGGTAGGGGATTACTGAGAATAGGTCCTAGAACAGGTAACGCTACTACAACATGTCCAGGGCTAGATGAGGTTAATGTACAACACATAGCACCACTAGGAGTTCACAGCGCAGAGGGATATTACTGGGATGCTTCAACAGTTCTACTAGCCTATATTCAACCCCTAATTAAACTAGTCTTTAATGTTATATACTTAAATACAACTACAGGCGAAGAGACACCACTACCAGGCGTACTAGTAGAAGTGTCTTTAACATACTTAGAGACAAATGCCACGTTAATATATGGTGTTAACGCTGATACTGAAGGAGTAGTGCGTGTTCCAATACCATATGAGAAGAACTATACTCTAATAGTTAATTTAACTATTAGAGATATTACTGGAAACCCTATATGGCGGTACACATATAAATTTAGCCCAGCACTTTTCCCTGAGAGACCAGAAGAAATACCACTACCAACTGTATTTCTAGTAACACCAAATGTAGATAAGAGGTCTGCTTCGAGAATTTATGGAATGCCACCATTTCTAAGCACATTACTAAATATAATAGATATTTCTAATGCACCTTTAACTTGCGTGAGAAGAAGTGTTGTAGATTTCACTGTGAAACCTTCTGTAAAAGATTTGACATTAATACGCGGTAGCGTGGATATATATAGTAAGTTCCTATACGTAGATCCTGATACTGGTTTTTTAGATATAGTGGTGTTCCCCACTACAGATTCTAAGATAACACCACGTTCACTTATACGTGACTACGTAGGCTATGCTGTTAGCTTAGTGTCGGCTAGTACTTATAGTAATGGTAGCTATATTATTGTGGGTCTATCTGATGGAAGACTCAGAATATATGAGTTTAGTGGGAGCTACCAGCTCAGATATATTTATAGTATGGGTTCTAAATTATTAAGTCTAATTACGATACCTCATATTGAGGGCTATGTCTATGTCGCTATATCTGCTAGTGGTATCCAGGTCTTTAGAGTAGACCCGTACACCGTACCAGTATTTAGAAACCTCACATATCTATACCTCACAACACCAGGATATATACATGGAAATGTACTAGCAGATTTAACTACTATTGTATTAGCACAGAGAGATAGCTTAATAGTAGTTAGAAATACAGATATTGCCGTGAAAAATGGTCTTATATTAACACTTGAAGACCTTATAGGGAGAGACATTGAACTAGTTGTCAGCACACCTGGTGGTGAAAATATTGCTGGATCACTACTAGTTTTCAAATACATTGGTGGCTCTACTACTAGTACTCTCATAGATAACAGAATTCTCTTACACAATATTATTCCCGGAGTAGAATATACTGTAGAGTTATACCCAGCACTTAACTATATTCACAGTTGCTCTTTAACATTTATACTTAGAAAAGATCGTGTATTAGTCGTGTTGAGTATAAAAAACGCTAATTACACTGTAGAACAAGTTCCCTACAAGATCACCTTGAACACTAGTTATGTAGCATATAATGTTAAATTGAAAATCACCGATAAGCTCTCCGGGAAGACGCTGATTGCGCCTCTAAATATACTTGTAGATGATATACCCATAGTAACTGAGAGTTTGAAGAATGAGCACGAGTTTAAACTACTCTATGGAGTACACAAGTTGACTATTAAGCCTTCAAGAGGCTTTGAAAACGCCTATTATGAGTACACCACAGAATTACTAATAAGAGAAAGCTTAGAGATAAGTGTTGAGCTTAATAGAGTTGAATATAGTGTAAGTATAAGTATTATTGATGAATATGGTGACTTGATCTCACCAGTACAGGTAATGTTAGAAGGACCCGTGGGAGCATCTACTCCCACAGTACTAACAGCTATTATTGAAACCCCAGCAACACCTCTACTTGCAAGAGTATCTTATGGAGAGTACACTTTAACTATTAATCCACTAAACACCGCAATATACGTACCGTGGACTACGAAATTAAATATTACTAGCTCTCAGAACATAGTAGTGAGTTTACAGCGCGTTAAATACAATGTTACTGTGAGATTTACAAGTACTCTCCCAATTATTTGTAACTATGATCTCTACGCTAATAATACTATAGTAATGAGTAATGTAGGTGTAAATGAAGTAGTTGTTCAATTACCTTATGGTGTAAACACTCTGAGTGCTATACCTAGAAGAGAGAGTGAACGTGCTTGTTTACCATCAAAACTAATAACTATCAAGGTTGAGTCTAATACTAACGTTACTATTCCAATTGAGAGAAGAGTCTATAAATTAAGAATAATTGCATTAGAAGGCGAGACACCGATAAGTAGTGTTGGAATACGCGTTTTCAGCGTTGAGCTAGGAGCAATTTTTACTACTGATCTAACAGATGTAAATGGTGTGGCTGTATTAAGCTTACCTTATGGCTTCTATAGAATAGTACTTGAACACCCCAAATACACTACATCAGAGTTCTTCATAACAGTTGACCAGGACAAAAGTGAGATCGTGTCGCTAAGACCAAGTATACAAACCCTCCTCTGGAGGTTTATGCCAATAATAGCCATATTACTAGCTATTCTAGCGGTTATAATAGTTATTCGCAAAATTAGATCTATTTTAATTAAGAGATTACCAACAGAAGAAACATACTATTAAAAACTATTTAGAAAAATCCATGTATCTTAGGCAAACTTTAAAATAATATTTTTCGGGACATCATCTACATATATAACAGTGATCTTTATACCTACATCCCCTAGAGCACTAAGTGCTTCAATGTCTTTTTTAATACTTGTTAAAGCAGTAATCTTATTGTTTAAAGCTTCAACAGCTACCTCTATAAGAGATAATTCTTGCTGAGGAAGTGGATTTATAACTAATTTTATACTACGTAGACCGATTTCCGTGGATGATGGAGGTGTTACTGGAGCACCTAGTTTTGAGAGGACTGCTCTCAACTTAGCCTCCTGTTCACTTTTAACTCTCAGCTCTTCAGTTTTCTTTAAAAGTTCTCCGAGAACTCGCCTATACTCTGCTACTGTATCATCAATACTCTTGAGTAGCTCACTAATACTAGAATACTCTCTTATAATAGCCATATAATTCCCCCTATAATTCTAGTACTTGGTACTACTTATAAAGATTATTTTAAGTGTCTTTGCAGTATTTATTTAAAGTACTGCTTAATACTTTAATAGTATGGTAAAATACTAATATGAGGTGTATTCATGTTATTAACAGGTAGTGTAGCTCTATTAGTTAATTCTAGAAGAAGTATTCTTAAGAGTATTTTAAAAGAATATGTTACTAAGAAGTTTACTGGCTATATTGTCTATAGAGCCCCCAGCGTGGATAGCGCTAATATCGAAGTAGAGGTCTATGTAACACTATATGAGGGTAATATCATTGCTTGTAGACTCAATAAATATACTCTGCGAAAAACGCTGTTCGCAGTGGTCAAAGTACCTACGAGTATACTAGGAGGACTAGATTGCTGCAATGAGGTCACTAAGTACCTTGAAAGAGAAGGACGAGTAGAGGTGCGCAGTGCAGATCCTAAAAACCTCTTAGTAGAGTTAACACTATTCCCCCTTTCAAGAGTAGAGGAAAGCACAGAACTAGCTAAACTCGTAGAGGCTAATGTAGGCTTACCAGTAGTAGCTCCTCCACCTCTACCACCAACACCACTTCCACCAATTATTACAGCACCAATAGTTACTCCTACTCCTCCTAGAATTGAAGAAGTTAAACCAGCACTAACTATAGTAGAAAAACCTGTAGTAGAGGAGAAACCAGCTGTATCTGTAAAAACAGAAGTTCTCGAAAAACCCCTTATTAGTATTTTAGATGAATGTTTTGACCCAATTATACTCCTCCGCGTAACAGCCGCCCTCTTAAGATCATCTGAGATGCTAGAAAATATTAGAGAGCCTACACTACTACGAGATGTCTTAAAGAGAATAGAAGATTTAGTTAAGAGCAAAGATATAAAATCAGGATATATATATGTGAGCGGCTATATTGATAACAATACTATTAGAATAATATACAGTGCCGAAAACAAGTCTCTAAATATACAAGTAGAGAGTACAGAAGGTTATTTGTGTGGAAAGAGAGCTGTAGATAAATTACTTAATGAAAAAACCACTAATACTAGAATATGGTTCATGCCCAGCATTGAGTAGACCAGACTTGCACTAAATTTCAGAGCCCTAGTAACAAAGATCTCTCCTAAAAGAGCTCATCAGAACTCAAGACCCTCATCACTTTTACAGACAACCCGAGCGCTCATCACAGCATAATTATATTTAGAAATTACTTTATATCTTTACTCTGCACTGTGTAGTAAGGACATAGTTTTGAGAAGTGACAGTAACTACACTCCCAGTTGTATCTAGGGTGATACTTATCCTCTAATAAATCTCTGACTTCGCGCTCTAAGTCTATAGGCTCTCTACTCACTGAGAACTCTACTATTTTACTCGGTGCTATGTAAACTAGTATTCCCTTCTCGTAGTTAAGCATATTGAGATATATGTTTAACTGCTTAACGTGGTGTTCTTGAGGGGAACTAATAGTACTCCTCGTAGTTTTAATTTCAATTACAACACTACTACTCTTATCTAGAGCGTCAATACGCCCCTTAACAAGATAACTCGTAGTATTCACAGTAACCTCACGTGAAACATCTACTTCAACCTCTAAACCCTTTTCTCTGAGAAGCTGTCCTATACCTAAATGTGCTATAGTTCCAAGCACTGCTATAGGCTCAAATGTGAGTGTAAGCCAGGGATATGCTTTTTTCAAGTGGAATTTGTGTGTACAGAGAACAAGATCTGTAGCGTAAATTATGCGTGGATCTTGAAGCTCGCTAAGCCTATTAACCTGTTCACCAATGATCTTCTCATATATACTCCTAGTAACATAGAACTCTGATTTAAAACTCAAAAATACCACCAATTTAGTTAAAAGAGTATATTTAAATTTAAAGAGTAGAGCTTCTAAGTACACTTCTTTGTTTTAAGACATATTTCAAGATATGTCTCATGTACAAGTTGAGCACTATTACTAAGCTCTACTAACACCTTCTTAACGAGCTCCTCGCCTTTATCACATTTAACTTCTAGTTCAAGATAAAATCCAACACCTAGTAGCTCATCTAAATAAGCATTTACGCAGTGTGATGTGTAAAGAGCTCTCACTTTTGAAACTCTCGCTACAACATTAAAGCCGAGTTTTTCAATAATACTCCTAATAACACTCCACTGACTACTAGTAAGCTCTACTTCTAGTTCTAGTCGTGTTTTTAAACCAGCCTCCTCGATTAGGCGAGGACCTTTATATGTGATTGTGTAGTGTTCTGAGCCATTACACCTCCTCTTACGGGCTCTTAAAGCCTTGTCAGTAGTAGAGAAGTCTGTACAGGGGTGTGAGTAATAGTAGTCCTCCTCGAAACAAGTATCACTGTACTCTAAACCCGCTCTCAGCACAGTCTCTTTAACCTTCTCGTAGTCTCTTATTAGTAGTTTTACCTCCCTCTCTCTACTAGTCACTATAAAACCCTCTTAGAGGACTTCTCAAGAACTCTCTCAGCTATGCTAAGAGCTCTCTTATAGAGAGCTCTCGGAGTAGTAGTCTTAACAGTGTAGTCTCTCAATAAACCCTTTAACCCCTCAATAAAGCTCACTACTCCTCTCACTAAGCCTACACTATAACCACCCTCTAGTACTATTACCACTGGTACTCTTAGAGATCTGACTAGCTCTCCCAGCTTATAATAAGATACTTCTGTAGCTGCTAAGTCTGCTAATCCATCATTGAAAAAGGCGTCAAAACCAGCTGAAACTACTATTGCTTCTGGGGCATACTCTTTAAAGAGCTCTTTAACTCTACTAGTGAGCTCTAAGTATAGGTCATCACCAGCACCTTCTGGGAGAATCAAGTTGACCTTGTAGCCAAAACCCTCACTTTCACCCATTTCTTCAGGATAACCTGTGTGTGGATATAATGTACTGGGGTCTTGGTGTAAGTCTACTTGGAGTACTTTCTCGCTGTAAAAGATCTCCATTGTCCCATTCCCATGATGAACATCGAAGTCTAAAACAGCTATTTTCTTAAAACCTCTATCCATGAAACCCATAATTACTGCTGCTGCATTGTTAAGTATACAGAAACCCTGTGTAATAGCACTCATAGCCTTACCACTTCTACCTGCATGATGACCAGGTGGCCTAGAAACTATGAAAACCGTGTTTTTAGCGCTCAGAGCTTGGAGATAACAGTATGTAAATGTTGCGAGTGCTAATTCTAGACTACCATGTGACATATATGTGTCCTCGTCTATTAAAGCTGGTATTATCTTGGAAAGCCTCATTAAGTAATCTATATAGCCTTTACTGTGAATTCTCATAGCTAGTTTTAACTGCTCTTCTACACTAACTCCTATACTCTTGACACTTATCTCTTCGTAGAGTTCACTAATATTCCTCAGAGAATTCAACACTCTCTCTATTCGCGAGGGGTTTTCGGGGTGTTCTCCTAGAGGCCTATGTAGACTCATAGACTCAGAGACAATTAAGATTTTTAACACAAGTACTCACGCTCAAGAGGAGTAGTAAAGTGCTGTGTATAATGCCTCTACTAGTTTACTCTTATCTACACTACTAGATATTCTCACAATAGCTAAATTGGGGTGTCCAGCTATATCTAGCGCTATACCCTCAGCTAGTAAGTACTTTGCTACTCTATAAGCTCTACCACCTGGAGCTTTTAGAATTAGTAGTGGGTAGCCTCTATTAGTATTTACGAGAACGGCCACTGGCGCTTTAAGTATTGAGGAGAGTCTTGATGCAAGAGCTGTTGCACCACGTTTTTTCCAGTGAGTTCTTGCATCTATAAATCTCAAATCGCCAACTTTCACAGCAGTGACAGCTAAGTCTCTTGCCGCCTCGCCAACTTCACGGTCACGTAACTCAATAATCTCCCTAGCTCTACTCCACGTAGCATCATCTAATGGTAGTGGTAGTGGCTCTGGATTAGCTAACCACTCAACTATTTTAACCCATAACTCCTCGCTCCTCATAGCTGTGAGTACTTTTGAAAAGGCTTTTGCAATTTCAAATAATTTCATTAGCTTAGTTGGCACTTTTCTCCCAGAATCCATGTACTTCACGACTTCTACGAAACTACCGAGTTTAGCGTGTATTTTTAAGCCGCGCTTAGAGAGCTCCTCGTAGAGGAGTACTGATGTCGGCTTTTTAAAATCAATTATGACTTCATCTACTACTCTGCTGATTTCACTGTGTTTTTGCACGCTCGCTATGTGGTGATCTATGAACACTGCTCGAGAGACACCAAAGTGTGTTTTTAAAATTCTAACTACATTTCCGAGTACTTCACTGTATGGGATATCGAGGATTACAACTACACTGTACTCTTCGCTAATTGAAGATATAATGTACTTCAACTTATCAGGATCTACTGGTATCTTGTCTACTCTAACATCCCCTTCAAGAGGATAAGTCTTTACGTACTCTTGTGCGTAAATTAAAAGTGCAGTAGCTACTACACCATCTGCATCCCAATCTCCAAGTACTAGTACTCTACTTTTCCTCGAAGTCACTTTATAAGCACCTATATATTAATGGACAGTAGAGCGTTATTAACCATTAGGATACGGGTTTAAATCTTGAAATACCTTGCTGAAATAGTAAGAAGTGTTAGACAGGGAATTATTGAGGGTTTAAGAGTTAATGTAAGAGAGTCTTCGCGTAAACCCATAGAGCTCGTAGAAGAGGCTTTACCAGTACAAGTTGAGTTTTACAGTAAAAAAGTCCAAGAGTTGCAAAGACACACGCTAATTAAACTCGACAAGGAGATTTATGCTCTAGATAGTAGTTCACGTGTTGTTGAGACTCCTTACATGTTTATTTGTATTGGTGCTGGTAGTGTATTTAATAGATTTACTGGATTTGCTCTCGACGTGCCAAGTTTACTCTCAATTATGGGTTTAGAAGAGCCTCTCTGTAAACACATAGTTCTCATTCCCGAGATAGAATACTCTCAGAAATTTACAGAGCTAATTAGTTCTGTAAAGAGCATTATGCAGAGTAATCCAAATAATATTCCATATACAAGTGAGTACAATAAGAACATAATTCTAGCTGAGCTGAGAGCTAGTATTGAGAACTGTCTTCTTGAAAATTTTGCTAAAATAGTGAGGGAAAGGGCTGTGTTATTTATAGATGGCCCTA
>Ga0209183_1000759_pt1 | contig 11906 bp, 8 predicted proteins | sample LHCtaG_2_FD_184120 | JGI IMG/M metagenome (GOLD analysis project Ga0209183, IMG submission 184120) | Hot spring microbial communities from Little Hot Creek, USA to study Microbial Dark Matter (Phase II) - LHC4sed_replicate (SPAdes)... | ecosystem: Environmental > Aquatic > Thermal springs > Hot... | reverse complement strand
GCTCTAACAACTATGCCTTGAATCACAGCATTAAGCCCAGGGCAGTCTCCTCCACCGGTCAAAACACCTATCCTAACCATCTCCGTAAACATATTACCCCCAATATATATACGTTAATTTTTTATTTCATCAGAGACTGAAAATATTCAAAGTGCCTTCATATCGGAGAGTAATTTTTATATGGCGCCACACAGTAATACTAGTACATATATATAATGCTATATCTCAGTGATAATGGTGGAAATTATTGAGTCGTGTTAGAGTCATTAACCTTCGTAAAGTTTTTGATAAAACAATAGCTGTTAACCGTATTTCATTCGAGGTTTTAGATGGAGAGTTTGTAGTACTCCTAGGTCCTTCGGGATGCGGTAAGACTACCACTCTGAGATGTATAGCGGGATTAGAAACCCCTGACGAAGGAGAGATCTACATTGGTGATAGGCTTGTAAATGACTTACCACCTAAAGATAGAGATGTTGCAATGGTTTTCCAAAGCTATGCATTGTACCCGCATATGTCGGTTTTTGATAATCTTGCTTTTCCATTGAAGATGAGAAAACTCCATAAAGAAGAAATAGATAGGAGAGTGAAGGAAGTTGCAAAACTACTACAGATAGACCACCTCTTATCTAGAAAGCCTAGACAGCTTAGCGGTGGAGAGCAGCAGAGAGTTGCCTTGGGGAGGGCGTTGGTTAGGAATCCACAAGTATGGCTTATGGATGAGCCTTTAAGCAATCTAGACGCTAAGCTTAGAGTTTACATGAGAGCTGAGCTGAAAAAACTCCAAAAAGACTTAAAGATTACAACAATCTATGTTACACATGATCAAGCAGAAGCAATGGCGATGGCAGACAGAGTCGCAGTAATGAATAATGGTCTAATACTACAATATGATTCACCTCACGTAATATATGAGAAACCTGCAAATATATTCGTTGGAGGATTCATAGGAACCCCGCCAATGAATTTCATACAGGCGGATATAGTTGAAGAGAATAATCAAGTATTTCTTGACGCAGGTTTCTTCAAATACCGATTGGAACAGGAGCTAGCAAATATCGTAAAGAGTAAAGCATCTAGCGAGAAAGTGGTTCTCGGTTTCAGACCTGAAGATGCCTCTCTATCAACCGAGAGGAAGCCTGAATCAGTCTTCCAAGCAGACCTCTATGTTATCGAGCCCATGGGCTCAAATATTATCGTAGACTTGAAAGCAGGAGAATATCTTCTAAAAGCAGTTGTGCCACCAACCACAAGGCTACCACCAATTGGAGAAAAAGTATGGATCTCCTTCCCATCAGAAAGACTCCATATATTTGATTCAAAGACAGAGCAAGCAATAATGTAGAAGATTAAAGTTTAGTCGAACTACTACTTACCGGTTAGGTTATCTCGGAGAATTGTAAGTGAAACTCCTATTTTCTCGCTCTTTCATCCAGGTGTTTATGGCAAATCTATATATTCCTGCTAAACCTATTCTCTACCTATGAATAAAGTTCGTATAGGTTTTGCCCCTCTTCATAGATATCCTTTTGACGAGAAGTGGGGTGTCGAGTTAAAGAAGAGAGTAGTAAATGAGGTGTCAAAAATTCAATTTATCGAGCTTATCTATCCGTCTGACAGTCTTACAAGAGAAGGGCTGGTTTGGAATGATAATGATGCAGAGACGGTCATAAGTCTATTTAGAGAAAAGAATATTGACGGTTTACTTCTCGGTACAATGACTTTCGGAGATGAACTTGCAGGAGCAAGAATTGCAGAAGAATTCAAAGGATACCCTATAGCTATCTTCGGAACAAAGGAACCGGAAGTCCTACCTGGAGGATTTAGGAGGTCAGACTCATTCTGTGGAACATTATCTCTTACATCAGCCTTGTATCGTCGAGGAATACCCTTCCTCTTCCTCGGATTATACTTCCCTGAAGAGGAAGAATTTAAGAAGAGTCTTGATAACTTTGCCAGGGTATCCGCTATAGTGAGTAAGTTTTATGGTGCTAGAATAGGGCTTATTGGACCACGGCCTGAAAGATTTGAAACTGTAACATTCAATGAAGCATTACTCGCTAAAAAATTCAAGCAAAGAGTAATCCATCAATCTTTGTTCGGGGTTATAGAAGAAGCGAGGTTATTAAGAGATAATGACATGGAAGTAGTAAAAGTACTCGAAGATATGAAATCTATGGTAGATGTATCTAGGGTATCTAGGGAATCGTTACTCAAGATGGCTAAGCTTGAAGTAGTCCTGAGAAAGATTGTAGACCAGTCCAATCTCTTAGGCATGGGGATTAGATGCTGGACTGAGATACAGAGATACTATGGTGTGAGCCCCTGTTTTGTAATGGGTAGGCTAACTCAATCTGGAATAATGTCTTCATGTGAAGTCGATATATATGGTGCGTTAACAATGCTAATACAATATCATGCATCACTAGGTACCACCCCTCCACACTTCATCGATTGGACAATACAGCATCCCAGAGATCCAAATGTATTTTTGGCATGGCATTGTGGTAATGCCCCCCCAGCTTTAACCTGTATAGGATGCCAGCCTACAATACTTTACCACAGCATCATGTATAAAGATGTAGGTGAAGAGAGTTCGTATGGCACTACGGAATTTAGATTGAAGCCGGGTAAAGTTACAATCAGCAGGCTGGTTGAATATGACGGAGAACTTAAGATGTTGATTACGAAGGGTGAAGCCTTAGAAGAAGACACTAAGTTTAGAGGTAGCTGGGTCTGGGTGAAGGTTGAAAACCTCGATAAACTTTATAGAATTCTTGTTGAGGAAGGCTTCGTCCACCATGCAAGTATGATTCATGGAGATTATGTTCAACCAATAAAGGATGCATGTAAACTACTAGGAATAAGAACCATTACGGTATAGTAAGCAATACTATTAGAATCACGTCATTATTAAAAAATTAGATGAATAAAAAGAGGAAGAAGATTGTCTCAGTAAGTCAGCTTAAGTATTGCTTTCCATTCTTTAGTTAATTCACGAGTAGCTGTCTCCGCATCTATCCTACCTGCTACGTACTCGGTTGTCCATTTAGCTATAGAGTCTTCTAGTAATGGATTCTCGGGAACAAAGTTTCTAAATCCTGCTCTAAGTAGAGATTCGAGGAAGACTTCTTTAAAGATTCCCGGGTATTGGGGTGCAAGTTCCTCGATAACGCTTCTCGCTACCGGGAATGATGAAGATACCTTCCACTGCTTTATCATCGACTCCCTTAAAACTAGGTATTGGCAGTATAGCCATGCCTCCCTGGGAACCTTAGAATACTTGCTTACACCAACTTGCCAGGTACCATCAATCGGAACGCCCGGCGAAGGTGCACATGCAATCTTACCAGCTGTCTCTGGATACTCTTCTGGGGCTTTCTCTATAAAGTCTATGAATGTTGATGCCCATGATCCAGCCCACATAGCTGCATGCCCTCTTCCCAGAAGCTCCATACATTCAGACCACTCTGTCTGCATTGGGTTCGGAACATATTCGCAGAATTCTTTAAACATCTTCATAACCTTGATCCCCATATCCGTTATATCTGGGTCGAAGGCTATCCTTCCATCTTCAGTGAATAAGTCTCCCCAAGGCTCAACAGGTTTGCCGCAAACTCTTAAGCCTTCGGGTGAGTTTCTCCATTGAGCAAAGAGCCAGCAGTACTCCCAATGTATTGTATGAGTTCTCATAGCCATTATAGTATTTCCAGCCTCTACAGGAGAATCGGGATTAAACTTCCTAGTAAAGAATCTTCCAATAGCATATACATCTTCAAGGACTTTTGGAACAACAAGCTCTGTCGGGATCTTGTTCGGGTCTAATCCAATCTCAGGTGCTCTTGCTTTAAGGTCAGCAATATTCTTGTCAATCCACTTTCTATACATCTCCTTTATCTTGGGATCCTGCCAGAGGTCTTTCCTATAGAACATAGCCATAACATTTGAACAGATTGTGTACCCTATCCTCTTCCCTTCCCAGTGACAGTATCTCTTATCAACTGTGGGAAGGAAGTCAGCGTAATTAGTAAATATCTCTGCATCAGGATACTTTGCTTTCAAGTCTTCTACAGGGTAGCAATGAGGTGCGAAGGCTCCAGTATAGATACAGTCCCACATATACACATCATATTCTCCAGCTCTAGTAGAGAAATCGTGTATCTGTCTATCTCTTCCAGTCTCCCAATCAAATAGAAGCGTCTCAATCTCTATGTTAGGATACTTCTTCATGAAGTCTTCTTCTGCAACAGCTTTCATACCAGGTGCAGCATGAGCGATCGCCACAACCCTTACGGTGGCTTTGGGTTTATATAGGGAGGTGTATGCATAATAGCCTCCTCCACCTGCGATTGCTGCTGCGATAATAGCGCCTATAGCAATTTTAGCGGTTTTAGAAAGCGCTTCTCTACGAGAAAGATTGAGTTTGATTATATCATCTAGCTCTTCTTTCATGTCTGTAATATTCGTGACAGGCGTATTTAAATGTTTACAAAAACTATTTAAAAAGCAGCAAGCTCTATACAACCAATCACGTTAAGGTGTATAAGGATGCATAACCAAATTTAGTCTAGTGGTGTTGAGTTTATGAAGAGGGCTGTCCTACCACTTATTCTGCCAACCCTAATCCTCCTACTAGTATTAGTAATATACCCCACAATTCATCTCTTCTACATGATTTTTCAATCATTTAATCCATTAATAGATGTTGTCCCACGTTTTGCAGGTCTTAGAAATTTTTTCGTATTAATGAGTGACCCGGAAGCACATTATGCGATTATTATAATGCTACTATTGACCACCATAACAACCCCTATACAGTTAGGTCTAGGGATACTACTTGGAATACTTCTTACCTCTAAATACCTTCATGGTAAAACCATATTGACCCCACTACTCTTGATCCCTGTGAGTATACCGGCCGTCATTATTGGTTTAAACTGGAAGATGATATTTTTCACTAAAGGTCCCCTTAATGCATTCTTGGAATCTATTGGGATAGAGTCTCAACCATGGTTAAGTATGCCTTTCGGTAACCCCTTTAATACTATATTCTGTTTAGCTATCTTAGATATATGGCAGTGGACACCGTTCATTGCTTTAGCGGTAGCTAGTGGTATAGAGAGCGCACCTATAGATGTAAGAGAGGCAGCTTCATTAGATGGAGCTTCTGAGACGCAGATACTGAGGCACATTGTTCTGCCGATGATTAAAAGCGTCATTGTAATAATATTCCTGCTCAGAGTAATAGATTCATTGAAGATATTTGATATAATCTACATGCTAACTTTCGGAGGTCCGGGAAATGTTACAACAACCCTGCCATTCTACATCTATAAAATTGGTTTTACACTCACAGCTGCTCGGGCAGACTTAGGATATGCTTCCCTCCTAGCAGTCGCCCTACTCTTTATAGCCTCCATACTGATCGTAGTTACGTTAATGAGAGTTTTCAATATTAAGAAAGTTATATGGGAGTGAGAATATGAAGAAGAAAAGTCTTCTGACCATTCTCATAACAATGAGTGGTTGGATAATAATAGTAATGTATCTTCTTCCATTCGTATGGATGTTAGGAACATCATTTAAGCCTATAGGCGAGTGGGGTGTACCAATTCTCCTACCACAAAATCCTACACTAAAGAATTATGTAGAAGTCTTGGTTACGGGTGGTATCTATGGTGTAAGGGGGCATTTCCCCCCAATAGTTAGATACTTGTTTAATAGTATAATAGTCTCCGTGGTTGTAGCATTCATCACTTGCTTCTTAGGTGCTATGACTGGTTATGCTATCTTAAGGTTCAGAGCAGGTGGTATAAACTTTGCAAACTGGATGCTCAGCTTAAGGATGATCCCACCAGTAGTAGTGTTATATCCATTAGTAGTGATGACCAAGTCTATAGCTCTATATGATACACTTGGGGGACTTATCCTCGTCTATCCTCTCATCACCATACCGATAACGACATGGTTCATGATAGGTGCGTTCAAGAGCGTGCCGAGAGAGACTGAGGAGGCTGCACTGCTCGATGGATGTAGTGAATTCCAAGTATTCTACAAAATCGCTCTACCTCAAGCAACGGCAGGTTTAGCGACAGCATTCATTTTCGCATTCCTATTTAGCTGGTCAGAGTTCCTAATACCTCTATTACTAGCACCTAGCGAATCCGCGATGCCATTAACGGTCTTCGCAGCCTACTTCTCAAACCAGTATGGAATACTATGGGGACCACTATCTGCTGCAGCTGTAATAATATCGATACCGGTGATAGTATTAGCAATCTTAATTAGGAGATATCTGATCAGAGGGCTTACAATGGGCTTTGTGCGTTAAACTCTATTTACCCACTTATACACCCAGATTGATAAACTACATAGTGTTCTCGTAAACTTCACGAAAGAATATATATAACTATGTAGTCTTACAAACTGTGGGTTTATATGGAGTACCCTATTTTTCTAGGTACAGATATCGGAACGTACGGAACAAAGAGTTGTTTGGTTGATTCTTCAGGAAAAATAATTGCTACATCATTCGTTGAGACGGATATCCTCGTCCCTAATCCTGGATGGGCTGAACAGTGGCCAGATGTCTGGCTAAACGCATACGTAGAAAGTGTTCGAGAAGTATTAAAGGTATCAAACATTGACTCCTCAAGTATTGGTGGTATCTCAATTAGCGGTCTCTTCTCCGGTGCAGGCGTGCCTGTTGATAAAGAATTCAGACCAATTAGACCTGCAATAATATGGATGGATAGAAGAGCTATAGAAGAAACAGAACTAATCAAGAAAGAGATAGGTGAAGATGAAATCTTTAAGAAGACTGGTAACTTTATAGACCCATATTATGGTTTTCCGAAGATCGTCTGGATTAAGAGACATGAACCTAAGAATTGGGAGAGAATACATAAGCTTATGACAATCTATGGATATGTTATCTACAAGATAGCAGACGTAAACTGCATAGACCATTCAAGTGCAGGGAATATCGGAGGAATATACGATATACATAAAAGAGATTGGAGTGAGGAGTTAATGGATCAGCTTGGAATACCTAGACAGTTCTTCCCTGAAGAAATTAATTGTTCTAAAGATGTAGTTGGTGAGATTACAGAAGAGGGGGAGAAGCTAACTGGTCTGAAGAAGGGGACTCCCGTGGTTGCTGGAGGAATAGATGCGCCTGCCTCAGCCTTAAGTGTAACCGCGCTAAGTGATGGTGACCTAACATCTATGATTGGAACATCCATGTGTAATGGCGTAATACAGGATGAGCTAAGACTCTCTAAGAAAATCGTAACTCTACCACACGTAGCATACGACTTAGAGAAGGTATATTCTCATTCTGGTGTTGCAACAGCTGGAGCAGTAGTTAGATGGTTCAGAGATATGTTATCTCAACATGAGAAATTAGTTGCAGAAAACTCGGATATCTCGGCCTACACGATTCTAGATAAGATGGCTGAGAAAATAAAGGCTGGAGCAGATGGGCTGATCTTCACACCACATATGATCGTTGGTGAAAGAGCACCATTCTGGAGCATGAATATGAGGAGCTGCTTATTCGGGTTAACAATATCACATACGAAAGCCCATGTATATAGAGCCTTCTTAGAATCAGTTGCTTACGCTCTTAGACACAGCATAGAGGTAGCTAAAGAAGCCGGTATTCCAATAAGACGTATCATACTAGTAAATGGAGGAGCTAAATCACCAATTTGGCGAAGAATCATGTCGGATGTAACTGGGCAAGAACTGTACTACGTTGAAGGAGCTCCGGGAGCTCCACTCGGGGACGCATTATTAGCAGGGGTTGGAACAGGTTACCTCAAATATGAAGCTATTTATGACTGGGTTAGAATAGACCAATCAGTTAAGCCTACACTCGAAAATACCAACATTTATAATAAACTCTATAGACTATATGTAAAGCTACACGAAGCTTTAGAAGAATGCTACGCTTTAGCTTCAGAAGTATACTAGAGCATCTAAATTTTAACTCTTACATATATTATTAATTTAGCTTATGCATAGGGTCTCAGCCGGATCATCATTTTTTTATTTGACCGTATCTTGTCTTCTTGAATTCTTGAAGATATCTTATCTCTTCCTCTGAGAATTCCTGCGGCTTACCTAGGAGGAGAGAGAAGATAGCCGAAGTGGCAATATCTTCAACTACTATAGCATTATCTAATGCTTCTTCACTCGTCTCACCATGAACTATAACTCCATGTCTTGGAAGAAGAGCAGCCTTGCTAATCTTCAATGCATCAACTATACTTTCGAGCTCTTCGATATTACTCGTCCCTGGATATGAATACTTCTCCACAATAGGTATCCTTCCACCAAATGTGAAGGCTTGCTCAGAAGCTATACATGGAATATCTCTTCTAAGTATTGCGAAGACAGTCGCCATCGGAGAATGTGTATGAACAACACAGTTTGCCTCTCTAATGTTTTTATGTATGAAGACATGCATAGGAGTCTCGCTAGATGGTCTAAGACCGCCAGATACAACTCTACCATCCAAGTCAACTATTAAGAGATTTCTTTTAGCGATCTTCTCTTTCTTAAACCCACTTGGGGTTATAACAACATAATCAGTACCCGGAATGCGTTCACTAACTACACCGAAAGTACTCTTAACAAGCCTCTCCTCGAAAAGCATCTTCGAAACATAGAGTACTTCATCCATGACCTTACCGATAATCCTCCTATCTACTCCCTCAATCCTCATTTCACAAACTAAATTATGTATGCTATATTTAAATTGTCAAATATTTCTTGATTTATCTTGGACGCAGTAACATTTATTTGTATTCTCTCTATCTATGCATAGTTAATTCATCCCATGTAGATAAATCAAATGCATAAAATTTTCATAAATAATTTAAAATAGATCCCGGCTTCTTTAAAGTATGAGTCATGGAGAAAGATGAGATAATTATTAACACGATAAGATTTCTGAGCGTAGATCAAGTAGAACATGCAAAATCCGGGCATCCCGGAATGCCTCTAGGCTCAGCACATATAGGATACATAATATTTGATAGATTCTTAAAGTTTAATCCTAAAAATCCTAGATGGATTAATAGAGACCGTTTCATACCATCCGCAGGTCATGCAAGTGCAATGCTCTACTCGCTTCTCTTCATTAATGGCTACAATATCTCAATAGAAGATTTGAAGAAATTCAGACAGCTTGATAGCATCACTCCGGGACACCCAGAAAATATCTTAACACCAGGTGTTGAGGTAACTTCCGGTCCATTAGGTCAGGGATTTGGAAATAGTGTAGGTATGGCTATAGCTGAGAGATATTTATCAAGCTACTTTAATAGAGATGGCTTTAAAGTAATCGATCATTATACATACGTCTTGGCAAGCGACGGAGATTTAATGGAAGGAGTCTCCAGCGAAGCTGCAGCTTTGGCTGGACACTTCAAACTTAATAAGCTAATAGTCATCTGGGATAATAATAAGGTTACTATTGATGGTCCGACTTCTCTAGCGTGGTCTGAGAATGTTTTGGAGAGGTTTGATGCATTAGGATGGTATGTTCAAGAGATTGAAGATGGATATAATCTATCAAAGATCGAAGATGCTATAAGAAATGCAAGAGAGCAGAAGAATAAGCCATCATTCATAGCTGTCCGAACACATATAGCATATGGGAGTAGACTTCAAGATGATAGCCGAGCACACGGTGCTCCACTTGGCAGAGAAGTAGTAGAAGAAATGAAGAAGAAGTTTAATTGGCCTTTAGAAGAATTCTACATACCTGAGGAGGTTTGGAGATATAGAGAGGAGAAGATTAAGAATGGGGTTAAGATGGAAGAAGAATGGAGGAAATTATTTGAGCGATATAGAGAAGCTTACCCAGACCTTGCTGATTTACTCTTAAGATGCTTCAATAGAGATTGGGGTGATGGATACAAGAAACACTTACCAGTATTTACTGAAGGAATGGCTACACGCTCAGCTAGTGGTAAAGTCTTGAATGCTATAGCTAAACATATCCCAACGATGTTAGCAGGCTCAGCCGACTTGTTTGAATCAACTAATACATATCTACATGGTCTAGGAGATTTCCAAGCAGATAACCCTCTAGGAAGAAACATACATTACGGTATAAGAGAACACGCAATGGGAGCTATAATGAATGGGATGGCTTACCATGGAGGTATCCTACCATATGGTGGAACATTTTTAGTATTCTCAGACTATATGAGACCAGCAATAAGATTAGCTGCAATGGCAGGGCTTCAAGTAATCTATGTCTTCAGCCATGATTCCTTATGGATTGGGGAGGATGGACCAACACATCAACCAGTGGAACAGCTTTCGTCACTTAGATTAATACCGAATCTATGGGTTATTAGACCATGCGACCCCAATGAAGTATCAGTAGCATGGGAAATAGCGATAGAGAGGAAAGATGGACCGACAGCTATCATACTAACAAGGCAGAAAGTACCTGTATTGGATAGAGATAAGTACCCTCCTGCTGATAATATAAAGAGAGGTGCATATATACTAACAGATACCGATAGCAGCCCGGATATAGTGGTGCTTGCTTCTGGGTCTGAGGTTCATCTAGCACTCGAAGTGAAGGAGATGCTTGAAGATAAAGGGGTAAAGACAAGAGTAGTCAATATGGCATCTTTTGAAATCTTTGAGGAACAAGACGAAAAATATAAACGGAAAGTGATACCAAGGAATGCAAGAAAGGTTGCTATAGAAGCTGGAAGAGGACTGTGCTGGTACAAATATGTTGGGGAGAATGGTCTGGTAATAAGTATTGAAAGATTTGGTAAGTCAGCCCCATATCAAGATCTCATGAGCGACTTTGGGTTTGTAGGCGAAAGAATCTTATATCAGATAATGGAACATTTTAACATTTCGTAACATTGGAATTTACATGCCAGTTTTCATATTATCATACGATAATGGTTTAGAAGCCTTCCGTCGAGCCCCTTGCATAGCGGTTTTCTAATAATGCTGAATATTGTTCCATAAACAATCTTGACCTGCCTATTGCTCCGACCTTTCAAGTGAAGGCTCAAAGCATAATGTTCGAAGAAAATTTTAGGCTTAAGGTTCTGATATTTTTCCAACGAAGAATGATCCATCCTAATATATTTAGTAACATTCTGTCATCAAATAAGTGACGTACCTAAAAACATAAGAATGCCCAAGTTGTTATTAAAGTTTTCAGCAAAAATAGATTGATATAAACTACTATAACAACGCTCTGAGCTAGAAATTATGCAAGCATTAAGGGTTGACTGACGATAGACATCTTATTTCTACTCACTAGAACCTCAGTTTTTGGATTCATTCATTGGGAGTTTGTTTATGACTCCTGCTTTCTAGACATGTAGAGCTAATCTTAAATAATGGCTAACGACGATTTTAACACATGAAAATTTTCTTAGATACTGCGGATATTGAAGAGATTAGTTTTGCTGTTTCCGCCGGGGTGATTGATGGTGTTACTACTAATCCATCGTTGATTAGGCAGGCTGTTGAGAAGAGGGGTGGGTCCATCGACATGGAGGAGTATGTTGAGAAGATACTTGAATTAACTCCGGGGCCTGTTAGCTTGGAGGTTATCAGCGTGAGTTTTGAGAAGATGATCGAGGAAGCTCGACTACTCTATAGTAGGTTTAGGAAGCATGGACAAGTAGTTATCAAGATACCTGTATGCTCAAGCCTTGATGGTGTGAATAATCTATATGATGGTTTAAGAGCTATTAGAATACTCGCTAGGGAAGGTATACCAGTGAATGCAACTCTCGTGATGTCTCCGGAGCAGGCTATTCTCGCAGCTAAAGCTGGAGCAACGTATGTAAGTCCATTCGCTGGTAGAATAGATGACTATATAAGAGATAGAATCGGGATGAAGAGGG
>Ga0209183_1000758_pt1 | contig 11908 bp, 17 predicted proteins | sample LHCtaG_2_FD_184120 | JGI IMG/M metagenome (GOLD analysis project Ga0209183, IMG submission 184120) | Hot spring microbial communities from Little Hot Creek, USA to study Microbial Dark Matter (Phase II) - LHC4sed_replicate (SPAdes)... | ecosystem: Environmental > Aquatic > Thermal springs > Hot... | reverse complement strand
CTCCAACCCTCCGCCCCGGAGCCTCTGTGGCTCTTCCCCCTCCTACTTCTTTCTGCTTCCGCGCGCGCCGCGGCTCACGCGCTTTAATTTCGCCAAATCTTTAAAAACTTTTCTGGATGTTGACTGAAAGTAAATTTTTCTAACATAAAAGTTAATAAAAAGGGTTACATAATATACATAGAGCAAAGGTATTCGAACAACAGCTTTACACACGGTAATTTACATTATTATAGCGTGCGCGAGAGCGGCGCGAACCCTCACCCGGTTTTCCTCGTAACTCCCCCGCCAAAAACACTTTCGGGCAACACCCGGGCGGCTTTTAACCCCTGGCGCGCCCCGAGCCCGGGGGACCATGAGCTACGTGCTGCGGTTGAAGGAGCTGATGCCCCTGCTGGATGACATTATAGCCCTCGACCGGGAGATCGCACGCGGGAAAAAGGTTAAGTTGCGCGGTGCGCAGCAGTCTGCGTGAAGATTGCACCCGTCAAGCTGTACATGGCAGTCGCGCTGTGCCTCCTCCTAGGAGGTCTAGGAGGCTGGGTGCTAGCCGCTACAGGCATAGCCGAGGAGATCGAAGGGCCGTTCGTCAAAGAGGGAGGGGCGGAAGCTGCGTTTTTCAATGCATTGCTTTTCGTGTCGTTGCTGCTAGCCGGAGCGCTGCTGCTGCTAGTTCTAACCAGGATCCGCTTCACGCTCGTGAAAGCCTTGGGTTACTTGGCGTTCTTCATGGCTGCTTTCCTCGTGGGGGAGACGTACACCGTAGCCTGCGGGACGGACCCCGCGCAGGCGACGCTCGCGTCGCTAGCTTTCGCATTTTCGGCAACCTTCTCTCTCGCTCTTCGACCTCTCTCGCTGCCCGTTGTACTTGTACAGATTGCTGTCGGCTCCCTAACCGGTGCCGTCATAGCGGCCATGGTACCGCCCATCAGCTTGATGACGATGCTCGTCGCTGCGGCCGCGTACGACATCTATGCTGTCTACAAGGGGCCTTTGAAGCGTTTACTAGATGGGATCCCTAGAGATTCTCCAAGTCAAAGCGGAGGGGGAGAAGGCAGAGGGCCCTCCCCGCTTACTCCGTTCACAGTAAACATCGGCGGCGTAGCATTGGGGATGGGCGACGTGGTCCTCTACGGGGCTTTAAGTTCGCTAGCCCTTTTAACCCCTACGCTTGACGCTCTTAGGATGTTGCTCGTTGTTCCCTCCGCTATAGTGGGGATTGCCCTCACCCTGAAGCTTGTGGAGAAAAAGGGTTACGCTCCCGCCTTACCGCTGCCAATCTCTCTCTCGCTTGCTGTGTACTTGATCTATAATGCTCTCAGAGGCTTTTAGGTCACTAAGCTGATATCAGCGTGATGGATTTCTCTACGCCTGGGATCTTCCTTATCCCCATAACAGCTTTTTCGAGCTCGCCGAGGTCGTTAACCTCCAGCTTGGCGACGATGTCGAATTCTCCGTAAACTATGCGCGCTTCGCTCACAGCCTCCATCTCGAGCAGCCGCCTAAGCACGTCGTACTCTTTACCGGGTTCGACAACCAAAATTAGGTAAGCCACTATCTTGATTTCATCCGACGCCATGGTGAAGGGGGCGCCCGATACGCCTATAAAAGCGTGTTGGCGCCGTTCCGCGCGCTTTATTAACCTGGGAGCAAACACGGGGCGGTGCCGACATTGAAGGTCTATTTTAAAGAGCTCACCATTAGGACGCAGCGCAGGAGAGAGCTCGTTGACATCACCAATGAGGTCGAGAGGGCTGTGGTGGAGAGCGGCGTGACCAACGGAATGTGTTTGGTTTTCGCACCGCACGCGACCGCGGCCATTATCGCCAATGAGCACGAGAGAGGGCTTGTGAACGATATGTTAAGGAAGTTCGCGGAGGAGTTTCCCGACGACAGTGAGTGGGAACACAACAGGATCGATGACAACGCTGCTGCTCACCTGGCGTCGGCGTTCGTAGGCTCTGCCCGAATTTTCCCGGTGAAGGAGGGTCGCTTGGTGCGCGGCACGTGGCAGAACATTTTTCTTGTAGAACTTGACGGCCCCCGTGCCTCAAGAAAGGTAGTAGTCGAGGTGATGGGTGAGTAGCTTGACGCTAGAGGCCGTGTTCTTCGGGCACGTGGTTATAGACACCGTGGTTAAAGGGGGTACGCGCTGGCAGAGCCTCGGCGGAACCGTTGTCTACGGAGCGCTCACAGCCCTCCGACACGAGTGTAAACCTGCGATCGTCTCGAAAGTGGGCGAGGATTTTCCAGACGAGTACTTGATCTTCCTCTCTCGGAGCGGGATCGATATTTCTTATATCCGAATGGTCCGCGGCACCAAGACCACGCGCTTTAGGCTGGTCTACCGTGACTCGGAGAGGGAACTCACACTCCAAGCGAAAGCAGAAAACCTCGGCTTACTCGACGCGGAACTTGTGGATCTGTCTGGTAAAGTTGCGGTTATCGGCCCGGTGATTGGCGAAGTCCCCCTCGAAGTCCTCGAGTCCGTGCGCCCCCGCGCCGCGCTCACAGCCGTGGACCTTCAAGGCTACCTTAGGATGGCTAAGCCTAGAGAGCCTGTCAGGCTGGTAAGGAGCGAGTTAGCGCTAGGAGCTTTGAGCAAAGCGGACATCGTTCACGTTGACGCTGAGGAAGCCCGTGTGCTCACGGGTCTGGAGCCGCCGCAAGCCGCAGAGTGGCTTGCAGCGCAAGGCCCGAAAGCTGCCCTGGTGACTATGGGACACACCGGTGCGTACGTTGCTGCTGAAGGGCGTGTGCTCTACGTGCCGGCGCTAGTTCCCGAGCATGTTGTCGATGCCACGGGAGCTGGCGATATTTTCCTGACTGTGTTCACCCTCGAGTGGGCCCGCAACCTTTCTATAGAAGAAGCAGCCGCAATGGCTGCCGCCGCCGCTTCCTTGCGTGTCGAAAGGCAAGGTTTCGACGGGCTGCGAGACCGCTGGACCGTGAGGAGCAGAGCTCAGAAGCTGCTTGAGCAAGTGAAAGAGGTTCGAGTTGAGGAAGCGAGGAGCGTGTGAGCTTTGGACGTTACAATCGTGCGCGGTTTTTCACCCTTCTTTCTGCCTAATCGGCTTAGCGAGCTTCCCGCTGCAGGCTTACCGGCGAGTGCGCGCTAACCTTATCTAGATCGAAGCAAAGCTCGCCTGTGAGCAGCGTAATCTACACCGAGAGGGCTCCTAGGCCTATAGGTCCGTACTCGCAAGCTCGCAGAGCCGGTAACTTGCTCTTCGTGTCAGGGCAAATAGGCATAGACCCAGCGACCGGCAAGCTTGTGGAGGGAGGTGTGCGCGAGCAGGCGCGTCAAGCCCTAGAGAATCTGAAGGCAATAATCGAAGCGGCAGGCTTCTCCATGGAAGACGTGGTACAGGTGGTTGTCTTCCTGCGCGAGATCTCTTACTACAAGGACTTCAACGAAGTGTACGCGCAGTACTTCAGGACGTACCCTGCGAGGGCGGTGGTCGAAGTGAGCGGGCTGCCCGCAGGTGCTTTGGTGGAGATCATGGCTATTGCCGCGAAGGTTGAGCGCTCCTAGACTTCACAGCTGCGGCGAACCCTTTCTCTTTCAACTCTGCTACAAGACCCTTAAAACCGCGCTCGGCGATCGTCTCCAGCACTCTTTCCCAGTCGAAAAACACCAGTAGGGCGATCACGATTCCGAAAAGCACGAGAGAGACTGCCAGCTCCAGTAGCAGCTCGTGCCTTGCTAGCGTTGCCACGGTCCTGCCAGCGTAAGCGGTTGCGGTGGATAACACAATTTTACCGGCTGCCAAGCTGAGGAAGAGCTTGAGAACATCGTATTTCATAAGCCCCAAGGGTATGACGATGACGTCGTCGGGAGAGGGTGTGACAGCGAAGAGGAACGCAGCTAGGGCACCGTAGCTCTTCAGCAGCTTGCCGATCCTCTCGTAGCGATCCCTCGTCTCCCTCTTCAGGAAGACCCTTGAACCGCGGCCGACAGCGTATATGGCAAGCTTACCCACCGCTCCCCCAAGTCCGCTCACCACTCCGACCAGCAGCGGGCTAGCTCCCACAATCCTCATAGAGTAAAAGTACACTGCGGCGAGGTATGGGATTGGGATGAAGGGGATCATGTTCCCTAGCGCTGAGACTACGAAAATGCCACCGTAGCCGCCTACTGCCCGCGCTACATCGTACAACCAAGGCACGGGCCGAAATGTTTCCCGGCCTCTTTTAAACTTGCGCATGTACTAAAGAGTTGCAGGCGTTTTCGCTCAGGAGCATCACGCCTAAGTTTATACAGGGTTTTCGACGAGGGTTAGGCGGATCGGCCGTGAGCGTGAAGTACGAGCTGGAGGTCAGGGAGGTTGAGAAACCGGTGAAAGTTCCCGATGAAGTCAAGGATCGTTTGAAAGGGTTATCTCCGAAGCTTGTCTCTAAGATGAAGAAGGAAGTGGTAGATTGTCCGGTGCTCGGCAGAGAGGTACCTTTCCTCCAGTGTTATTTCTGCCCCAACTTTGTGAGGAGGGTTAAAGGTGTCGTACACTGTAAGGGTCTGCCGCTCCAGCAATGAGAGTTACCAGAAAAGTGGTTGAGGACCCCGAGCTCGCGGACCGATTGAGCGCCGAGGAGTTAGCCGAGCTCCTGGAGGAGGCTTTAAGAGTCTTCCGAGCAGAACCGCAGCTGCTGGAGCTCGAGGGAAACGCGCTAGTTGTCGGCGATACGCACGGGGATTTTGAGTCCTCGCGGAAGGCGCTGTTGGAGGAAGCGCAACTCTATCTTTTTCTCGGCGACTACGTCGACAGGGGTTTAGAGCAGCTGAAAAACGTCAACTTTCTGCTGGCGAAAAAGGTCGAGCAGCCGGAGCGTGTCTTCTTGCTTAGGGGTAACCACGAATCCCCCCTTATGAACTACAGCTACGGTTTCTACTGGGAGGTGGTTGGGCGGTACGGTTCAGGGGCCTACGAGATGTATGCGGAGCTGTTTTCCAGCATGCCATACGCAGCCATCCTCAACGGTTCGGTGTTCGCTGTCCACGGCGGCCTAGCTAAGGGGCTGCGCAACGCCTTGGACGTGCGCGGATTGCGGAAGGGGGATATCGAGCCGAGCGACCCGATCGCCCTCCAACTCCTCTGGAACGACCCAGACGAGAGCGTGGAATACTTCGCGCCGAGCCCAAGGGGTCCCAGCATCCACCTTTACGGGCGCAAGGCCGTGGATGAGTTCCTCGAGTCGAACGGGCTCGAACTGGTGGTCAGAGCTCACGAGTACTTTCCCGAGGGCTTGCACGTGTACTTCGGGGGGAAGGTTCTCTCGCTGTTCTCTTGCCGCCACTACCCGGGCACATCCCCAAAAGCCGTCCTTTTTGAGGGTAGAGCTTGGAGGAGCGTTCCGCTTACCTGAAGCTTGCACGCTTCGCTAAGCGCTCGACAGCTAATGCGGCGGCTGCTCCTGCCGCGAAACCGCCTATGTGTGCCCAAGCTGCCACTGTGAGAGGGTACCCCAAGCCGGCGACGCCTATAGCCAGCTGGTAGGCGAACCACGCTAGAACGTAGAAGCGAGCTGGGATCCGCACGAGTACGATGTAGTAGTAGGGTATGAGGGTCAGTATGCGTGAGTCGGGGAAGAAGACGATGTACGCGCCGACAGCGCCTGAGATAGCGCCAGAGGCGCCGACGAGTGGCCGTACAAGCTCTCCCTTCACCAAGCTCGGGGGCATAAGAAGGACGGCTGCGGTATGGAGGAGGTTTCCCGCTACGCCACTAGCTAGGTAGAGCAGGAAGTAGGAAAGTGGGCCGAGCCTGTCTTCGACGCTCCTACCGAAGATGTAAAGGAAAATCATGTTCCCCGCTAGGTGCGCCACACCTCCGTGCAGGAAGAGCGAGGTGAGCAGCGTTTCCGACCTAACTCCTTCCAAGAGGTAGGCTGGTTTGAAGCCGTAGCTGAAAACAACGTACTCGAGGCCCCGCGCTAGCGAGTACGCGAAAGCTGCTGCGTTGCTTAGGATCAGGAGGTAAGTTGCTATGGGTGCCGTTCTGCGCTTAATATCGTCGCCAACAGGTATCACAAGCTGCGAGCACAACGACAAGCATATTACGCTACCGGTTGCGTAGTACATGTGCAAAAGACAGCTGTTCTGTTACCCGGGATGCTCGGTGCGGGTTGCACATCGGTGGCTTTCGAGCTTGCGAAGCTCACTGGGATGAAAGTTGTCAACAGCGAGTTGATCATCAGGGAAATAGTGTCGGAGAAGCGCGTTACGTTCGCCGAACTAACCCAGATGGCGAGAGACGGTGAGATTGACCTTGAAGACCTCGTCCGGAACGTGGCTCTCGACTACCTCAACGAGGGCAACGTGATTGTAGAAGGGCGCACCGCCCTCATGCTCTTGGACAGGCCAGTTTTACTGAAAGTGTTCCTCTACGCCGACAAAAAGGTTCGAGTGGAAAGGGTGGCCAAGCGCAGAATGATTAACATCGAGGAAGCAGCGAGGGAGGTGGAAAGGAGCGATGAAGATAGGGACAGATTGACCGAAAGGTTGTACAAGAAGCACTTCACCGACCCCTCCCTGTACGACATGATGCTCGATACAACCTACCTATCGTACAGTGAAGCGGCGGCGCTTCTAGAGAAAATGATAAAGTGGAGGTTAGAAACTATTAGTAGATAGCTAAAATAAAAATGTTTTTTATGTTTAAACGGTTTGACTATACGGTTTTATCTCAGCCACGCCCACTCCTCTTTCCATGCTTATTACGCTGATGCGGCTGGCTTTCAAGCGATTCTTAGCGCGCTGCCGCAGCGAGTTGGGAAAGTCGTGGAGAAAAAGAAAAGGTTTAGATGGTTCGCACGACGATTTCGATCCAGTCTTTGCCCTGGATGTTCGTGATCTCGATCGGCAGGTTGCCGTGCTTCGCCTTGAGCGCTTCCGCGTAGTTGAACAAGAAGTCGCGCCACACCTTTTGGAGATCCTCGGAGACGAGTGGGACGTGAATGCGGAAAGCGACCTCGCCGTCGGAGGCGTCCACCACGATCTCCCGGTCGAGGGCTATAATGTCATCCAGCAGGGGCATCAAGTCTTTCAACCTCAGCACGTAGCTAACGGCTCCTCGGGGTTACGGTCGCAGTGGGTTTAAAAGCTCGCCCGGGTGTTGCCTGAAACCGTTCTGCACGAGAAAAAAGAGAAAAAGAGTGGGGTTACCAATCGTCTTCCTCGTAGTCTTCCTCCTCCTTCAGTATCCGCTTATGCTTTTCTTCGAGCAGGGAGCCATAGACGATACATGGATGGCGGCGTGGGATATGAGGAAGACGGCGTACTTCGAGATCTATGGAGTGCTGGGCTCGAAGAACTTCCGCGAGGCGTGCGAAGCGGTGAGCGAGCGGTGGAAGAGCTTCAAGGAGCTTTTGAAGCTGAAGGGGCGTTTGAAGCTCGAACTGCCCGTGAACCCGCCCAGCGCGAAGCGGAGGAGGATGGTCGTCTTCGTGGGGCACGACAACTACAGGATCGACAGGAGAAAGGTGCTGCGATTAGGGTACTGGGGCATCGAGATCCCGTTTAAGGGCGAATTGAGGTGGCTGCCACAGGGGAAGCAAGGGCGCCTGGTAATAGTCTACGACCCGATGAAAGGGAGGTGGTACGCCAGAGTCAGCGTTGAAGTACCGCTACAGACGAGCTCCAGGTCCACCTTGAAAGCCGGGGTGGACCTGGGTAGGGAGATCCTGGCGGCCGTCGCGGTGGAGGATGGACACGCACTCCTCTACCGCGGCGGTGTGCTGAAGAGCGACTACTTCTACTTCGAGAAGAGGATCGCCGAAACCGACAGAGCGCTGACCGATCCCAAGTCGGATGAGGTTGATAGAGATGTGCTAAAGGAAAAGCGGAAGTGGCTCTACGACAAGATGAGGAGGCGGCGAGAGCAGACTTTCACCAACCTCGCAGCGCATCTCGCTAAGATGCTGAAAGCTCTCAACGTTAACATCGTGTTCATCGGCTACCCTCGAGGCATTGCACACGATAAGGCAGGGAAAGGGAATACGAACGTGTGGGGCTACAAGGAGCTGATGGCGCGGATGGCGGTAACACTGGAGAACCACGGTATAGCGGCATTTGCGGTCCCGGAAGACGGGACCTCACAACTCTGCGCGTGACATGGCTGCAGGGTGGAGAGGATGCCGCGCGGTTTAGTGAAATGCCCTCACGGCCACGTGATGCACAGCGACATCAATGCAGCGCTAAACATCCTAGCAAGAGGCGCAAGCACGCTGGGGCTCACAGTCGAGCTGCCGGAGCGCTTGAGAGTGCTCAGCTTCGTGCCGACGCCCGAAAGGGTAATCGAGCGGAAAAGAAAAAGGAAAGCCCATAACCCTGCGGTATAAGGCGGGGTAACGAGATGGCGCGCGCTTAGCTCGTAATCGAGAGGGCCTACCTCAGCTCAAGGCTTTCCAGTTCCGTGATGAAGAAACCTTTTCCGAGATTTAAGAGCAGCCACGCTCGAAGCTCCTCTCCCTTCTCTGCCTCTAGCTCTAGCACAATCCTTTCACCCCTTTCCCTCACAGTTATGGGATTAAGGGAATCCAGGTGCCGAGCCGCCACCCTCGCGAACACTGCCTTATGGAAATCGAATAGTATCCTCCCGCCCTCCCTCACGATGAGGACTTCCTCCTCCATCAACGGGTAGTCTTGCCACTTCACGTAAGCTCCAGCACATCGGCCTATGAAAACGGTAACGTTCAGCGTTAGCGCGCGGTTGCAGAAATTCGATCACGCGAGTTTAGCTGACGATACCGACGTAGCTTCCTTGGGTGATCTTGGCTACCCTGACTAAAAGCTCTGTTCCGCTAACCGCAATGTCTCCGACGTCTGTCGTAGGCTCTCTATGCTTTGTGTTTACAACTATGGTCTCGATGTTGTTCTTCGCTATTTGAGTTGCAACGTCCAGAACGGACTGGACGGCTGGGTCGAAAGCGAATCGGCTAACTCTGCGGTGCTTCTCCAGCGGTATATTCGCGTTGCCGTCGCTAACGATCACGAGCACCGGCTCGTACCCCTTCCTCCGCTCGGTTAACGCCATGTTAAGGCCTAGGTACATGCCGGACGCGAGAGGGGTGAAGTCGTCCAAACCTATACGAGAGATCTTACTGAGCACCAGGTTGAAGTTCGTGGACGGGTGATGGGCGACAACCGCCCCGAAACCCTTACAGACAATGAGCGCCACCCGGTCTCTGTAGCGGCGGGCTTCCCTCTCCACAGCCCTCAGAGCTGTGAGTATCCCCCTCACCGAGTACATCATCGACGCGCTCGAGTCCAAGACTAGTATAAGGGTGACTTTAGACCTCCCCGTCAACAGCTTGGCTCTAACGGCGTCCCACTTGAGGGACGGGAAAGCCCCCATTGCGGCGCTGCGCCTAAGCGTTGCTGGAAAGTGTATCTTGAAGTAGGAGCCCTTAGGCAGCGTGTAGTCGACGGTCATCGAAGCGCCCATCATCCTCCTCCTGCCGCGGAAACGTGCCTTCTTCCTCGAGACGTTGATCGCCAGCTCCACCAGCTGGCTGGGCTCGACCCTACCGCCCAGTATTTTCATTCCTCGCGACACTTGCAGAAGAGTTTTCCTGAGGTCTGCTGCACCTGAGAAGCTGGCATAAACAGCTCTCTTCGTTTTGATCAGAGCCTTACGGCCCGAGTACACACTGTCCCTGCCGAAAAGCATGCTCAAAAGGAGCCAGAGGAGAATGGCTAGAGCTGCTAAGCGCAGATCCACGAACGCTAGTAGGACGAAGAGCAGCAGCGCTAGTACGGATATTAACGCGTCGGCTTTTCCCGAAATCTTAGCGCTAGAACGACCACCGGGGAAAAAACCTGACCTGGCTTTTCTTCTCGCCCACCTCTTCCTTGGCGGTCGCTGGCACCTTCCTCCCCAACGCCTCGCTCAACGCCGCCCGGATCTCCTCCTTTGTGGGCGGTGGCTTGAGGCCCTCGGCCCTCGTCCTGTGGCTTAAAGCCAGCTCTAGACCCGCGACAACGTCCTCCTCCGCAACTTCACCCCTACCCTCGAGCGCAGCGAGAGCTCTCGCGACCTTAATGGCCACTATATCGGGCCTGTAGCCATCAACCTCGAGGCGCGCACAAACCCTCGCGACAAGCTCGTATAGTTCGTCGCCGACTATCACGTTAGGGAGCATGCGCTTGGCTTCAGCTATCCTCCTCCTCAATTCCTCCTCCACAGGTCTCCACTTCGCCTCGAAGCCCTCTGGGTCACTCTCGAACTCAACGTTCCTCTTCACGATCTCGGCCCTCAGCTTTGGGTCGCGAACCGTCTCCACCTTGACTCCGATCGCGAACCTATCGAGGAGTTGGGGCCTGAGCTCCCCCTCTTCGGGGTTCATCGTGCCAACTAGGATGAACTTCGCTGGATGCCTGAGCGAGATCCCTTCGCGCTCAACCACATGCCACCCAGAAGCGGCAGCGTCGAGAATCGAGTCGACGATGTGGTCGGGCAGCAAGTTCACTTCGTCAACGTATAGCAAGCCCCTATTGGCCCTGCCCAGCAGACCCGGCTCGAACGCGACTCTGCCTTCCTTCAAAGTCCGCTCGATGTTTATCGTGCCCAGCACCATGTCCTCAGTCGCTCCGATAGGGAGCTCTACCATAGGCATCGGTATCTCCGCCACCGGGAGCTTGCCATTCTCGCTGAGCCTAGCCTTGCACACGTCGCACATATCCCGCGGGGAGTCTGGATCGCAGTGGAAAGGACAGTCGCTTACGACCTTTATGGGAGGCAGCAACCTCGCGAAGCTCCTCACGACACTCGATTTGCCCGTGCCCTTAGGACCCATTATGAGAAGCCCTCCGATGGATGGGTCGACGGCTAGCGCGAGCAATGCCCGCTTGAGGTCTTCTAACCCCACGTAAGCCGGGAAGGGTAGCAACCCCACTACACCACACCAACGAGAGAGAGCTCCGTGAAAGCTTAAAAGGTTAGCGCGCGCCTTGAATTAAGTTTTTATATCTTAGGATATACTTGGGCTTAGATTTTGGTTTGGTATGAGTCAAGAAGCTGAGGTTGAGAGTAAGCTGTACTATTTTAATGTTTTGGAGAAGAGGGGCTTTACTATTAAAGGTGTCCGTTTTGATGAGCCTAAGACGTAGTTTCCCGTTAATGGGCGTCGGGCTGATTTAGCGGTTATTTTGGCTGAGGGCAAAAAGCCTCTTTTGATCATTGAAACGAAGCAGAAGTATGAGGAGAAGGTTGTCCGCAACATTATGCCCACAAGCAGAGCCGTCATAGACCAAGCTTTGTGGTATGCCGTACATTCAGGTTTTCCAGCGCGCGCGGGCGGAGTAGGTGCAAGCGATTTCCTATCCTTTAGCTCGGTAGTCAACTTGAGCTTTTTCAAAAGTGTTTACGCTAAGCGCTAGCGCGCGCTTGTTCGAGTACATTTGCGCTATGTATGTTATGTAACTTTTTTATTAACTTTTATGTTATAAAAATTTACTTTAAGTCAACATCCAGAAAAGTTTTTAGACTTTTGGAAATTTAAGCGCGTGAGCCGCTGGCTCGAGGTGGTGTGATGGGTTACGTGTTAAGGTTAGATGAGTTGAAGCCGCTGATTGAAGACTTGTCGGTGCTCGGGTTGAACGTTGCGGTTGGCGCCGCTGATGGCGAGGTGGTGTTCTGCTTTTACATCTTGGACGCGGTGGAGGATTTGCGAAAGTTGTAGCGTGAGCTCCTGCTCAATTACGCTGCGCTTAAAGTAAAGTACGACTTATCCGTTTGCGTTGAGGATAATGTAGAGCGGATTGAACCGCGAATAACATTATAACAGTTTCGCCATACTCTAACACCGTAAGCGTCTTAACCCTAAAAAACGATCATCGAGCGGTGAACCCGCCGAGCAAGATGACGATGAACCCAGTAAAAAGCTCGGCGAGGGAAGGGTGAGGATGAAGAAG
>Ga0209183_1000756_pt1 | contig 11927 bp, 9 predicted proteins | sample LHCtaG_2_FD_184120 | JGI IMG/M metagenome (GOLD analysis project Ga0209183, IMG submission 184120) | Hot spring microbial communities from Little Hot Creek, USA to study Microbial Dark Matter (Phase II) - LHC4sed_replicate (SPAdes)... | ecosystem: Environmental > Aquatic > Thermal springs > Hot... | reverse complement strand
GTAATGCAGGGTAATATCGATGCGGAACATGAATCATGGGATACTGTTCTCCCACAGAGTCTAAGGGAGCCGGCGCTGATAGATAGGATACATGGGTTCATCCCTGGATGGGAGATGCCGAAGATAATGTCTGCGGACCTCCATTTAAGCAGGGGCATAGGTATAGCGGCAGACTACTTCTCGGAGGCGATGCATCAGTTAAGGAGTATCACGGCATCATCTATTCTCAGAGAGAAGACTAGCCTCCTAGGAGACCCAAGTATAAGAGATGAGAGGGCAGTATACAAGATAGCTTCCGCCATGTATAAGCTACTTAGACCAGATCTAGAGTATGATAGAGAGGTGTTGGAGATATCTATGGGCTTGGCCGTGGAGCTGAGGAACAGGGTAAGGGAGAAGCTTCATGAGATGATACCTAGCGAGTTCCCTGGAAAGCCATTGGAGTGGAGGCTGAGGATTTGAGGCTAATCCTGAGAATCTTGGAGGCCTTGGTAAGCGTCGTGCTTGTATTGGTCTTCTTTCTGCTCTCTCAATGGGTCTGCTGTCCAGCCGTCGGTATCTACACTCAATTAGGTGCAAGTCCAATTACTTTAGATGTGGGAGTAGCACCGCTAAGAGGTAACGAGTTTGACATGTTACGGTGTGAATCGTGTAGAAGACGATTCAAGAAAGTCACCGTTCACTACTAAAATGTGGTACCTTCACAGTTTATAAAGGAGAGGGTTAATCCTAAAAAGTATAGAAATACTGTGTTATCTTTATATTGTTAACAAAGTTAGATAGTGTCCAAATAAGCATTTTATCCACTCTCCATCCTGATTGTCTGGTAGTATAGTGTAAAGAGGTTTAGGAGGGCTGTAGTAGTTGATGAGACCGTGGTTAAGATGCATGGTTTTAGAGTGTATATATGGTCTGCTTTAGACGTTGATTCAGGAGAAGTACTAGCAATATATGCATCATGGAGTAGGAACATGATTATTGCTATGAAGTTTACCAGGATTGTCTTGGATAGATGTCTGAATAAGCCATTGATAATAGTTGATAGAGGTCCATGGTATAGATGGGCTCTAGATAGGCTTGGGCTGAAGTACCAGTATCAAAGATTCGGTGTAAGAAATATTGTTGAGAGGTTTTTCGGATGATTGAAATAGAGGACAGGGAGATTCTACAATAATGTAAATACATGGAGGATTAAGTCGTTAGAAGACTATGCATCAACAATAGCAATAACAAGAAACCTACACATAATAATAAAAAACAGAGGAAGAGTATTACCTAGTTGACAGGATCGTATTACTTATCGAAAACTTAATTAATAACGTTACATTATTTTAAGAACGTGAAGAGAAATGGTTGGTGGGTCTAGCCTAACCACAACTGCGAAGATTGCGGTAATAGTAGCTTTAATTATAGGCTTAATAATAGGGATTGTAGTCGGCCCGTTAGTAACACCTCCAAGGGTCGTGGAAGAAACGCTCACAGTCACAGCTACAGGGGTCGTGGAAAAAACTCTCACAGTCACAGCTACAGGGGTCGTGGAAAAAACAGCTACAGTAACGGTAGGCGTAGCAGAGGCGATACCGGAGAAGTACAGAAAGATAATGGAGCAGCTTCCAGAGTATTACCCGCAGGACTACTGGAAGATAATCCAAGCAGCAGAGAAGGAAGGCGAGTTATTGATATATTCAATAATGTCTGTGGAGAACTGGGCGCCAGTATTGGAGGGCTTTAACAAGCTCTACCCATTCATTAAGGTTTCGACGTTAGACTTAGGAAGCTATGAAGTGTTTGACAGGTATCTGGCCGAGTCCGCGGCGGGTGCAACTACGGCGGATATGATAATAAGCACAGCACCAGACGTTTTCCCTGTCTTCATAAAGGAGCATGGGATAAAGTATGTCTCGCCTGAAGCTACGTTCTACCCGACGGGCTACATACTAGACTGGAAGCTTTACGCATTTGACGCTACACCATCATTAATGGTATACAACAAGCTTCTCTTGCCTGCGGACAGGGTGCCAGACGGCTTTGCAAGCCTAGCAGAGATGGTTAAGAAAGACCCAACTTTCTGGGAGGGGAAGATAACGACATATGATGTGAAGAAGGCGGCCTTTGGTTGCAACATGGCTTACTTCTTTACGAAGAAAAATGGCGACAGAGCGTGGGGTTGGCTCAAGGACATAGGTAGAGCTAAGGTCGTAACTTACTCCTCCTCTGGTACAATGCTAGAGAAGATAGCGGCTGGCGAGCATCTAATAGGTTTCTTCATATCTAGGATGTCTCTAATGCCCAGACTCGAGAAGGCCCCAGAGCTTTACGGAGTAATATACCCGAAGGAGGGAGTACCCGTTGCTCTCCGGACTGCTGTGATTACAAAGAATGCTCGGCATCCAAACGCGGCAAAGCTGATGCTCGACTACATGCTGTCTAGAGCTGGTCAGGTAGCATGGGCTAGAGGCGGATTAACTCCTGTAAGGCCGGACATAGCAGACATAGCACCATGGTCTATCTTCCATGTAGCCAAGGAGGTAGGTGAGGAAAACATCATACCTTGGGAGTTCGCTCCAGAGATAAGAGACCCAGAGTTCGTCGAGCAGTTCAAAGAACGATTTATGGTCACCATAACTGGAGGTACACCATAACACATGGCCGTAAGATATACAATAATCCCTTATCTTTTTTTGGTGCTCACATCATTCTTAGTATTATTCCCTATTCTTACGATTGTTTATCAAAGCGCCCTCTCGGCCCCTCTCTACGAACCCGCTGCTAGCGTTACGTTTAAGAAGTATATCGAGGTTTTGAGTGAGCCTAAATTTAGGATGATACTATTCAATACATTCATGATTAGCATAATAGCTGTCATCGTCTCTATCGGAATAGGAGTTTTCACGGCTATATTAGTCGAAAGGACCGACATCCCGTTTAAGAATTTCGTCAGGATAGCTATGATAATGCCATTAGTAATGCCAGTGATAGTAGCCGCAGTAGCGTGGACGCTAATGTTTGGAAGGAATGGCTATATAACCGTGCTATTAAAGACGCTGATAGGCTTTGCTCCCTGGGATATAAACACGCTACCAGGAGTAGGCTTGGTAATTGGGCTATACTATGTTCCCTACGTATTCCTCTTCGCATCCTCTTCATTATCGTTAAGTAATCCTGAGCTGGAGGATACAGCTAGAGCATGCGGAGCGGGCGTAACCAGGATAATACTCAAAATCGTGCTTCCACTGCTTAAGCCAGTCATATTCTACAGTGGTCTTTTGATCTTCGTCATAAGCGTAGAACAGCTGGCTATACCGCTTATCCTAGGCTCGCCGTATGGTGTCGAGGTATTGATGACTTATTTATACGAAATCTCAATTAGATCTGGGCTGAGGGACTGGCCAGCTTCAGCGGTGATAGCTGTAATGATACTTTGCATAACTTCAATATTAGTCTTCATATTAAATAAGCAGGTCGGGGCTGAGAAGCGATACATAAGCGTAGGTGGCAAGGCGATAAGACCTAATCTCGTCAGCCTGGGAGCGTGGAGGATACCGCTCTTCATCATAGTCTTCGTTTATGCGCTTCTCACCATGATACTCCCAATCCTAGGAATAGTCCTACGTACATTCACAAAAGTGTTTTCGCCGCTGATAAATCCTTTGTATGTTCTTACACTCAGTAACTTCGACTTCCTGACCTACTCAGAATACCTAATGTCCATACCAAACACGATAATCGTCGCCGCGATAGGCGCCACAATAGGAGCAATATATGCGTTCTACAACTCCTCCTCAGCTAACAGGTCGCAGATAATAGGGCGCACCTTCTTGAAGCACATAAGTCTATACCCACGAAGCATGCCAGGCTTGGTGTTAGGAATGGGTTTTCTCTGGATGTTCCTGCTTATACCTCCTCTACAGTTGATCAGGAATACGCTGTTAGCCCTCATCATAGCCTACATAGCTAGATATATCCCCTATGGGTACACAACAATAACCCCGGCCATGATAAGAATATCCCCGGAATTAGATGGAGCTGCAAGAGTGTCAGGTGCAACGTGGAGCTATGTTCAGAGAAAGATATTATTACCGTTGTTAAAGCCAGCTATGTTCGCCACATGGACATTACTCTTTATAACGTTCTTAAGAGAATATTCTGTAGCTATATTCCTATACCTTCCACAGACTAGAGTTCTAGGAGTTACAATACTAGAGTTTTGGAATCAAGGAGAGTTCGGCCCTATAGCAGCTCTCTCGCTGATACAGTTAGCTATAACGTTCACAGCTTTTGTAATACTCCAGAAGATCTTGAAGGTGCGAGTATATGGCTAGCGAAAGAGGTCTACTCGTGAGCGGCCTGAGTAAAAGGTTCGGTAAAGTTGTTGCAATTGATGGTGTAAACTTCAAGGTCGAGCAAGGCAAGGTCCTCACACTTTTAGGCCCAAGCGGTTGCGGTAAGACGACGACGCTCTTATGCATAGCTGGAATAGAGAAGCCGGACAGCGGTAAGATATTGTTGGGCGATAAAGTATTCGTAGATATTAGTAAGAATATCTACATACCGCCTGAGAGACGAGAGATAGGCATAGTCTTCCAGTCTTACGCCTTGTGGCCGCACATGACGGTGTTCGATAACATAGCCTTCCCCCTCAAGCTCAGAAAATACGAAAAGAGTGAGATAAGGCGACGTGTAAAGAACGTGTTGGAGCTGATGAACCTAGAGGGGCTGGAGGATCGTTATCCATACCAGCTGAGCGGCGGCCAGCAGCAGCGAGTAGCTCTAGCAAGAGCAGTAGTCTACGAGCCACAGCTCTTACTCTTAGATGAGCCGCTGAGCAACCTAGATGCGAAGATAAGGGATACTGCAAGGTTCTGGTTGCGAGAGCTCCAGCAAAAAATAAACATAACAGTTATCTACGTCACTCATGACCAAATGGAGGCAATGGTCCTCTCAGACCTGATAGCTGTAATGAATGATGGCAGGATATTTCAGATAGGTACTCCTAAAGAGATATATGAGAGCCCGGCTAACCGGTTTGTAGCTGAATTCATAGGAGGCTCAAACCTGCTACCAGCTGTAATCTCCGAGGTCCTAGAAGACAATTACTATGTATGCATGTTGGATGAGGATAACTTACTTTGCGGTAGATCTACTGCTAACCTTAGCAAACGAGATAGATGCCTAGTAGCATTTAGGCCTATGAACGTCACTATAAGCAGTTACTCAGAGACGCGGAGACAGACTATGAACACGCTGGAGGGCGTGGTTAACAAGCGGGTATACCTAGGCGACGCTTATGATTACAGGATCATCTTAAACACAAAAGACCTGCGAACAGTAAGGGTCACTTCTAGCCTAGACGTAGGCCCAGAGAACACTAGAGTCCTCCTACACATAATGAGAGAGCACGTATCCATACTGCCATACGAATAGTCATTAGAAAGTATGGACTCGATTTATTTTCCCTTATGATATATGAAAAGGAGAACCTGTCGATCACTTAGTACTTCTCCCTGAGTCTTTAATACTTTGAGTAGGCTTCTGATTATTGTCGTCCTTTGCTTGAAGTACTTGAAAAACCCTTTCAGCAACATTCCTTATACCGAGTCTTTGATAGCGGCATTTTAGTCCGAGTCTCCCTATAGTCCATGGATACAGGACTTCTATCAAATATGAGTAGAAGCTTGTTTATACGCATCCTAAAAGCTTCTTCAGGAATGTTAGAGCGTTTAGGCAGCTCTTGCCGGAAGAGGCTTCCAGAGCCAGCAACCCAGAATCTATACCTGCAACAGACCATATATACGTGGAGCCTTTTTACAAATAGCTCGGCCCATCAACAGCCATACACCCCCATACATCGGCTTGGAAGCTAAGTCAACTTTGGATGAGACGACCTTAGCCAGCTCATGCACGGCGGATTTGCTTGTAGGCTCTAATGCCAGGCTTAGAACTTTGAAATAAACGGACACAATATCCATACATGGAAGACAGAGCCCCAATCCCAAACATATCACTACCCAGACACTGCCATTTTGAGTTAAAAATCTATAAGGAGGAGCTTACTATAAACATTTTGAGTGAGAAATTTGAGTGAGGCAAAAAGCAGTATTGCTGATGTGTATTATCCTGACAAGATATTAATAAGAGGATATAGGATTGAGGAATTAATCGAAAGCTTAAACTTTGCGGACGCTGCTTTCCTTACCATTTTCGGAAGGCTTCCTACCAAAGGAGAATCCACTCTGATGAATGCGATGCTTGTTGCATGTATTGAACATGGCTTCGCGCCCAGCGCTATAGTGTCTCGATTAGTCATCGGTGGGGCACCCGAAGCTTTTCAAGGCGCAGTTGCGGCTGGAATCTTAGCTATGGGCGATATACATGGAGGAGCCATCGAAAAGTGTGCTAAGATGCTTCAGGAGGGCGTGAAAAGAGCTAAGAAAGAGGGGAGGAGTCTTAAAGAAATAGCTGAGGTTATTGTACATGAGCGTTGGGTGGAGGGGGAAGTAATTCACGGTATCGGGCATCCTTTCCACAAAATTGATCCTAGGACGACTACTCTGTTTAAGATAGCAGAAAGGGAGGGTTATAAAAAGGAGCATGCCGAGCTATTAGAGGCTATCCGGGAATGTGCAGAAAGAGAGTATGGAAGGAGATTTCCAATAAACGTCGATGGAGCAATTGCTGCCATAATCTCTGATATGGGCATTGATTGGAGGGTTGGCAAGGCCTTCTTTATAATAAGTAGGGTGGTTGGATTAGTCGCTCACGTTTACGAAGAAATGAGAAGGCCTGCAATGGATATTGTACGTGAGGCGGCGCGTCGCATCCCATACGATGGCTTAAGGGAAGCATCTCTAGAATAATAAACTATAAGAGTAGTGGATCGAGATGGAAGAGGTTAAGCAAGTTAGAGACCTAGAATATTTATTCCGTCCAAAATCTATAGCTATTGTAGGCGCCTCAGAAAGCGGGTTGTATCCAGCAGGAATTCTACGAAATCTTTTAAGGTATGGATATAAAGGAAAGATTTTTCCAGTTAACCCAAGACGTGAGGTGGTTCAGGGTCTAAAAAGTTATCGTAAAATCTTGGACATAGAAGAGGATGTTGACCTTGCGGTCATCATTGTACCTCGTGGCTTCGTCTTGGACATATTAAACCAATGTGCAATGAAAGGTGTTAGGGCTGTTATAATAATTACCGCAGGATTTGGTGAAGCCGATGAGTATGGGAAGCAGCTGCAGGAGAGAATCATGGAATTTGCGCGAAGATCAAGGATCATAATATGTGGACCTAATACTGCCGGGCTTGCTAATATATATGACAACATCGTATTAACCCACAGGCTCGACCCAGCTCCTATTCCAGGGAACGTAGCATTTGTTTCGCAGAGCGGGGCTTTGATGACGGCAATGTACGGTATCTTCAGGGAAAAAGATATTGGTCTAAGCTACCTCATCTCTACGGGAAACCAGGCTGATGTAGAGTTATCAGAATGCATAATGTACCTGGTGAACGACAAAAACACCAGGGTTATAGCAGCCTTCATCGAGGGGCTCAAAAATGTTAATATTTTCTTGAATGCCGCTGATTTAGCTCTCGAGAAGGGCAAGCCCATAATAGTATTAAAGGTTGGCAAAACAAGAGCTGGAGCGGCAGCCGCGCTCACACATACGGGCTCCCTCACAGGGTCAGATGCAGTTTATAATGCTGTGTTTAAGCAAAAGGGTATAATCAGGGTGGAAGACATAGATGAACTAGTTGATACAGTGAAAGTCTTCTCTCTTCTCGTTGACCGTCTCCCGAAAGGGGAGGGGCTGGGAATAATTTCACAATCAGGAGGACTGGCATCACTAATGGCAGACTTATGTGAGGATCTAGGTCTTAATCTACCAGAACTGTCCGATGAGACAATGAAAAAATTGGTAACGATGGATGAGCTACTGACATTTGGCTCATTGAGAAATCCTGCCGATGTTAGAATTGGGGGAACTACTGCTGCAATGCTACCAAGGGTTATTGAACCGTTCATTCAAGACGAAAGATTCTCCATACTATGTATTTTATTGTCAAGGCCGGCTGTGGGAGACGAAGATGCTCAAACAGCTTCCACAATAGTAGAGATCTCTAAAACCACTAAAAAACCAATATTCGTTGTATGGGTAGGGAGAAGAATACCTGATCCCGGAAGCGATCTCGATGCACAGCCGTACAGGATCCTAGAGAAAGGCGGCGTTCCGATATTTTATAATCTTAAATCGTGTTTAAAGGCTGTAAAGCATTTAATTGATTACACTAAGTTTCGAGAAAGATACATGCAAAGCTCCAAGGTGACTTGACATAATGAAAGCTTTAGGGGATTCCAAGATACTATCATACAAGGAGAGCGTTAATATTCTCTCTAGATACGGTATACCCATCGCAAAAGGAGACATTGCAACCTCACCTGAGGAAGCTGTAGAAATTGCGAACAGGATAGGATATCCAGTAGTATTGAAAGTTATTTCGCCTCAAATTATTCATAAAACTGATGCAAACGTTTTAAAACTCGGCGTAAAAACGGAGTCTGATCTAGTTAATTGTTACCATGAAATAATAGATAACGCAGAAAGGTATAATCCGAGGGCACAGATTGAGGGGGTTCTAGTTCAGGAGATGATCCAGGAAGGTGTAGAGGTGATCGTGGGGATTTTTAGAGACCAGCAGTTTGGACCAGTAATTCTTTTCGGCTTGGGAGGCATTTTTGTGGAGGTTCTCAAGGATATATCTCTTAGAGTTCCACCCATAACCAGATACGATGCGGAAGAAATGATTAAAGAGATTAAAGGATATAGGATCCTTGAAGGTTTTAGAGGCAAGACGAGGTCCGATATAGAAGCGGTCATAGATGTTTTATTAAAGGTTTCAAGGTTGTCGGTTGATTTAAAGGACATAGTTTTAGAAATGGATCTTAATCCAATCATTGTTGGACCAAAGGATAGGGGGGCTAAGGTGGTTGATGCGCGTCTCATCACTCTTTAGAAGCGCCCTTAGCGATGATCAGCAATTTGAAGCTTTATCCAACAAGCTCATCTCTAAACTGTATGTTTTAGTCGTATTACTATGTATGTTATGGTTATCCTTCTGAATGATTTTAGTCATCTGAGGAATCTCTCTACAGCAGACCTCATCCCCTCATATATGGCTCAGTACCGTAGGTCTGTGCTTCCCACAATTCCTAGGATTCACCGATACGTTAGGCTCCACCTAATAGATTCAAGATAGGCTCTCTGGTTATGCTTATGTAAATAGAATCTGAATAGAATCCTTGTCTACACATACAATGTATCTTTGAACTTTTCTTATGCTTGAATACATCATACCCTACTAGTCCCCAGCCTCAACAATAGAGCTGTCTACAGCAGTCATGCCACAACCTCTAATAGATGCTGACTTCTTAAGCATCCTATACTAGACTCCTCCGTCCCGCTGACTTTAAGCCTCTTCCAACATGCCTCATATAAGTCATACCTCATGAGCATACTAATCCACCTACACCCAGTAGTAAGAACATCTAGTATGTCGTTTAAGACCATCCTATCGTCAGCCTCAGATAGCCGGTCCTACCAATTAAGCAGTGTCTCTTAATGTGACGTATTTGGAGAATAGCTTCTCCAGCCCATTACCCAAAGCATAACAATTTTTATAAGTCATCATTCGTAAAGATGTCCCAAACTAGTATCTTCTCAGACTTACTATCGTAATGTAACATTTAAACTCGTAAACAGCGATATAGTCATAAGTGTAATTATTATAGTAATGATAGCTGAAACCAAAAGATATCTATACACTTTGGGGTACTCTGACTTGTAGTACTCAACAGTCATTACTAAGCATGGATGTGAGGGGCTAAGAAGGTGACCTATATAGAGACCTAGGAATCCATAAACAAGTTTCTCAAGAGGTATAAAGCTAGCTAAAATGGAAGTTGACAGAGCCATGCTGATTGACTCGATCCCTATAGCTATTCCGATTACGAAGGAGAGTATGAATGAGGTTATGATTTCCCAGTCCTTAAGGAGGTTGACGAACTCTACACCAACATTACTGAACTGTAGGTACTTGCTAAAAATTAAAGCGATGATAACAACTACTAGTATGGTGGGGTTGAGAGCGTACTTTAATGCATGCATAAACTCTCTTAATCTAACACGCGTGACCAATATGTAAACGATAGAAGTTATGAGTAGGGCATGAAGCATTGAGACACCCGTTATGAAGACTATCGATAACACGGCTAGTAGAGGCCATAGATGCAGGATGCCTCTAATGTCTTTCTCGGGTAGTCTAGATTCTTTAAGCAGACGTGTAGATAAGATTAGACCGGAAGTCATGGAAGCTAGTGAGATAGGCCAAGTATAAGATGATACCATGTAAGGCTCTAGCCCAAGAATGCCTGCCACTATCACTACTCCTGGAACAAGGGGCCACGTAATCGAGAAGATATGTCTAAACCAATAATTAACGTATGTTCGTTCCTCAGATTTTAACCCCAAAACCTCATAGAGGGGACTTGTTATCATTGCAGAAGTATACGCTCCACCAGGCATTGGGAGTAAGCCTATAATCATCGGAGCTGTAATTGCAGCCGACCTAGCTCCAAAAATACTCAACCCTTTAACTATGCTTGTAGAGGCCCCCTTCAAGTACATGAGCTCTGTGAGAAGAATTGCTGAAATAAATGTTCCCACAGTTGCAGGAATACTCAGGTCAATAGATTTCAGAGTAACTTCAACAATGTTGAACCCATAGTTAAAGAAGCCGTAGACGAAAGCTCCCACGGATACCGATAATGCAATGTTAACCTTCTTAAAAACAAGAGTAAGAACTAATATTATAATAATTATTAAAAGAATAACGTTTCTCACATGTTAGAGAACCATAATGAGAGTATTTATTCATTCCTTTCATCTCAGTTCTATCGACGAAGCAAACCTCTCTTGAGTTTAATTGTTAATCCTGCGGGGATGCAGAGGTAGGTACCCCGCCTGAGAACTCATATATGGGTTGGAGAGTCGGAAAGTCAGCATATAACCAGCTCCTCCCCCTTCACCCCCAGAAAGTATCTTTTCTGGGGTAGCTCCCTGGCAGTATGATTTGCTGAGCCAGGGAACCTCATAAACTCTGGGGTTTGGGTTTGGAGCGGGCGAACTGCCCGAGGCATGGAGGCCGTGAAGCGTGAGTTGGTGAGCATCATAAAAAAGGTGGGGGATGTTGGGTGGAATCGCTTGAAATGTTTGAAGCATTGTTACAATGGACAACTGCTCCATCCACAGTCCGTGCATGTTACGCATCTTCCTCCTCTTATAAGGTTTCTTGAGCTGCAGTTGATAGTGTCCAAATAAGCATTTCATCACCTTCTATCCTGATTGTCTGGTAGTGTAGAGAGGTTTAGGAATAGGTTTAGGTTCCTTTATCTCCTGCTTATAATCTCTAGCACTCATCTTATGATGGAATAACCACAGGGCCTCGCCAGTCAAACCGCACCCCCCACCTAATTAGTACCCTCACTTATATCTCAATGAATCTCGCGACACCGAATTTTGTCCAAGCCTCCTAATTTCGTATAAGAACCGTTGGATAAGAGCGTCTTTCCCGGGCAGCATATAACGATTCTAGACGTGGCCGGTGATCTATTCCATGACTGCGGACTGTGAGCATAAGGCCTTACAGGATTATAGGAGGATGAATGTGGCGTTCACGAGAGCCTGCTCCAAGCTAATTATAGTGAGCTCCCTTAAATCATTTGAAGGGACACCCTGGCTTAAGTACCTGAAACATAGATCATATAAGGTTGAAATTTGTGAACGCGATCTAAATCCCGAGCTAAAATATGTCGAGGATGTTTACTCCCGACTGTTCCACAGGAGACCCGGTTAATAGACGGGAGCACGTG
>Ga0209183_1000755_pt1 | contig 11937 bp, 7 predicted proteins | sample LHCtaG_2_FD_184120 | JGI IMG/M metagenome (GOLD analysis project Ga0209183, IMG submission 184120) | Hot spring microbial communities from Little Hot Creek, USA to study Microbial Dark Matter (Phase II) - LHC4sed_replicate (SPAdes)... | ecosystem: Environmental > Aquatic > Thermal springs > Hot... | reverse complement strand
GTCCAAACATCAATGCCGACAACTCCCCTTGCAGGACCGTCTTGCAACTCATAAACCTTTGCCCCGCAAATTTGGCTGATGTCACCGACTCGCTTCAGCAACTCTTCTTTAGTCCACTCACGACCGTAAAGCAAAGCCATCGTCTTTGCGCCCTCCTTTTTTCCTCTCGCCGTTGAGCGGATGCCAAATCACAAAATGCCTTTCTCCTTGAGAATTTTTTGCACCCACGCCAATTCCTCGGACGGCAAAGGCGGGTCTGGTGGTTGATGATAATTTAGCCGCAAGTGATAGCGGGCTCGGTCGTAAATCTCCGAAAGGAGCAAGTTGAGGTTCAACTTGGCTTCCTTTTCACCCTGCCGCAAAGGGACTGGGATTTCAGAGATGGGATGGCGCAAGCCGAAGGCATAAAGTGTGCCCTTGTTACCTTCCCAACCGCGACGAACAAGGATGCGGTAGAAACTTTTAGGAACAGGCTTCATTGGCATCGGTTCGCCTGCCCTCAAAAGGTCAATTTCTACAAGGTTCGTTAGCGTCATCAACACCTGTCGCCGCTTCGTTTCGTATTCGGTGCGTCCTTGTCCAGGAACTTTGTTGGACGGTGATAGAACTTCAATTATGGTGACGACTTCGTGGGTTTCGGCGTCACGAATTTCCAAGTAACTTTCCCTCACCCGCTCATAAAGTGGCAAGGCGACAGTAGCGACTTCCACAGCCGTTTCCGTCGTTACAGCGGTTTCCGTCACAACAGCAACAGCGATGCCTCCTGACGGTTCGGGTTCAGGTATCGTGGAAACGAGGGCGACATCAGGTCGGACAATTTGCTCGCCATTTTCTATTGGCATGATGTAAGTTCGCTGTTCTACGGCAACATAGTAGCGAGGTTCCACTTGAGGCGTGATCGTGTCACTGATAGCGACAATGAGTGCTGCATGGAAATCAGACCAAATATCCTGCCGCTCCAAATAAGGGTTCATTCCGGGAAAAGGGTTAGGCATGACAATCACCCTCTGAAGACGATGGTGAATTGACGAGTAGCCAGCCGTTCTATTCGCTACTCGCTATTCGCCGCTCGCCTTTAATAAGGCAACTGGGTGACAGCCTTGCTGACCATAGCAGTTGCAGCACAGAACATTCCGACCAAGCCCATACCGCAGTTGTATCCTGCGAGAAGGACTGTTGCGTAGCGGCGCCATGTGGTTGGGTCTTCGTAGTTCTTCTCAAAGTAGAACCTTGAAACCAAAGCGCCAGCGAAAACGAGCAGGTTCCCAAAGGGGAAGCTACCAAGCCCTTGAACCAGTCCATAGAAGAGAAGCATTGGCAGGTTGAAAGGAAGCAAGGAGAACAGAAGATAAGCACCAACGACAGAACCGAAAACACTGCCAATAACTTTTGGCTTCAAAACCTCAAGTTGTCGCTTGCCCAAAGTGGTCGTCCAAAGAAGCGCACCCGTGTAAGCGTAAAGTGGCCACATCTTCTGAGCGAAGGGATAGACATAGGAAGGAATTGGGGCAAGTCGCCACAGATACTGCCAGACAGCTAAGTTGGCAATCAAGCCGACAATGACGATGACAATTTCTGTCTTGAGAACGCCTGTAAACCTCGTCCCCGTCAATTCAACCTCTCGGAAGTGTTGGGCAGTTCCGCCATAATCACTAATGGGAATTGGTGCAAACCAGATGTCAAGCCCACGATAACCGGTCAGTCTGCTGTAAAGGATCGTGAAACCTTCACGGACAAAGGGAATACCGAACCACTGCCCGGTCAATCCCCTCATCCTCGCATCCACATAAGAGATAAGGGGCGTGTAAGCGAGGGCGAAGAAAAGGGGGAAGATGATAGGCAATTGAGGGACGAGAACATGACATAAAACAACAGTGGCAAGGCTCGCTACTATGTAAATTCCAATCGTTATCGGGACTGGGAAATCACCTCGGTGCGGGAGAGCAGCAGTTAGCGGAATTCGTTCCGTAGTCAAAAGCTGCTGTTTTGCGAGTTTAGCCCGCTGTCTCCATTCCCTGAAAGCAGTTGCCATAACCGCCCCGATACTCACCGCCGCCAAACCTAAGCCTCGCCCGATATCGGCGCTGATCCAAAAGTCGTAGGTGTTGACCATCTGGACTTTGATGGCATCGTATCCTGGCTTCCAGTTCTTCAAAACGCCTCGCCGATAAAGTGTAGGGTTGATGACCATCGTCAAAAGCCCGCCAGTGAAACTGCCAATCGCTACCCAGAAGGGGACCACAAAACCCCAAAGAAATTCTCCCAAGTTCGTGAAAATCGCGACAGGGGTCGCAGGAAGCACTGACTCCGCGTTCAATGTCAAGTCAATGAAAGGTATCGGTATTAACTGCAGTGGTCTCGTCATTATCGCTCCGGTGATTGTCGGGATGCCTGCATAAAAGAACCCAAACGCCAACCCTATCATCGCCCCAGTGCTGAAATACCGCCACCGCCATGTCTCTTCCTTCCGAGAAATTTCTGCCAACACCGTCGCAACCTGTGCCCCTACAGGTGCCAGGGGAAATGGCAGCCTCTCGTAGTCGGAAGCAATCCGAAACAAGGTATAACCCGCAACAAAGTTCTTCATCCGCCCCAGAAACAGCAGTGCAAAACTGACCGCTATTGGGATAATCCAGTCCCTGTGAAAGAAAGTCCGGTAAAGTATTGCGGGTGAATCCGCTGGCGGAACAACCCAAGTCGGGATTTTGTCGGCAACACCCAAACCTTGTGTCACTTGCGAAGTCCTCATGAACACATTCCAGATGTAGCCTGAATATGGGTTCGTTCCCAATATCGCTGTAGCGACGATCACCAGCAGGTAAATCTCCTGCCGTTTCAGGGTGATGAAAGACCTTCGTGCCACCTCAACGAACAAAATGACGGTAACCCACCGGGCAGCGTCGCCAATTCCGATGCCAGCAACAAGCCCCAAATAGGCTGCCCCCGGCAGCATTACGAAAGCGACGAATAGCGCACCGAGAATTGTCTTGATGCTGAAGCCCTCTTCAAATTCTTCCGGTGGAGGCGGTTCCATCAACCGACGATATTGTTCCAACTCTGCCTGAACCCTTTCAATAGCCACTCACAAGCCCCCCTTTCACATTCGTCAGTCACAATTTTTGCACTTCTGCACGCTTTATGCGCTCGCTATTCTCTCCTCGCCCACAGCGCTAACTGCAGCGAGACCCGTTCGGATATAATGTTCGCGAACTTCGGGTCTGAGGGTTCGCCAGAGAAGGAATTGTTTGCGGATGAGGTTAAGGAAGTTTCGGGTAACGCGCAGCCATGAGGATTCGTCGCCGCTTTCTCGTCGGATGGTGATGTGGACAGTGTTGACGAAAATGTCCTCAGTCGGTCTGGTTTCAATGATGAAGTATTCGCTGACGCCCAAGTCGTAAGGCGCGAGCCAAACCATGCATTCAAGCTGATAGCCTTCTCCATGTTCTGTCCTGAAACTGCTCATTTTCACGCGGTCGGTTGAAAAGTGCCCCAAACTATAGTCAGTGTGCGCTTCAAGGTATTCGCGGAGGAACATGATGATGCCGATGGCTTGGGAGGATGAAACGGTGAAGGGGAGCAAGATGTTCAAGTAGTCGCCTTCAGGAGCGGGTAAGCGCCAGCGACGCTCAATCCCCGGGACAGAAACCTGAGACGCTTTCCACGCAGGGTAGAGAGTGGAACCAAGGACAGTCGCCATGACCACCATGACGGTGAAGACAGCAGCAACAGAAGAGTAGTTGAGGTTGAGCCCCTCAATCAATTGGTAGTGGACTTGCAACATCGCTACAAACTGACCGAGCATGTATCCCACAATCGCTCCTAACACGGCGTAGACAGATGACTCAGCAAGGAACAATGCACCAATATGGATGGGCGCTAAGCCAAGTGCGGTGTAGATGCCGATTTCCCGAATCCGCTCGTAGACAGAACTGAGCATTGTGTTGAGGACAATTAGCGCTGCAATGAGAATGGGGATGAAGACGGTTTCGACTCCCGAGACACCGGTTGCACCGATGGAACTACACAATATGACACGCCCCTTTTCAACGGCAAACAGGTTCAGTTCGGTTCGGTCAATGAGGGTTTGAAGTTCCTTCGCCACATTCTCCTCGCTCCCCATTTTAATGGCAATAGAGCGTAAATTGCCACCAGCAGCCATAATGAGGTTGAAGGGAAGATAAAGGACGGCATCAGGGTTCAGGTGAATGTATTCCTCAAGTTCCATGCCAGTCTGCTGACCGGTCTGTTGTTGCTGACGCTGCCGCTCCTGCATGAGGAGGTAGTCAACGGGGGTGAGGGCTTCGCCATCCAAGTCAACGATGTTTTTCATGATGTCTGAGTGGATGATGCCGATGACGGGAAGCGTCATTCCCAAAATGGAGATTTTGGGCAGGTTACCAGTCTTTAGCCCTTCAAGGATTTCCCTCTCAGAGATGCCGAACTGCTGAGCCATGCGGGTGGGGATAAGGGCAGCCTTTTCATATTCGTCTTTGAACCACCTTCCGACAATCGCTTTTTTGATGGGGGTGATTTTGATTTCGTCTGTGTGCATCCCGACGATGGCAGTAGCGGAGTAGACTTTGTCCCCATGCATGACATCAACGAAAGACTGCTGCCCAACCATCGCCGAGAAATACCAAGCGCGAGGGGCAATAGGATACCTGTCGCCAAATTCGTCACGCAGGATGCGGGTTGTCGGCTCACCCAAAGCGTTCCATGCACGGTCTCGGATTAAAATGCCTTTGTAAACGGGTTTACCGCGAGGGACAGGAACTTTGTTAATGCGGACATAAGGCACTACCGATGTGAATGAAAGGACGGTGAAGGTTAAGAGGATGAGGGTAACAGCTGTGAGAACTGTCCGAACTTTCCTGCGTCGCATGTTGGAAACGCCCAAGTTGAAAGCAGCAGTCGTTGCAGAAAGCCGTCCCACATCCGCTGTGTGCATGCCAGTGGTCTCAATTTGGATCTGCCGCATCTGTGCCTCAAACTTCTGGACGATGATCACAGAAACGATGACGGCAAGCGTCAAAATAATGAACGCTAAAACCACGATCAAGGGGTTGACGGTAACAATGGCGAAGGCGGGATGCACATACCTCATGATCGCAGTGATGAGGGCGAAGATCAACACTGTCCACACGATTTGCCACTTAAGATCGGTAGCGTAGATAAAGAGTCGTTCAGCGAAGTAGGCGAATGGGAGGAGGAGTGCGAGGTAGAACAAAATTCCCTTGACGACATCCATCGCAGTCTTCTGGGCGTCAGGGTAGGCTTTCGCCTCGTAACTCCAAGCGGCGCGGGCGTTAGTCATGAAGGCGTCATAGCGATATTCAGCCAAGGCTTTCTCAGCGGCGATGAGAAACTCACGGGCGTTTTTGTGCATTTGGGACATCCGTGGGTTCTCAATGCCGTATCTGCGAAGTTTCTGGATGCGGTATTCATCCAGCACCCACATGTCCTTTGCAACTTTCAGGGGAGTGAAATAAACCGCTTTGGTCTCACCGACTTTGAAGCCGACACCCAGTTCCTCTTCGTTCTTGGCTCTCATTATCAGGCTCGGGTTCTTGAAAAGTTCGTCGGGTGTGTTGATGAGGACGAATTGAAGCCCCAAGATGGATGCGCCCATAGTGACTTTGACTGAGACATCTGGCGGTGCAAATACGACAGCGCAAGGTTCGTAGTAACTGGTCATTGGCTGTGGGATAGGGAGTGAGTATCCGTAGAAGAAGGGTTCAGCACCTGTCATCGTGTCATAGACAAACATTTGCTGCAACAGGGAGAAGCGGCGCTGGTCAACCATGTCAAACAACATCGTTGACCTGCACCTAAAGATAGCCAACCTTCGCTCCTTTTCGTTCAAGTCCATAGCGAAGTCGAGAGGAGTTGCCTGAGCCCCCATGTAGCCCAGATCAGGTGCACGAGTAATTTCGCCCGTTTGAGGGTCAAGGGTAAATGCTCCAAGTCGGACATTCCCACCCCTGAAGCGGCTCATGGGTATGCCATAGAACTCATACAGGGACTTGACATTTCGTTCGCCCAACTTACCTTCCCTTGAGATGTCCATCAAAATCGCTCGCACACCCACATTGGTTTTCGCGTTCAATGCGGTGTGCCTTAAGGTCACAACTGCTCCTTGCACCGGTTGGTCAGGGATAGCGAGAACGCTTCTCTCTGGGTCAAACTCCAAGACTTCTCCCTTCAGGACGCAATAGTTTTGCTCCAAGTCGGTCTTGAGAACATCCGTCGGTGCTCTCAGCAGGTCGTAAAGGGCGCAAGCAATGACTTGGGCTTGTGCCTCCAAGTTAGCAAAGTTAACTTTGTCAACGGTGTCAAAAGGCGTATCAACATAGGGGCGGGCATCGTTGACTGTTGCGAAAGCGATTCCTGTCTTAGCGGCAATCGTAGCCATTTCGCTGCCGAGAGCCAATCGCCCCAAACAGTAAGTTCGCCAACTCTTTCCTTTGATCGGATTAATGGCATCAACAAATCGCATTTCAGGTTGAAAGCCGAACAACAACCCGACTCGCTCAATAGTTTCGCGGCAAAGTTTGCCGATGTCGGAAAATTGCCACTGTCGGTCTTCGGCATAGTCCCAGAAGTAGCCTTTGTAGAATATCCCGCAAGTGGGAGTCCTCGTTGACAGGTCAATGCTGATGAAAGCCAGCAAAGAAGGTGCTTTGCCCTCCTTAATTGCTGCTTCGTTTTGCTTTTCCCTTTGAAGCCACTCGTAAACATAATGGGCTTCACCTTGCAGCCCCAAACAGTGAGCGGATGAGGCAAGGAAAATGACGGTTCGGTCCGGTGGGTATCGCTTCAAAAGCCGTGCCAATTCAAGCAACGCAGCGATGCTGCAGGCTTGTTCCGCTCCGGGTGCGAGGTACGGAACGACGCTCATGCTGTCATAGTAAGCCTGAAGGACAATGACTTCGTTTCTTCGCTTTGGGTCGACGCCCCAAATGATGCCCTCAATGTTTCGGACCGGCACTCGCTTCCAAGTCATCCGACATTTGATAACCGCATCCAAGTTTCTGTAGCGCTCAATGAGGGGAAGCAACTCCAGCGCATCTCTGCGGGTCATCCAATACCTTGGGATGTCAATGGGGGTTGTCAGGAATTTCAACTCCGCTTCGCCTCGGAAAGTGTCTTCAGGTTCAATGAACACAACGGCTTTACCGCCCAAAAAAATTGCGTTGAGCCAATCGGTGCTGGAGTTGAACTCCATCAAAGCGATAGAACCCATGACCTTTTTGCCGTTGAAGGATTCCAACCGCCCTATGCCAGCGTAAATTAGGTGTCCTCGTAGACCTTCGGGAGGAGTTTGGCTCGTTCGGACAAGGTTTGGCCAAAGTGGGTAGATGCGATAGCGTTTGCCCAGTTGAGGGATTTCAATGTAAGTTGGGATTTCCTCAATTGGGGTGACAGCGTAGAAGACCTGCTCTCGGATAGCATCTAAGCCAAGGGCGAGAAATCGTTGCCGGACATACTCCGCAGCGAGGCGCTCCCCAGGGTAACCAACGACGCGCGAATCAAATGAGGCAAGAGTTTCGACGACCTCGCGCAAATTCCTTTCGTCAACGCCGCCATAAAGTTCACGATAAACGCTTGTCGCTTGCCCCGAGCAAAAAGAAGCGATTCCCAAAACCGTCGCCCACAGCAACAGAGGAACGAGCCAGCAAACTTTCCTTTTGTTTCCCATGACTCTGAGCCTCCTTGCGTGAGGTCGGAAAGCCTTTCCGCCAATTGCCATTGTAACACAATCTAAGCGTGAGGTCAAACGGGGTGCCTCTATGTCTCGTTGCTTTTTAAGCGCTCGGAGGTAATGCAGGTTTAAAAGCCGATTAGGCGAAGCCGATTTTTCTTAATGACGGAGCAGGGAAGAAGGGGATGGCAAAATGAATTGAAGAAGCGCGCCAAAATGGGAAATGGTGCCGCGGGCGGGATTTGAACCCGCACGGGCTTAAAGCCCACTGGCTCCTGAGGCCAGCGCGTCTGCCAAGTTCCGCCACCGCGGCACAGGCATTATCAATTTTGTTGCGGCAAAAGTTCGTCGTCAATATCACTTTCGCTGATGCAACTAATTGAGAGGGGGCAGCGGTTAAGTGCGTGCAAGCATTCGAACTTTGGCGTTCCTGTCCTTTATCTGGTTAGCACTGTGTATCGCCAGCATTTGGCTGATTCTCAAAAACACCCAAAGTGTAGGGCTTGCCCTACTCTCTGTGCTGGCTATCTTTGTCTTGGGAGGTTTAGCCATCACTTTGATAGCACTGTTCCAGAAAATCAGCGTGGTTGATGAACAACAGAGACGGTTAGAAAGCCTCCAATCGGAATGGCAAGCAACCCAAGACTCCTTGAGGCTACTTCTCAGCCAGCGCGACCAACTGGGGCTTTTGGTCCAGTTGCTTCACCACTTCGTCCTCGCTACAACTCGTCAGGACATCCTGCTCACCCTTCTGAAAGAGTTGCCGCCTTTCCTGTGGTTGGACAGAATGGAGATTGTGGCTTTTGACGGGACGGTCATCTATGGCGCTTGGGATGCCTCTTCGGGCGAAATTAACATAGAGGAAGTGTCAAACCAAGGTGAAGGTAGACTCCCTTCATGGACGCAGGAGAGAACAATGCGCGGCATTTTCCAGACCTTTGATGCGTTGCTTGTCCCTGTCGTCACGGATGAGAGCGTCATAGCGCTTATGAGACTTACCCGCTCTCGTGAGAAGCCTTTTTCAACGGACGAATTGCGTTTCTTGGAAGCCGTAGCTAATCAGACAGCGTTGGCTCTGGAAAGGGTCAAGTTGATTGCTTTTTTGGAAAATTTGTCCATCACGGATGCCCTAACAGGGATCGCCAATCGCCGCCATTTTGAATGGCGATTGAGCGAGGAAGTTGAGCGAGCGCGTCGCTACAAATACCCGCTAAGCGCTCTCTTATTGGACTTGGACCACTTCAAGCAAGTCAACGACAACTACGGTCACCAGATCGGCGATATTGTCCTTCAGCAAGTCGCTCAGAGGTTAAAGAGTTCTTTGAGGCGCACTGACTTTTTGGCAAGATACGGCGGCGAGGAATTTGTTGTCTTAGCACCACAAACTCCTGCTGAAAGAGCCATTATCTTGGGTGAAAGGTTGCGACAAGTTATTGCCGAATCCCCTATAACTGTCTCAGATGACCTCCAAATCCGCATAACCCTCAGCGTAGGTATTGCGGTTTTCCCAGACCACGCTCAAAATGAAAGTGAGTTAATTGGTGCTGCTGATGCTGCTCTATACAAAGCCAAACAGATGGGTCGCAACCGAGTTTGCATGTTTGAACCAGAACTCGTAAAAGGAGGTGGGAAAAATGTTCGGGTTTAGCCCACAGGAACTCTTGGTCATCGCCGTTATCGTGGTGCTGCTCTTCGGAGCGAAGAAAGTCCCTGAATTCTTTGCTTCGCTGGGCAAAGGCATAAAGGAGTTTAAGAAGGCAATGCACGAAGAGGAAACCGAGGAGAAAAAGGAGCACCAAGAGACCAAAACGGAGCGCGAGTAGTGAGTGGCGAGTAGCCAGTAGTTCCAATCACTTCTCACTGTTGTTTTCACCGTTCGCCAGTCACTACCTTGATTTGGGGGTGTGGGTTGAGTGGCATGGGAAATTGACGCTCGCACTAAAATCATTGCCCTTGTCGGAGACCCAATTGAACATTCGCTGACCCCACGGATTCAAAACGCTGCTCTAAAACGGCTTGGCTTAAATGTCCGAAACATAGCCTTCAGAGTTCCGAAAGGGTTTTTGAGGGATGTCGTTAAAGGGTTCAAGGCGGCTGGAGTTTTGGGCATTATGGTGACAATCCCTCACAAAGAAGATGCCTTCCGACTTGCTGACGAGCGTGACCAATTTGCCCAGTTGATGGGAAGTGCTAACTTGCTCGTTTTCAAAGACGGCAAAACAGTTGCTTACAGCACCGATGGCTATGCGGCGAGCCGAAGTTTGAAGGAGGTTGGGATTGAACTCAAAGGGAAGAGAATTGCCATTGTCGGAACTGGTGGTGCTGGACGGGCTTTGGCTTTTCAGTTCGCTTTGGAAGGTGCTGCAGAATTACTCCTTTTCAACCGAACCTTAGAACGGGCAGAGAGGCTCAAATCTGAACTCAAACAAAAACTCAAATTCAAAGCAGTCAAAGCCCTCGCCCTTCGTCCCTCGTCCCTCGTCCCAGAATTGAAAAGGTGCGATTTGTTGGTCAATGCGACTTCTGTGGGGATGCATCCCAACGAAGGGGAGATGCCAGTTCCTCCTGAAGCGCTACACGAAGGCTTGATCGTCTTTGACATCGTTTACAATCCAGTTCAAACCCGCCTTTTGAAGGAAGCAAAGCGGGTAGGTTGTAAGACCATTGATGGCGTCCCGATGCTTGTTTACACCAACGAAAAGGCTCTTGAGTTATGTTTGGGCATCTCTGTCAATCCCGATTTGGTCAATTTGATGCTCAAGGTTTGCTATGCTTCTCTGAAGCGCCCTCACTGACAGTCGCGTTTGCCTTCTTTACCGCTTCCTGCTTCAATGCTGCGTAAATAAACTCGTCCAAATCTCCGTCCAGAACGCTTTCCACATCGCTCGTTTCAACATCTGTCCTCAGGTCTTTGACCAGTTTGTAGGGATGCAGGACATAACTTCGGATTTGACTGCCGAAACTTATTTCGGGCAACTCTCCCCTTAGCCTTGCCAACTCTTCCTCTCGCTTGCGGCGCTCCAACTCGTAAAGTTTCGCCTTCAGAATTTGCAGAGCCACTTCCTTGTTTCGGTGCTGGCTACGCTCTGATTGGCATGTGACCACGATGCCTGTAGGTTTATGGGTGATGCGAACTGCTGTTTCGTTTTTCTGCATGTGTTGCCCGCCAGGACCAGACGAACGGAATGTCTCAATTTCCAAATCCTCTTCCCGAATGTCAACCTTGATGTCCTCACCGATTTCAGGGATGACATCAACGGCAGCGAAGGAAGTGTGTCTGCTCTTGTCGGCGTCAAAGGGAGAGATGCGGACAAGCCGATGGACACCCCTTTCTGTTTTGAGCAAGCCATAAGCGTAATCGCCTTTCACAAGAGCGGTGAAACTTTTGATACCAGCCTCTTTGCCTTCGGAGTAGTCCAGAATCTCAAAGCCAAAGCCGTGTCGCTGTGCCCAACGCTGATACATGCGAGCGAGCATTGCCGCCCAATCCTGGGCATCAGTTCCGCCAGCGCCGGGCGTAATTGACAAAATTGCGTTGCTTCGGTCGTGCTCACCGGACAGCAAAACGCTTATTTCGACTTGCCTGAAAATTTGCTCTGCTTCTGCGAGTTCTCTCTCCAAATCTGGCAGAACGCTCTCGTCGTTTTCCTCCATCGCCAGTTCAGCCAACTCAATAATTGACCTTAAACGCTGCTGCAAATTCTCAAACCGTTCCACTTCGCTCTTGAGAACGCCAAGTTTTTTGGTGACTTGGGCAGCGTTTTGAGGGTCATTCCAAAAATCGGGCTGGTTGACTTGCTCTTCCAATTCATCAATCTGACGCCGCTTTGTCTCCAAGTCAAAGTGCATCACCCAGTTCTTTTAAGCGTTCCAAAAGTTCGCGGGCTCTGTCAGCGATAGCGCTGAGCATGGGACTTTCACCTCATCAACGAGCGTTTTTTTCGCAATATCATGGGAGGGCAAGTGTGTTTGGCAATAGAAATTTTGCCAAGCGATTTACTGGCTGTCACTGTCCCGCTTCCTCAACTCGGCTATGATTTGCTCCACCTTATCAGGCGTCACATTTTCAAAGAGTTCCACAGCATTCACCAACAGCACTGGTGCTTTGTCACAAGCAGCCAAACATTCAACTTCCTCCAAAGTGAACAAACCATCTGGTGTTGTCTCTCCGACCTCAATGCCCAAGACCTCTTTGAGTTTTTGAAGCGTCTTGTCTGCCCCGCGGAGAAGGCAAC
>Ga0209183_1000752_pt1 | contig 12002 bp, 10 predicted proteins | sample LHCtaG_2_FD_184120 | JGI IMG/M metagenome (GOLD analysis project Ga0209183, IMG submission 184120) | Hot spring microbial communities from Little Hot Creek, USA to study Microbial Dark Matter (Phase II) - LHC4sed_replicate (SPAdes)... | ecosystem: Environmental > Aquatic > Thermal springs > Hot... | reverse complement strand
GTCTGTTGGTACTGCGCAACAAGGTTTTTGCTAGGTTCGCGATCGCCAACTCGATCTACAACTTCGCGATGGCCATCGCTTGGCCGCTCTTCCCGTTGGCCCAGAAGTACGTCCTGCAAATGAGCGTAGCAGACCTCGCTCTCCTCAACCTCTTTTCCACCTCATCCACAATGGTTTCGCAGTACACCTTCGCGAAACGCATCAACGGGAGGAGCTTGAAGAAGCTCGTGGTGATTAGTAGAGCTGGGTTGGTCATGTTCCCCACAGTGTACGCGCTATCTCACAACCCCTTGCCCATATTCGCGTGGCAGCTGCTCTCCGGCCCCTTCGTCGCGATAGGCATGGTCGTCATACCGCTGTACGCTATGGAGGTCGCGGACCCTGAGCTAAAGGCAAGCTACCTTTCCACGCTGAACCTGCTCCAGGGGATCTCCGCCTCGCTGGGCTCCGCCCTCGGAGGCTTTTACACTGACCGCCTAGTAAACAGCTACGGCTGGGAAGAGGTGAGGAACGGATTAGCCCTTTCCGCCATGCTCAGGGCAGCGGCGCTCATCCCCTTACTCACAATATCCGACATTAAAGTCTCAGAGGGAAAAGGAAGAGAACGCACCAGCTAAACCACGTTCCTTGGTTCGCGCTTAGCGCTAACGTGCGGGACCCTTTATTTGTTTGAGCTGGTTGAAAGTTTTGTTTTTCGTCGGTGTTGTTTTATACCTATGGTGTGGAGAGTATGTTGCCGGGTGGGGGAGGCTGGGCGTAAAGCTGTTTGCCCACCTCTCTCGGAAACCGGCTAGCTTCCGGGCGAAGGCTCGGAAGCAAACCGGAAACCGAGAGAGAACGCAAACAGCAAAACGCTCAACCACCTCCACCCGGCCGCCTTCTCTAATGGTCGAAGGCTAAGGAATTGATTTTAATTAATCGTTATCGTTCGCGTAATAGTTATAGCGCTCTGAATCAACGGTGGGAAGCCTCCCATGAGCGTTGATGGGCGTAGCAACGAGGAGCTAGTTGAACTGTACGTTGCTCACCTGCTAGCTAGGAACAGGTCCCCCAGAACAGTTAAGACGTTCAGGAGCGTTTTGAAGAAGTTCATAGAACACTTGAACAGTAAGAAAGTGAGCGAGGCAACAACTTGGGACGTAGATGCTTTCCTAGCCAAGCTCAGAGCCTCTGGCTACAAGGAAAGGAGCATTTACACAGCAGCTGTAGCTGTGAAAAGGTTCATGGAGTACCTAGGTTTAAAGGACAACCTGAAGGGTTTCGAACTGCCGAAAAGGCCTAGCGAGCTGCCCCGCTACCTCACGCCGGAGGAGGTGCAGGCGATGATCGACGCTGCTGCTAACCTAAGGGACAAGCTGATAGTTTCTTTGCTCTTCTGCACAGGGATGAGGGTCAGCGAGCTCGTCAGCATTAGAGTTTCGGACGTGGATTTGGAGGAAGGAAGCATAAGGGTCAGAGGGAAGGGTGGGAAGGAGAGAGTGGTTTTCTTCGATTCCCGCAGCAGGCAGCTGCTGGCCGAGTACTTAGCTACAGTGAAAGGCTGCGAGTATCTCTTCCCAGCGAAGGAAGGTGAGGGGCACATGCACTACGTAACCGTGGAGAGGGTTATCAGGAAGCTGGCTAGGGCGGCCGGGCTGAAAAAGAGGGTGACACCGCACGTTCTGAGGCACAGCTTCGCGACGATCTCGCTGGCGAAGGGGATGGATGTGAGGGAGATACAGGAGCTTCTGGGTCACGCTAGCTTAAGGACTACTCAAGTCTACACGCACATCGTTAGGCGTCGGCTGCTGGAGGACTACAAGCGCGTTTGGGGCTGAGAAACTACATGTATTGTGATGCTGGAGGGACTCCTAGCTCCCTCTTCAACCTCTCGATAAGCTGGTCGGACCTTGTGAGCTCGGCTCCCAGGAACGACCTCATGTACTCAAGGCCTCTCTCGTGCCATTCCTTTGTGGCGGCGGCCACGCAGTCCACTGGCACGATCACCCTGTAACCCCTGTAGAACGCTCCGACAGCGGTCTGCAGGACGCAGATGTGCGTGTGAATCCCCGTCAACACGACAGCTCCAACCCCCAGCTCCCTCAACAGCAGGTCGAGATCCGTCTCGAAGAACGCATCGTAGCGTCGCTTGTAGACGACATAGTCGTTTTCGAGGGGTTTGAGCTCCTCTACCACTCTTGCTTCGGGACTCCCTCGAACGGCGTGCGGACCCCACAGCTCGAACTCTTTGTCCACTTTGGGGTAGTGGCTATCGACAGCGTAGACAACAGGGATGCCATGGCTTCGGGCGAAAAGGAGGAGACCACCGATGTTGGGGATTATCGCTTCAGCCGCTTCAGCCCTCAAACGCCCTTTCACGAACTCCTCCAGCATGTCGATTATCAGGAGGGCGTACTTCACGAGGGATAGCTAGCTGGAGCTCGCTATAAGCTTAGCGTCCATAAGCCAGCGCGCTACGTTCGTTTTCAAGCGCTCGTCGCTCCCACACCTTCCTCCCGCATCTCCGAGGACGCACCTCGCCCCGAGGCGAGACTCTCCGCGAGCTTTGCAAACGTTGAGGAGTAGATTTCGATCATGCGGGTTGCGACCCCGACCGCTTCGACCGCTGCGCGCAGCGCCCTCCGGTAATCCGCAACTTCTTCAGCCAGCAAGTCGATCAGGTAAGCTGCTGCTAAGAGCTCGTACGCCCGCTTTCCCGCTTGAACCCGCCTTTCCTTAACCTCTTGCTCGCTCAACCTCCCCACGACACAGACTGTACTGTCGGGATGCCTAACGACCCTGTACCAGTACTCGTGCCCTTTGCTACGCACCTTCTTCACGGCTGGCTTTCCCTCTTTCCCGCACCTCGGGCACTTCAAGATTCCAACCTCAGACCTCAAGCGGGTATCCTTATATTTTAGGGCGCTCCCCCACGTCGAGCTCGAGCCCTACCACGACCTTTGAAGCGGTTTCTGGCACAGCCGCTCTCCATTCGCTGCCCAACGCTAAAAGAGAGAAGACAGCTACCACTTCAGCTCTCTTCAGGGAGGCAAGCTCGGCAAGGGCCTTCAGCGTCCTCCCCGAACGCAGTAGATCGTCGACTATGAGAACTCTATCACCCTCTCCAAGCGCGAAAGAAGGCAGATAAAGGTGAGCGTACCTCGGCGGGTCGGGAGCGAAGTACCTGACCTCGATGTAACTGCCGGCGCTCGCATCCGGCTCCTGCCTAGCAACACACAAACCAGCTTCCAGCACGTGGGCAGCTAGCGCCCCCAGGGGCACCCCATTGACCGCCGCGGTGAGCACCTTGTCAACACCCACCCCTTCCAGCTCGGTGTACGCCCTAGCTGCAGCGAGACTGAGCACTGCTGTGTCGTGCGCGATCCTAGCGACATTGACAACCCCTCGCTCGTCTACAACTAAAGCTCGTCTCACTGCTATGCCAAGCGCGTTAACCCTCGCGAGCAACTTCAGCATCTCGAGTGAGCGCTTAGGGCTCGGCAGCACAGCGCCGTTGATGTACCGGCTGAGATCCACTTGAGTGATCCTCAACCCCTCTTCCTCTAGTAGCTCGAGAACCTCCTTACCGCTCATGAACTTTCTCAACCCTCTAAGAGCTTCGACAGCTAGCAGCTGCAGCCTTACAGCTTCCAGCTTCCTCATAGTCACAACCTTGTTAAGTTCTGGTTAAAATACTCTTTGCTTAAGCGAAAACCCTATAATGGAGTTATCAAGTCTGCATCTTGATGGCGGAGCAAAAAACTCGTTCACGAACCCTATTAGCGGCGGTTTTAGCAATAATCGTAGTAGCAGCCGGGTTGGCTGGGTACTTCATCGGCACCCTAACGCGCCCGTCCGCTCCTAGCGAAACCCCTGAGGGAACAGCAGAAAAACCTGCAACCCCAACCACGCAGCAGCCAACGGTTGCAGAGTGGAAGCCACCCGAGAAGATCAAGGCTGCGTGGATCTACGTTGGGCCCATCGGGGACTTGGGATGGAGCTACATGCACGATATCGGTCGAAGGTACGTGCAGGCGCTCTTCAAAGAATGGCTTGAAACAACGTACGTTGAAGCCGTGGCCGAAGAGAAGCTCCTCGATGTGATCGACAACCTGGTGGCTCAAGGCTACAACGTTATCTTCACCACGTCCTTCGACTTCATGGACAAGACCATAGAGGCTGGTAAAAAGTACCCGAACGTGATCTTCTTCCACTGCTCCGGCTACAAGCGGGCTCCCAACGTTGGAACTTACTTCGCGGACCTCTACGAGGTGTACTACCTGAACGGGCTCATGGCGGGTGCCCTCACAAAAACGGGTAAAATCGGCTACGTTGCAGCGTACTTAATCCCCGAGGTTGTCAGGCACTTGAACGCCTTCGCGCTCGGCGCCAAGGAGATTGGCGAGCAGCTCGGGAAGAACATAACGGTTTACGTGATCGAAATCGGGTCCTGGTACGCGCCAGATAGAGCCAGGGCTGCGGCAGAAACGCTCGTGACCCAGTACGGTGTGGATGCGATCGCGTTCACAGAGGACTCCTCGGCTATCGTGGAGTTCGCCCAGGAGAAGGGCATATACGTGTTCAGCCACTACGGCCCGATGATGCAGTACGGGCCCGATGCGGTCGTTAGCGGGCAGCTCGTAAAATGGGAAAGGATTTACGCCGATATTCTAGTCAAGATCAAGTCGGGTGTTTACACTCCCTACAACCTCGAGCACGTAGACTACTGGTACTTGCTGTCGAGCGGCTCCGTAGACCTGGGCTGTGACATCGCGCCTGACGGGTCTGTGGTCGTGATTAACCCGAAGTACGTCGACAAGCTCAAGGCCGTAAAGGTCAAGGATAAGGTCGATGGGCATGAGCTAAGCGTGTACGATCTGGTGATGAAACGGTACTGGCAGATGAAAAGCGCTTTCATGGCCGTGCCTCTCCAGGTGTCCGCGCTCACGCACAAGTACGAGAACATCCCAAGCATAACCATAGACTGGGGCGGAAAGATCGGTACCCGCCCCTACTACATAGCTTCAGTGTTCGACCCCTTCACAGGCCCGCTCGAGGGCTACTGCCTGTACGATCCACAGGGCTCTACCAGCGACCAGTGCAAGAGGGCGAGCAAAGGAGCTAAAGTCACGATACCGGCGAACACCAGGCTCGGGCACGACGACCTGTGGAACATGGACTACCTGCTATCGTTCGTCGTGAAAGTGTGATGAAAACCCAAGCGCATTTTTTCTTTCCCTAGTTTTTTGCCTACCCAACTTAAGGTGAGATCATGCATTCAGATGATAGTGTTGCTGTAAGCGTAAAGGGTTTACGCAAGGTCTTCCCAGGCGGTGTAACCGCGCTGGACGATGTTTCTCTAGATGTGTACTCTGGCGAGATCTTAGCGCTGCTCGGCGAGAACGGTTCAGGCAAATCCACGCTCGTGAAAGTGCTTTACGGGGTGTACGTTCCGGATTCGGGCGAAGTTAGAGTGAACGTTGGTGGGAGGTTAACTAAAGTTCACATAAGAGAACCGATCGAAGCCATGCGGTACGGTATAGTCCTAGTGAGCCAAGTGCCGCAGCTGATAGACAAGCTGAGCGTTGCAGAGAACCTAGCTTTAACGCTGAGCTCGTTGAAGTGGAAGGGTTCAACTCCTCTATCGAGGGTCTCCCGCTTCTCCAGAGTGATCGAGAAGGAATGCGAAAGGCTCGGTTTTAAAATAGATCCCAACGAAAAAGTCTACAATTTAACGTACACGCAGAAGCAGCAAGTCGAGCTGCTGCGCTCTCTCGTGATCGATGCACGCGTACTGCTGCTGGATGAGGTTTTAACGTACCTGCCGACTAGAGAAAAGAGAAAATTTTACGACATCCTGCTCAAGCTTCGAGGTGAAGGGAGGTCAATAGTTCTCATCACCCACAAGCTCCCAGAGGCTTTTGAAGTGTCGGATAGGATAGCTGTGATGAGGAATGGGAAGATCCTGGGAGTTGTGAACACGAAAGATGTCACGCTGCGGGAGGTTAGATCGATGATGTTCGGCGCGGCCGCGCAGCTCCTCGCCAACGATAAAACTCTGCTGAGAAAAGCGGTGAAGGCGCCGAAAGGTGAAGAAATAGTGGTTGAAGGGTTACATGTGAAGGACGATTACGGGAGGGATGTTGTTAACGGGGTAAATCTCGTAGTTAGGAGAGGCGAGATCGTCGGGATAGCTGGTGTAGCGGGGAACGGTCAGAGGGAGCTTCTCGAAGCGGTGGTCGGCTTGAGGAGGCCAGAAAGAGGTACCGTGCGGATCGCTGGTTTAGATATCACGAAAAAAGGTGCCAAGCTCGTGAGGTCACTCGGTGTGAGCTTCATCCCCGATAGACCGCTCGAGTACGGGTGCTCGATAGACCACAGCGTCTTAGATAACGTAGCGGTACCGTTCTCCCTAGCAAACGGGATGCTGCTCAAATGGGATCGATTACGCGAGGTCGCTGAGAAGATCGTCAGCGAGTATCAAGTGGTGGCCCCAGGTGTCGAGGCAAGCTTGAAGTCCCTTTCCGGAGGGAACATAATGAAGGTCGTTGTGAGCAAGGAGATAGAGTCCGCCTCGCGGGCTATAGTAGCCTACAACCCCACTAGGGCTTTGGACGAGGTAGCCGCGGCTTTCGTTAGGCAGAGGATCAGAGTCAAAGCGGAGAAAGACGAGGTAGCCGTTTTGATGGCTTCCGAAGATTTAGATGAAGTCCTGTTGATGAGCGATGCTGTATACGTGGCTAACAGCGGGCGCCTGTACGGGCCTTTGGATCCTGAAAGCACTCCAAGGGAGGAAGTCGAGAAGCTTATGGTGATGTAGGCATGAGAGTGGTGGTTCTCAGAAGAAAAAAGGAGCTCAGGTACGGTGCTCTGGTGGTTTCTGGGCTTAGCCTGCTGCTGGGTCTGCTGATATACGTCGCGATAATTGGCTTCTTCGGGGTGAACCCGCTGGACGCGTTAGCCAGCATAGCGCGAGCGTTCGTAACGCCCACAGTCGTCAAGGATCTTCTCGTGCTCTCGATGCTCGGCTACGCCCTACTTGTTGCGTTTAAAGCATCGTTGTGGAACATCGGCGGCGAAGGGCAGTTCTACATATCGATGCTTCCGGGAATCGTTTCGACGCTCTACCTGTTCAACCTGGAGCAGGGAGCGGTGGTTCCGCCCTTTGCCGTCGTGCTGCTCTCCGTCATCGGGGGCTCCCTGCTTGCGGCCGCTTGGGCCGCTCTGGCTGGCGCAATAAAAGCGTACTTGCAAATCGACGAGGTCCCCGTGACCGTGATCATGAACTACGTTGTCTACTACCTTCTCAACTTCCTTGTCTGGGGCCCCCTTAAGGGAAAGAGGACCTTCGGGTACCTCAGGACAGATGAGATACCGGGTGTTTACAGGCTTAACATTAGGCTGCCGATGCTTTACATTAGCGACCCTGCGCTATCCTTCCTCTACTCTATCGCGAGGCAGGTAGCTTACTATAGCTCCTTCCTTGTGGGGGCGTTTCTAGCAGCGGTTTTCGTGTGGTGGGTTTTCAAGTTCACGAAGCTGGGGCTCTACGTAAGGATCATGGGGTCAAACCCGAACTACCTCCGCGCGACCGGTGTGAACACTAAGGTTCTGGCTGTTGCTACAATGGCCCTATCGGGGGCAATGGTGGGTTTTGCTGGTAGCCTCTACCTGCTCACGGAGCTCGGCAGGCTGCCGTACGAACTAGAGAGACAAACCGCTGGCTACGGCTACCTAGCGGTGCTCGTGACGTGGCTCTCGCTGCTCGACTACAGGCTGGTGCCCCTTTCCGCCTACGTTGTCTCAGCCCTAAGGAACGCCGGGACAACGATGCAGGTTGCCGGGCTGGGAGGTGTTGAGCAAACCCTTATTCTGATCGGCTCCGTCCTCCTCGTGTACTCTCTCACGAGGTTCCTGATCGAGTACGAGGTGAAGGTGGAGTGGTAGTCCAGGTGACCCCTGATTTCTTGATGAGGCTCTCGGCAGCCTTCTCAACGCTGTACTTGGTGGCGCTCGGTCACAGCCTTTTCGAGAAGTCCGGAATGCTCAACCTGGCGATAGACGGCCTCTTCTTCCTGTCTACAGGAATCTCCGTGTTCACTGCCGTGACTGCCCACCACGCGCTGGTGGGCGTGGGCGTCCCAACCGCACTCGCGCCTCTCCTAGCAACCCTGCTGGCCGGTTTTGCATCGATGCTGATCGGGCTGCTCATGGCTTGGGTACTAACAAACCTGCCGGTGAGCCACGCGGCCGTAGGGTTCTCGTTGATGTTTCTAGGCTACGGGCTCGGGATACTGGCAGGGTACAGGGTTCGGCTTGAAGTCGGCAACATAAGGCCTTACGCGTACCCTTACGAGCTTTCGACCTACCTAACCGCTGCCACAACCGCGGTGGCAGCAGGGCTCACTATCCACTACTTGCTTTACAAGACGAACTTCGGCGCCGCGATTAGATCCTGTGGAGAGAACCCGCACGCTGCATCATCGCTCGGTGTAAGAGTTGCTAGGGTGAGAATGGCGGCTGCTGCCTTGGGGCTGTTCATACTCGGCTGCGGAGCTTCACTCTTCCCCCTGCTCTGGCAGAGGTACTGGGACGTCAAAACGTATATTCTCGGCTACGGGTGGTTCGCGTTCACGATCGCTCTAGCATCCGGCAGGCACCCGCTCCTCTTGATACTTTTCGCTGCAATCTTCGGAGGGTTGATAGAGTTCGCCACATCACTGCAGGCGCTGTACGGTTTGCAAGTGGACCTTGCTAAGATGATACCGTTTGTAGTTTCGTTAGCGCTAATGGTTGTATACGGGGCAACGCGGCTAAGGAAGATACTCGAGCCGCCAAGCAGCCTAGGCAAAACGTACTATAGGGAAGAGAGGTCAGTATAGGTTTCAGAGGTATTGCCCCCCACACCCAGCGGAAGGATAACAGCTGATTCTTCACGACTTCCTTCGCTCCGAGAAGTCTTAGCCGAGGTCTCTATCAGTCTTCTTGTAATCACATTCATGTTAAAATAAATGTGAAAATCCCGGTTGCTCAAGCGAAAGGTCTTTAAGGAGTTATCATCCGTGCCCGCGAAGAACCATGGGTGATGAAACCCGGATTAGGGAATTCCCTAGGAGGGGTATTACGTGGATGCACATCGTGACTTTCGCTTTCGCCACCGCGATCTCCTACGTGCTCGCTGTGGTCTCCAGCCTGATATTCCCCGTGCTCGGCGCGCCTGGAGTCTCCGCGCTCTACGTAGCTGCAGCCATATACGTACCCCTAGGCATATGGATGGGATTATGGGGCTGCATGGCCGGTTATATCAGCTGCTTCTTCCTAGGTCTCTACCCGAGCGGCTACTCGCTCGTGCAATCGTTCGTCTGGTCTTGGGCCGATTTTATCGAGGCTTTCGTACCCGCGCTGATATACAGAGCTCTCAAAGCCGATCTCGACTTCACGGTCAAAAGGCCTCGAGCCGCAAAACTACTGCCTCTTTTCGTGTCTTCCGGGAGCATCTTCCTATTGCTCGGAATCGCGATCCAAGTGCTGTGGGGCGCGACCTACGGAGAGCCGTTCACCACGATCTACGCGGCAATGGTGTACATTGGAACAGCCTTCGCAGCTGTGGGCATAATTCTCGGGCTCCTCGCTGGCAACGCCAGAACCTGGATGGCCCAGATCCTCAGCATAATCGGCGCTGGTTTGTGCAGCGGGCTCTGGGGAGCTGGAACGCTGACGATCTTCAACTTCCCGCCACCTCTACCAGCTGAGCTGTTCTGGCCGGTGTTCATCGGCTGGGTGCTGGGAGACTTCATCGTGCTCTCCGTCATCTCGACAGCCCTGCTCGTGGCTTTAACACCCGTCTTCAAGAGGACGGGCTTGCTAGTCAGGGGCTGGTGGGCCTAGCCGATGCCTACAATACTGGGCGAGCTAGCGGGTATCGAGGCGAAATCGAAAAGGTATATGGGTCTGCACGTGCTAGCCAAAATCGTCATCCCTCTTTCTATCTCTCTATCCCTTCCGTTCGCGAAAGAGCCCCCACAGGCGCTCGCTCTAGTGGCTGTATCCGCTGCCGCTTGCGTGGCAGCCGGCATACCCCTCTCGGCGGTGAAGAAGTACGTAGCAGTCATCGTCAGCATGAGCGCGTTCATCGTGCTGGCCTTCTCGCTCTTCACGTACATCCCAGGGAGGGTGCTGTACGAGGCTACGCTCTGGAAAGTACAAGCCGAAAAGGGAGTTTTCGAGTGGAAGATCGCTGTAACCGACGCTAGCTTGAGTTACTCGGCTGCCTTCATATTCAGAATTTTCGCGATGATACTATCCGCCACGTTGCTGCTTGCGAGCGTCACCGACAGGGACCTTGTCTGGGGTTTCTTTTCGCTAAGGATGCCCTTCGGCGTGTGCGTAGCAGCATCGCTGTTTTTCCGAGGCATCCATCTCTTCGTCTCGGACTTCTACACGATCAGGGAGGCGATGTCGGCGAGAGGCGTGGACTTCGAGCGAACCCCCCTCGCCAAGCGGTTCATGCTGTACGCCAACGCACTAACCCCGTTGCTCTCGTTGATGATAACCCGGAGCTACGAGGTCTCGATGGCGTTGGAGTCGAGGGGGATAGCGCCGGGCAGCAGATCCGCGTCGGGCTACCACCTGTACAGGATGAGGCGGAGCGACTACGCGGCTGTGGCTGCAGGAATAGCTTTAACGCTAGCTTTCGTGGCGTGGGGTGGTTAGCGTGAGCAAAGCGGCGGTAGTCGAGAACGTTTGGTGGAAGTACGAGGGGCGGAGCGACTACGCGCTCAGGGGGCTTAGCCTAGAGGTGGAGAGAGGCGAGGTGCTCGCCGTTATGGGGCACTCGGGAGCTGGTAAAACAACGCTTGCGCTAACGCTCACAGGCATTATACCGCAGCGCGTCCCCGGAGCCTTCAAGGGCCGCGTCGAGGTTCTAGGGATGAGCACGCTCAAGGCAGATGTTACCGAGATAGCTAAGCGCGCAGCCATCGTGTTCGAGGATCCTGAAATACAGTTCGTGATGAGTACCGTTGAGGACGAGATAGCGTTGGCGCTCGAGCCTCTACGCATCGGCAGGGAGGAAATGAGGGAGAGGATTGTATGGAGCCTCGAGCTGGTGGGGTTAGACAAGAGCTTCCTGGACAGGTCCCCGCTCCAGCTGTCAGGCGGGGAGAAACAGCGGGTTGCCATAGCCGCAGCGGTTGCCAGGGAACCTGAGCTCCTAATACTCGACGAGCCAACCTCCGACCTGGACCCAGCCGGGAAGGAAGAGGTCGTAGCGGCAATTAGGCGCTTGAGAGACGAGCTCGATACTACGGTGGTTCTCATCGAGCACGAGCCCGAGTACGTGGCTGAGTTCGCTGACAGAGTTGCCGTCCTCAAGGAGGGGCGCGCGGCTCTGGATGGCGAGCCGGGGGAGGTGTTCTCCAAAGTGGATGAGCTAAAGGGCTGCGGCGTTTACCCACCTGAGGTTTCAGAGATATCCGCCAATCTAGGGCTGGGACCCCTGTACCGCTTCGATCAAGCTTTCGAGCTTCTAAAAGCCTCCGTAAAAGGGTTTAGGAACCACAGCTTCGAAGAGCGCAACTCCTTCGGTAGCACCCTCGTAGAGTGCAGAGACGTCCACTTCACGTACCCGAATGGCGTCCGCGCTCTCAAGGGGGTTTCGCTGGTGATACTTAGCGGCGAGCTCGTAGCGCTAGTTGGTCCCAACGGAGGGGGAAAGACCACGCTCGCGAAGGTGATGGGCGGGTTGCTCAAACCCTCTGCCGGTGAGGTGAGGGTTCTAGGCAGGAGAGTGGAGGAGTACGATAGGCTTACGCTGTCATCGCTCGTCGGCTACGTGTACCAAAACCCTGATCACCAGATCTTCAACAAGTCGGTTTACGAGGAGGTTGCGTTCGGGCTGAGGCTGAGGAGACTACCCGAAAAAGAGGTGAGGGAGAGAGTTTCTCGAGCTTTAGAGCTATTCGAGCTGAAAGGGTTGGAAGGAGAACACCCGTTCTTCCTCAGTAAGGGGGAGAAGAGGAGAC
>Ga0209183_1000751_pt1 | contig 12013 bp, 14 predicted proteins | sample LHCtaG_2_FD_184120 | JGI IMG/M metagenome (GOLD analysis project Ga0209183, IMG submission 184120) | Hot spring microbial communities from Little Hot Creek, USA to study Microbial Dark Matter (Phase II) - LHC4sed_replicate (SPAdes)... | ecosystem: Environmental > Aquatic > Thermal springs > Hot... | reverse complement strand
TCCGAGCCAACTCGCCGCATCAACATAAGCAATAAGAGTTTGAAAAAGATTATGCCGCCGAGGATGCTTGAGAATATGGGCCGGGTGGGATTCGAACCCACGACCTCCGCCGTATCCTCCTAGAATCGTGTGAGGGCGGCGTCATAGCCTCTAGACTACCGGCCCAAGTCGTTTTATTCATGCTCTGCTTTAAAAATTTTAAGCGTGAGACGGATACATGCTTGGAGATATGAACATTAGCTAGGGCCTGCTAATGTAGGGTGGATTATGAGGGTTGAGCTGCCTTATGGTGAGGGCACACTTGAGATAGAGCTTGAGGGATGTAGGATCTTGAGGTCTAGGGAGATGCCCGCTCTAGCATCCGTTGAAGGGGAACTTGAGAGAGTTTTAAGATACCCCATCTCTAGTCCAAGTCTTGATGATCTCTTAAAGGGGGCTGGCCGGATTCTGTTAATAGTGCCGGATAATACTAGGGCTTTTCCATCTAGGCGTATAATTCCCCATCTGCTGAATTATGTTGAGAGAGCTAACTCCATGGCCGAGGTTTGGATTCTGGTTGCGACCGGCCTCCACAGGGAGGTTGGGAGGGATGAGCTGAGGAGAATGCTTGGTGAAGATGTTTTAGAGAAGTATGAAGTAATCAATCATAGAGCATCTGATGATGAGCAGGTTGTGAAGCTTGATGCGAAGACGAGCTATGGAACGCCAATTCATGTTAATAGGCTTGTTCTTGAGAGTGATATCGTTATAGGGGCCGGGCTTATCGAGCCCCATTTCTTCGCCGGATATAGTGGTGGCAGGAAGATGATCCTGCCGGGGGTTGCGGGTAGGGAGGCGATATTCAGGAATCATGGCTTTAAGATGATTGATAATCCGAGATCTAGGGCTGGAATCTTGGAGGGAAATCCGATCCACATGGATATGGTCGAGTTCATGAGGATGGCCCGGCTCAACTTCATAGTCAATGTGACAATTAATGAGAGGAGGGAGGTTACTGGGATATTCGCGGGGGATCCGGTAAAGGCTCATCTTGCTGGAGTTGAGTTCCTAGATCGCTTTGTTAAGCTTCATGTTGAGAGGCCTGCTGATATCGTGATAACGAGTAATGGCGGCTTCCCGCTGGATAGGGATCTCTATCAAGCCGTCAAGGGGATGGATACCGCCGCTTATGCCGTTAGGGATGGTGGCATTATAATAATCGCCTCAGAGTGCAGGGATGGGCTTGGCGGTCACGAGGACTTCCTGAGAATCTTTCAGGGTGCCGGCAGCCCCGACGAGGTTCTTGAGAATATTAGGAGAAATGAGCCGATAAATGATCAGTGGGAGGCGCAGGTGCTGGCGAGGGTTCTGAAGAGGGCTAGGGTGATTTTGGTGAGCGAATGTATCTCTGAGAGGCTTGCGAGGAGCTTTATGCTCGAGCGTGCTAAGACCATGGAGGAGGCTCTTGAGATGGCATTCAATATTGTCGGAAGGGGGGATGCCGAGATCATGGTAATTCCAGAAGGCCCCTATGTCATACCCTTAGCTAGTAATGGTGTCTAATGACCCGCATTATCCTCGTTAATTGGTGAGCCTTCATTCTCTAGGCGTATGACCTTCTTTCCTCTTGGGCTCGGGATTATCTTCAGCTTCGCGTTCGAAAACTCCCTTCTCAGCTCCTCTCCTTCTTGAAGCCAGTCTAGGAATGTTGCTAGCGCTGCGATCTCGCTATGGGGCTGGTTTCCAACAGCGATGTTATAGTCTGCTAGGCCGTAAACCTCTCCCGGGACCTTCTCGCCCCCGACGATCACCAATAGATCTTTACCGTCTCCCCAGATCCTCCTAACCTCATCTATTATGTCGGGGAGGTTTACCCCATACATCGTCAGGTGGATTATTGCTGCTCCGGCCTCCTTGAACCTCCTGATCACCCCTCTCCAGTTATCCTCGAATCTCGCGGAGAATGGCCCGCCCCATTTCTCGACTATAATCTCTATGCGGCGTATTAAGTTATCATCGCGATCTCCCGTGATTATTATCTCATGGGCGCCGTATGCTCTCGCGACTAGGGCCACGTGCGTGGTAACCCTCTTATCCCTCGCTATCCTATGGCCGAGCCTCAGAACCGTTATCCTAGACATTTCCCCACGCTATCCTGTCTTCTCGGCCACCTCGGGCTTTCTTACCTCAGTCATCTCGCTTAAGGCCTTCTCGATCTCCTTGATCTTCCGCTTGAGAGCCTCTATCAGATCCCTGTTCTCATGAGGCTCCATGGGCTTCTTGCATACCGGGCATCTGAAGAGCTGCTCCATTGCCTGGTCAAATAGGAGCCTGGGATGGCCTAGGGTGCCGCACCAGTAGAACTGGTTGCTCTCCTCGGCTTGGAGTTTCTCGATCAACCTCTCCCGGATCTTCTGCATGTTTGAGATTATGAAGCCTGTTGCCTGCTCCTCTTGGACATACCACTTGAATATCCTGTGATCAGTCTTCTTATCCCTCGCAAGCTCATAGTAGAGTATCCCTATGCTATTGAGCCTGTGGAGGATTTTCCTCACCTCGCGCACATCCATGTTGAGCTTCTTCGCGACCTGCTCGTCAACTATCCCTGGCCTGCTTACGAGGAGGCGCATGACCTTCGCGGCCTCCTCCCCTCCAACAAGCCTCGCCAGCTCAACCAGTGTCTCCTTCTCGATTATCAGAAGCATTCTATGAGATAGAACTTATAGTGTTGCCTAAAAAACTTCCTCCGCGAACATGATCCTCGCTGAAAAGGTTGTGGGGAGGGGGGAGCTGGTAAGGGCTATCGAGGAGTGGCTTAATGGGCTTCTCGAGGAAGCCTCAGGGCTCCGCGCCGAGGTGAGGGAGGGAGCCGATGGATGGATCATTATAGAGCCAGATGAGGAGCTTATCGAGACCATGATCAGGCTTCAGGCTAGAATTAACCCTATCTCATCGGGGAAGCCCCCCTATACCGCCCGCGTCGAGGATATCTCAAGATCAAAGATAGTCGTGGAGTATCCAAGCCCAGATGGAGCCACAATGAGGAGGATTCTATCCGCCAGCTCCTTCGCGGCCGGCTTGAGATATGATGGCGATAAGCCCCTAGAGTTTCTGGAGAGCGTTGGGGTCCTTGAGGGCGCGCCCGTGAGCCTGTCAGCCGACATGCCATCCCTCATACAGCTCGAGCTTCTCGCCGAGCAGGTGATGAGGGGGCTTGACCGGATAATGATCCTAAACGCTGCCATAGGCGAAGTTGATAAGCTCATAGACTTTTTCGGAGACCAGATAGCATATCACGATCACTTAACCCTCTCAGCACACATGTTATACCTGCGGCTTGGAACGAGGCTTGATAAGCTCATGAATAGGTTGCGGCAAAGGCTTCCCGGCGGCGTAATCATTAGGCCGCTTCCATGGAGCCAGGTCTCAGAGCTCCTAGAGTCTGGCAGCCTTCAAGCGGGGGAAATTCTCAAGTATATCGGGTTTGGAGAAGGTGTGGGCCGGGTGGGATTCGAACCCACGACCTCCGCCGCGTCAGGGCGGCGTCATAGCCTCTAGACTACCGGCCCAGCGGCATCCAAACATTATTCAAGGCTTTAGATAAATTTGTTTCGACGATCTTACCTCTTTATCTCCCTTCGCTTCCATCTTAGATCATAGCTCCTGCACCTTCTACATTTCTCCGCTGTGGGCGCGTTTCTAGCCCCGCATTTCATGCAGATCTTATAGTAGAGCCTGCGCCTCTGAGCCAGCTGAAGGAGCGTGATATCCCTTATCGGCATACTGGAATGTCCCCGGAAATGGAATAATTTAGCCATTATTCTCGATTATCGCCTAGTATGGCTTGGGGTCGCGGCTCGACATTGCACCGGAAAATAAATTTATGTGGAAGCCAATGTCATTTGAAGTGTAGCCCACGGGGGTAGAAGAATGTCTCAGAGCGAGATTCCAACAGTATTGGTTGGTAAGAAGCCGCTGATGAACTATGTCTTCGCCTGTCTAACGACTCTCCAAGGAGGGGCTAAGCAGCTGATGATCAAGGCTAGGGGCAGGGCCATCAGCAGGGCTGTCGACGTCGTCCAGATCCTCCAGAGGAGGTTCTATAAGGATTTGAAGGTCGCTGATATAAAGCTGGGCACGCAGGAGCTCATGGGCCCAAATAATCAGCCTGTAAGCGTCAGCACCATCGAGATACTGCTGAAGCGCGAGCCCTGAAACCCCTCCATCAATTTTATTCCAACTCTCCCCTCATTAGGATTAAATTCTTCCGTGGGCTTAGCTTGGCATAGGGAGAGGTGAGTAGGTGGAACTGCCATTATGCTCCTTCGATCTTAGGACAGGCATCTTCTGCCCCCGATGCTCGGAGAAGCTTGAGAGGGGACTCTATAACGAGCTGGATGTTAGGGTGATGAAGCTCTTCCTCGAGCTCGAGAAGAAGTTCACAAAGCTCCAGAAAGCCGGGTATGTTAAGTCTGTTGATGGAGGAGATACCATATTCGTTATTCTTCGGAGCGGTGATCTTGGGAGGTTTGAGGTGAGGGAGATCGCCCAGCTCAGGAAGATTCTCAGCGATGAGCTTGGAAAACATGTTAGGCTTATCGAGGATAATCCCGATCCGCTGAAGTTTCTGGAGAGCGTCGCGGCCCCCGCCAGAGTCGTCGCCGTCAATAAGATCTGGTTGCCGGATGGCTCCGAGGAGACTAGAGTAATCTTCGATCATGAGAGAAATCTTAAGGTTGGCGAGGGGGCCTTGAAGAAACTGATGGAGGAGGTTAAAGGGATGAAGTTGACAATTGATTTTGAGAGGAAACGTTTCCGGGGACCTCAGAGGAGGGAGGGGGCTCCAAGAGGGGCTATAGCCAGAGAAAGGTCATCGGCCTAAAGCGGACTTAGTCTTTTTAGGAGGATTCTGGGAATCTTGGAGATGGAGAGGCGGCATGTTGAGAAGCCATTATATCGGCGATCTCAGGCCCGGCATGAGCGGCGAGGTCAAGATAGCGGGTTGGGTTGATAGGGTTAAGGATGTTGGCAAGTTTAGATTCATCTGGCTAAGGGATAGGAGTGGGCTCTGCCAAGTAACCGTGCAGAGGGATCAGGGGGAGGTCTATGAGATGGCCTTGAGGCTGGGGCTTCACGACTTCATAGCTGTTAGCGGTATTGTTCTTGAGAAGCCCATTGCAAAGGTGGGCGTCGAGATAAAGCCGACGAGCATAATGATTCTCAGCAAGTCCGATTCCCCCCTACCCCTCGATGTTAGTGGGCTGGTGAAGTCGGGCCTATCCACCCGCCTAGATTGGAGGCCGATAGATCTCAGGGATCCCAGAAACATGGCCATTCTCAAGATCCAGGCGGCTCTCGTCCGGGGAATGCAGAGATACCTCGACTCCAATGGCTTCATCCAAGTCTTCACGCCATGCTTAATCGGCGCAGGATCTGAGGGTGGTGCTGAGCTCTTCGAGGTCGATTATTTTGGGAGGAGGGCTTATCTTAGGCAGGATCCACAGCTTCATAGGCAGCTTCTCATGGTGGCAGGCCTCGATAGGATATATGATCTCGGGCCGAGCTGGAGGGCTGAGCCAAGCCACACCCCGAGGCATCTCTGCGAGTATCGGTCATGCGCCGTCGAGCTATCATTCATAGAGAATGAGAGGAATGTGATGATGGTTGAGGAGGAGCTTGTGGCCGCCGGGATAAAAGAGGTCGTCGAGACATGTAAGAGCGAGCTTAATCTACTCGGGGTCGAGTTGGAGGTTCCCAAGAGGCCATTCCCCGTCCTCGAGTTCCCAAAGGTCTATGAGATCTTGGAGGATCTTGGGAAGAGGATTCCATGGGGGGAGGATCTCGACCGGGAAGCTGAGAAGCTTCTTGCGGAATATGTGAAGGAGAACTATGACCATGACTTCTTCTTCATCAACAAGTTCCCGTATAGGGTTAAGCCCTTCTACGTGATGAAGGAGGATGGGACCGAGTGGGCGAGGAGCACGGACTTGATAGGCGGCGGCCTCGAGCTGAGCTCCGGCGGGCAGAGGGAACACCGCTACGAGAGGATAATCCAGCAGATCGGGGAGAAGGGGCTGAATCTAGAAGACTTCAAGTGGTTTACTGAGCACTTTAGATACGGCGCACCCCCTCACGGGGGATTCGCGATCGGGATCGAGAGATTGACTATGGTGATCCTAAGGCTTGAGAATATCAGGGAGGCGACGCCATTCCCGAGAACGCCTGAGAGGCTTCTACCCTGAAATCCTCACCATCCCGCTTCACGAGGACGTAAACCTCGTCCCTAACATCCTCGGCGACTTGCAAGGGCTCGAGATACCAGTTCCCGAGATGCTCCTTGAAGAGCCTTAGTAGGAGTGGCTTAAGCTCGATCCTCTTCTTCAGGAGGGTTATGATGATTGTGCCGCGTGAGACCCTTGCCATCTCCCTCACCGCCCGCTCCGGGTCAAGCAGGTGGATCACGGTGAAGCATGCTGTTAGATCGGCGGCGCCGGATCTTATCGGGAGCGCATGCGCATCAGCCTGTATCACCATCGCGCCAGGAGACCTATCCCTTGCAACTCTCAGCCTATCAGCATCCAAGTCTATTCCGATATAGATGTGGCGGAGGTCCAGCATCTCCAGAAAGCGGGTGAGGAGGCCTGTAGCGCAGCCGACATCGAGCACGACCGGAGGCCTCCTAGAGGGCTGGGTAAATCTCCCGAGCGCTGCGGCATATTTCGCGACCTGCTCCTCGCCATAAAGCTCATCATAGCCCTCCGCTGGGACGTCGTAGAGCGGCTCCCCGTCGCCCATGCCCCAAGATAATCATTAGAGCAAGGATAATATCTAGGATTTTCCAAGGATCTCTTGCCGGCGATGATGAGTTTGCCGAGTTCGGAGCGGTGAAGTTAATAGGCCCTCGCCGAGCCGGCTTTTCACACTTCGACCCTGAACTCTATGGGCTCGCCGGTCTCCGGGCTAAGTCTCATCGCGACTTTGACGAGCCTTCTCCTCCGCCCATCCCTGATCCGCAGATCTAGCCTGACATTCCATAAGCCGCCATGCGTGCTCGGCTCGAGCGCTATCGAGTCCACCCAATACTTCTCGATCTTGGCTCCAAGCCTCTTCTCGGCCTCGCTTAGCGCCAGCCTCTCCGCCCCCTCCCAAGAAACTATCCTCATACCCGCCCACATCCTCTTTTCTTGGATAGACTACTCGGATCTTAAAGCTTGAACTGGGTCCATCCTAGCTGCTTTCACCGCGGGGTATAGCCCCGAGAAAACCCCGACGAGGATGGCGAAGAAGAAGCTCTCTAGGATGAGCTCCGGCGTGATCACGGGCGTGTATGAGATTTGAAGCGCCTGGGCCATGGATGTGCTGGCCTCCCTCACTTGAAACATTCTCGCGAAGACGTCTCCTAGGAGGAGCGATGTCGAGATCCCCAGCACTATTCCAAGGATCCCTCCTATAGCCCCTATCAGGGCTGCTTCTGCTAGGAAGACTGCTGCCACATGCTTCTGCGTGAAGCCTAGAGCCCTTAGCACACCAATCTCCCTAGTCCTCTCCATCACGGACATTATCATCGTGTTCATTATACCTATGCCAGCAACAATAAGCGAGACGCTCGCAACAATAAGCATGAATATCGAGAAGTTGGAGATTATCGCCCTAACATTCCTGACTATCGTGAGGGGGCTTATTATCTCTATATCGCGGCCGTAAATATCCCTCAGCATTTTTATCAGGGGCTCGACGGCATCCGGGGAGCTCGCGACTATCACTATCGCCGGATAGTATTTTGAGCCGAACATGTTCCTCGCCGCCTCCACAGTCGCGAGGATGCTGTTATCAACGTCTAGATAGGGCGTTGAGCCGAACTCATTGTATATCGCGCCCACCATGAATGTTTTAGTCTTGACTGATTGGCTGCCTTGGAAGAGTATGGAGACGGATGAGTAGAGCCTTATGCTCTTGCTCGGGTCGTCGGGCGGGTATGCGACCTTATAGCCCAGGGCCACGACAGCGACATCAGCCGGCTGGAGTGGCTCGCCCTCAAGCAGCTCCAGGTCCGGGAGTATGAGCTTGATCATTCTAGGATCTGTTGCGAGGAAGTTAACCTGCCTCTCGATCGAGCCCGACTTCAATATCACCCTCGTGAAGTAGAATGGCGCTGTGGCCCTTACTCCAGGAAGCCTCGAGAGCATGATCACATCCGTGTCCGTGAACTTTACCGAGCCCCCGACCGGGATTATCCAGAGGTTATTGCTACCGATCTTCGACAGGACCTCATTGAGGAAGTTGTCAAATCCGCTGGTATTCGATATAAGTGTTATGATCGCTAGTATGCCTATCGTTATCCCGAGTATCGTGAGGATGCTCCGCGTCTTCCTATCCTTGAGACCCTTGAACGCGTACCATAGGATGTCACCCGGCCTCAACCCTTCTCCGCCTCCTCGCGAGATACACTATGATCACGACCAGTATTATTATCGCGATTACTAGGATCAGCTGGTTCAGCTGGATCTGCGGCAGCTGCTCTCTCGCCGAGGACTCCACGAGCTGCGGCACCTCGACCACCCCCTCCAAGATCTCCTCACCCCTATTTCTTAGTGAGTCTAGGTAACTCACCCTGAGAACCACCCTCACCTCGCCCTCCCCCTTCTCCAAGCGCTCGATGGGTATGTTGAAGAGTATTGGCGCGTTTGGCTCAACATCGCCAAGATAGCTTACCCGGCTTGATGCGAGGTCGCCGCCGACGACCTCTATCCTCGTGTATGACGCCTTCTCGGTTCCCTCATTCAATATCCTCCCAATAAGCAGGAGATCCCTGCCCATTCTCTCAAGCGATATCTCCTGGAGCTTGATGTCTATTATCCCCTTGACGTACATTCCGATCAGGTGGTTCTCGCTCCTAATCCAGCCCCCGGACTCCTTGAAGCTTACCTCGACTCTCAGGTTGAATGGCTCCCCTATCGTTGAGCCTGATGCGGTTTCGGACGGCGCATAGACCTTGAGGCTTAGCGTCAATTTCCCGCCCTCCCCCAGCTCAGGTATATTCCATGTCGTCGGCCCGATGAGCGTCACCCAGCCAGGTGTCGGCGCTATAGTCACCGTTATATCCCTGAGCCTCTCGCCCGAGATATTTTCTATCGTTATATTTATGGGCTCTATCATCCCGCCCCGCACATACTCTCCAGAGTATATCCTCAGCCTATTCCTCCTACTCTCCTCGAGGATTGTTATCGTGATGCCTTTCTCGACAACATGCCTCCCCTCATCATCAGCATATGTTATTAGTACTGGTATGGAGTAGGAGCCACCGGCAGCCCTCTCATTCACCAGAACATCTATCGAGATCCCTTTCTCGGATCCGGGCCCGAGATCTCCGAGCTTGAGCGAGGTTGAGCCGCTTAGAACGGTGAGGGGTGGGCTAGTGAGCCTATTCAGCCCGATCTCCACGTTAACATCTCTCGCGGCCTCGCTCCCACCATTCCTCACGATTATATTCAGTGTCTTGGAGTGCGCGGGCTCCATAATCGGGTTGTCGAGCAATACGTCGAGGAGAACCCCGACGCCTCCGAGCGGCTTAACCCTCACCATAAGCTCATGCGTCTCTACAACTTGCTCTCCATAGGAGTTCTGGTATCTCGCCTCCACGATTATGCTGGCTGGGCCATCCGCCAGCGCCCTGCTCACAAACACCTTTAACGGGATACTTATGGATGAGCCGGGTGCCTGGTTTCCGATGAGATGCCTGCCGCCGCCCTCGAGGAGGGTTAAGCCGGCTGAGACGGATTTCACCCAGATCTCGGCCGAGGATGCATGGGCTGATCCCATGTTCTCCACGGTTAGCTTGAGGTTGACCTCTGACCCCGGCTCGAGGATGCTCGGGCTAATGAATAGCTTGAGGTCGGCCCTGCCCGTGACCCTGAATCTAACCTTGACTATTGTCAGGCTTATCGAGTCCTCATCCCACTCGACGTATCTAAGGGCGAGGCTTGCCTCATGCTCGCCCACCCTAACATTCTCGCCTATGTCTATGAGGAATGTTAGGTAGAAGCGCTCGCCCGACCTGACATGGCCGCTTGTTGAGGGGCTTGTTAGGCGCTCGCCGCTCTTGGAATCCCTGAACCCCTCCGGCAGATATAGTGTCCCCTGGACATACCTGATATCCTTATCCATAGTGTTTATGAGCTCGATGATGAGCTGCGCGTTCCTATCTCCTGGAGCGGCCTCCATCCTCCTGCTGATGCTCCCGAACCAGGCGTCCGAGAATATTATATCGGGGATTGAGCCCGCTGAGGCTGTAAACGGGATGGCGATCGCTGCCAGTAGTAAGCAGGCGAGGATTAGGCTAATTCTCCTCATTCCCCTCATAAATAACACCATCCCTCATTCTCACGATTCTCCTGGCTGGAGCAGCTGTCTCAGGGTTATGCGTTACGACTACTAGCGTTACGCCGAGCTCCCGGTTAAGCCTCGTGAGAAGATCCACGACCTCGGCTGCTGAGGCTGAGTCGAGGTTTCCAGTCGGCTCATCCGCCAAGATTATCCTCGGCCTCGTCACTATGGCCCTGGCAATCGCGACCCTCTGCTGCTCCCCGCCGCTCAGCTCCATCGGCCTATGATTCATCCTATGTGCTAGGCCAACCATCTCCAGCGCCTCCCTAGCCCTCCTCATCCTCTCCTCACCATCAACGCCCTTGATCGCGAGCGGGAGCATGACGTTCTCAAGCGCCGTGAGCCGTGGTATCAGGTTGAATGTCTGGAAGACGAATCCTATGAGCTCGTTCCTCAGCCTGCTAAGCTCCTCATCGCTCATCTTGCTCGGATCCCTGCCCTCAATTAGAACTCTGCCCCTCGTCGGCCTATCGAGGGCGCCTGCCAAGTGTAGGAACGTGGATTTACCGCTTCCAGAAGGCCCCATTACCGCCACGTGCTCGCCTCGCTTAATCTCTATGTTGAGGCCCCTGAGGGCCGGGACCTCCACCTTGCCCAGCCTATAGATCTTCCAGACATTCTCGAACTTTATTGCCGGCTGCTCCAGAGTTCATCACCCCAGCCAGGGTTTTTCAGAGCGCAATAAGTATTTTTTGTAACTCGCGGAGTATTATTACAGGATTTTCGCGATGAGCGGGCAAGAGGAGCTCGTCCGCGCTCTGAAAAAGATTGGGCTAAGCGAGTATGAGGCGAGAGCCTATATCGCTCTCGTTGAGCTTGGCGAGGCGGATGCAAGTGAGATCTCAAGGAGGTCCGGCGTCCCGAGAACTAGGATATATGATGTCCTCGGTAGGCTTGAGGCAGCGGGGACAATTCAGAGAGTCCTCGGGTCTAGGCCGGCAATCTACTCCGCGATACCACCTGATAAGGCGCTGGAGCCGCTGAGAAGGAAGCTATTCGACGAGGTCTCAGAGGCGATTGATAGGCTGAAGCTCATGTATGCCTCGACAAAGACGATTCCAAGATTCAACATGATCCTGCTCAGAGGCGATAGGGCTTACGAGGCAATAATAGATCTGGTTGAGCAGGCGAGGAGGGATCTTCTCGCGAGGATCTTCTACCTACCTTCAGGCGTGCTGATGGAGCTTGTGGAGAGGCTTAGGGGGCTTAAGCAGCGGAACATCCAAACATACTTCTATATTGATGCGCGTGTTTTGAGAAGGGAGGTCCCGCTAGATCAGCTGGAGGAGATTTTGAAGGAGCTTGGGGGCAGCACCTTCACGGCCCTCGTCCCCCTCAGTTTCATATGCGCTGACTTCGAGAAGTTGCTGGTCCTATATGCCTCGCCGGAGAACCCGGGCGAGTGCTATGGCTTCCTAGTCCATGGATTTGAGGAGGTTGGGAAGATTATCAGGGATCAGCTTGTCGGCGAGCGGGCCTCGCTGGAGAGAAGCTAGCGCGTTGGCCTACTGCATGCTCCTCCTCGCCAAGAGCTTGTTAATCGCGTTTATCATGGCCTCAACGCTGGCCATCACTATATCCTCCCTCGCGCCCCTCGCGGAGACAAGGTTCCCGGTCTCATCCTCAACCTTGACAATTACCTCGGCGATGG
>Ga0209183_1000750_pt1 | contig 12018 bp, 10 predicted proteins | sample LHCtaG_2_FD_184120 | JGI IMG/M metagenome (GOLD analysis project Ga0209183, IMG submission 184120) | Hot spring microbial communities from Little Hot Creek, USA to study Microbial Dark Matter (Phase II) - LHC4sed_replicate (SPAdes)... | ecosystem: Environmental > Aquatic > Thermal springs > Hot... | reverse complement strand
GAGATACATCGGGAGAGGCTAATCGTAGAGGGATTTTATGGAGTGGACATGAGCGAAGAGTTCCTCGAGGACTTCCTGATGGGGCTCAGCAAGGCCTTGGGCATGAAGGTCATAGCCGGCCCGTTCACCTTCTCCCCGGACAAGTTCTCCCTGGTCCACAAAGGCCTGGGGGGCTTCATGGCCTGGGCCGAGTCGGGAGTGGCCTTCTACAGCTGGAGCGAGCACAAGTTCTTCACCTTAGATATCTACACGTGCAAGGCCTTGGACGCGCAAGCAACGGTCGAGTACATCAGGAGAGAGCTGAAGTGCAACGACGTAGTTTGGCAGAAGATAGAGTACGAGTGATGCGAGGCTCGGCCTCCTCGATTAGCTACCACCAAAATGGGCTTGGCCCTTGACGGAGTTAGGTCGTGGAGCCCGTGCCCACCTCGGAGTCTCCAGGAGGCTCTGGCTTCGAGCCCTTAGCCGGACGCCAAGGTCGAGGTTTATGGCCTTTCAACGACCTTAGAGACTAGAACGCGAGTCGGGCGCCTCGTCGTTCGATGAATTGTGGGGTCGTGATAAAGCTTAATAATTTTCGATGAAAGAGGTAGAGGTGAAGAAAAGGAGTTGATGAGCGGTCTTGGACGGGGCTTTCTCATGAGCAGGAAGGAGGAGATCCTTAGAGGGTTGGCGGAGGCAGTCGTCGAGGGCGATGCCGACAAGGCCAAGAGGTTGGCGGAGGAGGCCATCAAAGAGGGGATAGACGCCTATGAGGCAATAATGGAGGGTTGCGCTAAGGGCATGCAGATCGTCAGCGAGAAGTTCGAGAAGGGAGAGATGTTCGTCCCCGAAGTCCTCTGTTCGGCAGACGCCATGTACGCTGCCATGGACGTCCTGAAGCCGCACATCAAGATCGAGAAGGGGGCTAGGGCGAAGGTAGTGATAGGCACCGTAGAAGGGGACATCCACGACATCGGTAAAAACCTGGTGAAGGCTATGCTGGAAGCTGCAGGGGCCGAGGTAATAGACCTGGGCCGCGACGTGCCGCTCAGAAAGTTCGTGGAGGTGGCCAAGGAGGTCGATGCTGATATAATCGCCATGTCGGCCCTGATGACGACCACGATGTTGGGGATGCGCACCGTAGTTGAGATGGCGAAAAAAGAGGGGCTGAAGTCTAAGACCCTGATAGGCGGCGCGCCAACGTCACCAGAGTTCGCGAGGTCCATAGGCGCGGACGCTCACGGAAAAGACGCCGCTGAAGCCGTTAGAGTAGTTAAGGAGTTGGTGCAACGCTAGACGTCCGCCCATTAGCGAGCTCAACGGTTTTGCTAAACGAGGCAGGCCTCGCAAAGCCAAACCATCTTCTCTTTTACCAACGCCTCTTCCCAGATAGAGCCAGGACAGGATGGAGCTTTGCAAGATCGGCCTAGAGACAAAGGCCGCACGTCAAGCAATGGAACTTTTACGAGGGCTCTCTAACTCTTTTTACCCGTGGTCTTCAACTGCTGGCAACACCATGCGCTCGAGGCCGCGATCTTCGACTACTGGCCCAAGCTGGAGTACTCTATCGTCGCTTGCACCATTGCCTTTATGTACTCCGGTTTAGCCAACGGAGGAGTGCCGCAACCTGGCATGACTATGTCGACCCCCTTCACTATAGCCGTTTTGACCTCTTCGCGTATCTTCTCCACAGGGCCCTCGACCAGTAGCATGGGCGTGACGTTGCCAATGAGGGCGGCCCTGTTGCCTATTACCTTCTTGGCCTCCGCCATGTCGACCGTCTGCTCTAGGCTTATTCCGTACGCGCCACTCTGAGCCATGGCATCCAGTATTGGCATCACCCTCCCGCACATGTGCAGGTACGGGTACGCGCCCTTGGACTTTGCGAAGTCGAAGCACTCCTTCTGGGCGGGCAGGATGAGCTCTTTGTAAGCTTTCGGGGTTATCACGGTCACGGACGCAGAGGGGTCCGGGACGTACAGGAATTCCGCCCCAGACTCATCTATGAGGGCGCCCACGTACATCTTAAACACTTTCACGGCTATGTCCAAGAAGGGCTTGACCCTCTGAGGCTCCTTGAACGAGAGCTTCGCGTAGACCTCCGTGTTCATGAGGTATCCCGTGAGCGTGCCCGGGCCCGTGACGAAGGGCGTGATGGCGGCGTCCGGGAACCTCTCCCTCGCCATCTTGACGGCCTTCAAGACCACTTGAATGGACGGCTTTTCCAAAAACTTCTCATACTCTATTTGATCCGGGCTCTCGAACCCCTTCGTTATGTATGGTTGTCGATCTGGAGCCCCTATGTTGTATTCACAGCCAAGCGCTATTGGCTCGTGCACGAAGGAGAAGGGTAGGCATATGTTGTCGGTCCCGCAATGGGTGTATTCAACGCTCGCCATCTTGACCATGGCCTCTGGGTCTTCGTGCATCTTTGGCCATTGCACTCCAGCGATTTTCTGGAACTCTAAGACATAGACAGAGCCTGTTATGCAAGGCTTCCTGTCCACGGGCTCTCTGCGAAGAGCCGCCAAAAACCTCTCTCTAGACTTCATCGCAACTACACCTACAAAACTGTAAAGGTGAAAATCTTTATAAGTCTTTCGTTGAGAGACAAGTCTTTCTAAATCCTAACCAAAGATGTTGTGTTTGTAAATTTCTTGTATTTACATTCATTAAAAACGAACAGAAATTGCTCTTCTATGTTTTAACCCTTTTGCGCTATATTAGTTGCCACTTCGATTTCGGCAACTCGTCAACTGTAATAAAGAGGGTCGGATAGGGGGTTACATCCCGCGGTATTCTTTGGCTACGTCGGCAAGCACCTTTATGTTGGCGAGGGGGGTCCTTGGCGCTATCCCGCACCCAGGGGCCAGCACGTCGACCCCAGCCTCTATGGCGGCTCTCGCCTCCCTCTCGACGTCGGCGGGGGAGCCCATCAACAACGTCTTGGCCGACGATATGTTGCCCACCAGGGCCGGCTTGGGGCCTATGACGGCCTTTGCCTCCCTGATGTCGACTTTCTCCTCGACGCTCAGCGCGTCGAACCCCGTCTCAGCCATGTCCTTGACGATCCTCCTCGCGTTGCCGCATATATGGAGCACGCCCACCGCTCCTCTCTTCCTTATCGCGTCGGCGAGCTCCTTCAGCCTCGGCTTGATCAAGGACGCGAAGTCCCTCGGGCTCAGGAGGTCGGGCGAAGCTAGGGGGTCGCAGGGGACGACGACGTCGGCCCCAGCGTCTATAATGGCTTTCGCGTACTCTATGTTCGCCTTGACGCACAGGTCTAATACCTTGGCGACTACGTCGCGCTGTTTTATGAACATCATCATCAATCTCTCGACGCCCACTATGTGTCCGGCCAGCGTCGTGACGGCTTCGAGCCCGACCATCTTCGGAAGGTCTTCGTACCTCCTCTTCATCAACTCCACTGCCTTTATGACCGTCGGCACCCTCTCCCTCTCTAAGAAGTCGGATGGCAGGTTCTCCGGAATCGATGGCAAGGGCTTTTTAACCGATGGCTGCCTATCCACTGCCCCCACATCCACTTCACATCCGAGGGCCTCTGCTTGCACCGTAAGGCAGAAGGGTATTCTGCAAGTCTCAAGGCCAACGAGCTTATAGAGCGAGGCCCCCAGCTCGACCATCTTCTCGGGATCTCTGTGGGCCTCTGGCCAGAAGATGCCCAGCTTCTCCATTGCTTGGACGGTGCCGACCTGCGTTACGCAGGAGGCTACGGCCTTCTCCCTCTTCTCCCCTCGAAGGGCGCTCAAGACCCTCTCTCTAGGCGTCATAAGGGGTCTTCTTTCCTCTGAATTTGAGCAAGGGAGATAAGCCTTTCTAGGGCAAGCACGTCGCTCACTCCATATCATGAAGTCTGCGTACTCGCAATCGCCTCGCCCATATCGCTTGACCTCCCTCGCTCAAAAATGCGGGAGAGGTTCCAAGAGGCCATATCCTCTTAGTGCTCGCCACCTTTAGCGAGGGCCCTGATAAAGATCGTCGACGAAGGGCAAATCCAAGAGCTATTTGCCGCCTCTCTCGTTATAAAAAAGCTTAAGCCCCACTACATCCATTGATGTGACTAGCGGTGCCCGAAGGCCAGGGCCTTCTCCAAAGGGATGGTAGGATAGAGGTCATTCTCGACTTCCTCCTCTCGATAAAGGGGATACGTAAAGTTAGGCTGCTGAGCGATGAGGAGAGAAGGATCGTCTTGGAGTTAGAGAGGGAAGCTGAGAAAAGAGTCCTCATGGGCCTAATGCCGGGGGTCAACCTAGGGGTAAGAGAGGCGCTTTCTAGGGACTTCACGGTAGCCGCCATAACGCAAGACGAGTTTGAGTGGCCCGAAAGAGGCCTGATAAAGATAATGTGCGATGACGAGGTGTTGGGAGAGGACGTGAGGAGCCAGGAAGAGTTAGAGAGCTTGAAAAGGGAGGGCCACAAAGTAATCGCAAACTACATCGTGATATACAGGGACAAATACGACAAGTTCAAGAGTTTAGGGGGATTTAGAGGTGTGACCCTAGTTGTAGCCCCCTTAGAGCTCAAGTGGACCAAGGAGATCCCCAACGCGCGCAGGGTGGTCGTCGGAAGTCCGTCGCAACCCGCCGATGCCTTCTTAAAGAAGCTTATGGGGCTTGAGGAGGAGCGTGGCAGGCTCGGATCCATCTTGATAGGGTTCGACCTGGACTCGGATTCGATTTAGACGACTTGTAGGGTCAGCGAGAGCGCCTCCTTCGCTAGTCTACTCGTTAGCCCAAGGTCGGCGAGCAAGGCATCGGACTCTCCACTTGGACGGCGAACACCTTCCTGGAGGTTCACTAAGGCTCGCGCGACACCTTGTCCGAGGCTATTGTGCTCTTGTTCTCTGCCATTGACGCATCGAGTTACGACGATTAAGAGAGCCGCGCTCTCGTGACAGCAAAGGGTTATAGGGTTGCGAGCGCACTAAGGACGAGCCCGAGACTCGGGGTCTAAGGAATGACTACCATCTTCGACGTGAGGTCTGGAGCGTGCTCCCACGGTGCTCGGATCGAGGCCGAGATCGAGCAGAACACCGTGAGGCTTCGCATAACATCTACCTGTCCGCGGGTCCAGAAGTATGGAGAGAGGCTAGGGAGCGTGGATGTTAAGGACCTGTTGAAGCCCATGTCAGTTAACCCAGTCTACACATTGGCGCACGGCCTCACCCCGACATGCGCCGTCCCGTGTGCGGTCTTAAACGCTTGTTGGGCGGAGGCCGGGCCTATCTCTAAGAACTTGCTAAAGAATCATCCAACGATAACGATAGAGTATAAAAGCTGAGGGCTTGATGCTCGAGTCGAAGGCGCTCGGCCCTAGAAGTCCTCGCATCTCCCTCAGTCTAGACCAGAGCCGCGGCCGAGGTAGTCGGCTTTAGCGCTTCGTCCCGAGCTTGAGCGCCTCCTCTATCTCGGGATGGGTGCCCAGCCTTCCTAGTAGCTCAACGACCTCCGGAAACCTCTTTAGATCCTTGTGGGGGAAGTACATCGACGAAACGTACTCGTTGTAGAACTTCGGGTATGCGGCTATCTCGAAGTGCCTTATTCTCCCATCCCTTATGGCCTTAGTTATGTACTCTCGCTCGTCCGCGGAGATGAGGGCCATCCGCGCTCCGGTTCCAGCTGAGTTCCCGATGAACTTGATCCTCTCCAAGGGCACTTCAGGGTACATCCCTATAGTCCTCGCGCTCTCCGGGTCTATGTAATTTCCGAAGGCGCCCGCGACGTAGAGGACCTTAATGTCTTTCTCAGTCACGTTGTGCAACTCGCAGAGGATTGACGCCACTGCGTGTATCGCAGCTTTTGCCTTCTGGACCTCCCTGACGTCTCTTTGCGTGAACACGATGTCGTACTCCCCCGACGCGGTCTCCTCTCTCCAGGCGATGACGTACTCCAGGCCATCGGGCCCGGGCCTTATCCTCTTGCTCTTCAGCACTAGCTTCTTGTTGAAGCGCCCGGTCCAGTCTATTATCCCAGACTTCAGTAGCGCCGCGACCACGTCCACTATTCCAGAGCCGCATATCCCCACGGGCTTGACGTCGCCTATCACCCTGTAAGTCGGCTCGAGGGTCTCTGGATCTATCGCCACCTTCTCTATAGCACCGTCGGCGGCCCTCATGCCGTGCCTGATAGTCATCCCCTCAAAGGCGGGCCCTGAGGCGCATGAGCTGTACAAAACCCCCGTGGCCTTGCATCCTATCCCTATCTCAGTGTTCGTTCCGACGTCAATGCACATCCCCAGCTTCTCGCTGTCGAACAGCTTCGTGACGATCATGTTCGCGGCGTTGTCGGCGCCTACCCACCCGCCTATCGTATCGAGGAAGTACAGGTTGGCCCTCGGGTGGCACTTGACCCCGACATCTCTAGCCGGCAAGTTCACGCCCCTCATCCTAGGAGGCTGGAAAGGCGCTTTGGCCACGAACTCCGGCCATATCTTGAGGAAGAACATCATCATTGCCGTGTTACCGACGAATACCGTCTCGTATACCTCCTCCGGCTTGACGCTGGCCTTCTGGCAGCACTCCTCTATTATCTCGTTTATGGAGTCAACGACTGCTCTCTGGAGATCTTCAAGGCCTTTCCAGCCGTTTTGCATGACATAGGTCACTCTCGTCAGTATGTCTTCGCCGTACAGCACTTGAGGGTTTACCCTAGCGGCTACCGAGAGGGTCTTCCCCGTGTTCAAGTCCATTAGAAAGCCCGCGAGCTTGGTGCTACCTATATCGCAGGCGAAGCCGAAGCACCTATTGGTGGTATCGCCGGGCTCCACGTCTATTATCGTGTCCTTCCAGACGGTCACCGTGACCTCCCAGTTCGCCTCCCGAAGAACCTTGGGCAGAAAGCGGAGGACCTCGTAGTGGAAGTCGAGGCCCGAGAGGCCATATTGCTCGGCCAGCGCCTTGAGCACCATCTCGTCGTCGAAGGTAGCGCTCTCTAGGGTGGGCGGGCACATTTTTACGAAGTACTTGCGCACCACGGGGTTGAGGCGCATTACGGGGGCTTCGAGGCCCTCTGCTTGGAGGCGTTGCTTGCTAATCCTGCTCCTCTCGGGGACAAATATCACCACCTTGCACGGAGCGAGCACTCTAGCGCGACACGCAAGCCTGTAGGAGGCCTCGAGCTCTTCTTTAGTCAAGAACCTCAGCTCTAGGGGTTCTAGAGGGCTCAGGCACTCCATGCCCTCGACGACTTTGACCTTGCACTTTCCGCACAAGCCCTTTCCGCCGCACAAGGAGGAGACGTCTATCCCCAGCTCTCTTGCAGCGTCGAGTAGGCTCACCTCCACGCTGAAGAGGCCCCTTCTTCCGTGCGGCTGGAAAGCTATGACCACTTCGCCTTCTTCGGCCTTCGGCATTGCTCGTACCTCCTCTTGCCCCTAGTCGAGGAGCTATAGAAGCGGTGAAGCGTGAGAGATAAGTCTTCTATGGACGCTCAACTGTCCAAACGCTCCAAGACCTAAAGCTCCTCGCTGAATGGCAATCGACCATAGGATTTCATTCGAAGTGCAGGATTCTCAGCCCGGTCTTCTCGTCGAAACGCCTCACAAATCTGCTCCCCGGAACTAGAATGAAGAGCTCAAGCGTGGCGTTTACCTCCGCCTTACTCAAATGACCGCCAAAGCAATTGAATTTATCATCTGCCAGCACCGCATGGACGTGTGATACCAGCTTGCCCTCGTGAAGCGCCAAGTCCCCCTTCAAGCTCACGACCTCGAAGGGCCCGCTCAGCTGCTTGTGGAGATACTGACCAACTTCTCTCGGGTACTCGTAGTAAGCCAGCTCGACGTTCCTCAGCATTCCAAGCGCGCAGATTATTATCCCGGAAGCCAGGTCGCACCTCCTCGCTATGTCCTCTAAACCGTTGAAGAGGTCTTCTCCGTCGTCCATCCTCACTAAAATCAGGTTGCCCGACTTCGTGAGCTCCAATTGAGCTTCCTCCGTGGTAGGAATGAGCCCTTAACGAGGAGTTAAAGCTTCCTCCAAGTACTCTTCCGGTAGCACTACCTAAGGAGCTCGAGGGCCTAGCGAGAGACTTTTGCGTCTCCATGTCGAGCCCAAGCCGTCGACGACCTCCGTGAATTTCCAGAGCTTCAAAAAGGAAGAATAGTGAGCGTAAGAGGTACTAATGCTTTTGGGGTGCCGAGGAGGGTTCGGGTGAATGCCTTGGTGAGGGTTTTCATCTCGGGGCCGATACAGGGGATGGAGGACAAACAGGAGTACAGGGCCGTGATGAGGAGGATATTGGAGTCCAAGGGCTACGAGGTCGTGGACCCTTGGGAGAGGGAGAAGGTGATCTACAGGGCCACTAAAGAGGGGTGGTGGAGGGACGTGCCTCCTAGGGACTTCATAGAGAGGGACTTGAGGGACGTGGAGAGGTGCGACGTCTTGATCGCCTACCTCCCCAGGCTCTCTGCCGGGACTTGTATGGAGCTCTTCTACGCCAAGTTGAAGGGCAAGAAGGTCGTGTCGGTGATAGAGTTCGAGGACCCGAGCCCTTGGATAACGCTGCACTCTGACGTCCTCTTGAAGAGCCTCGAGGAGCTCAGAAGTTACGTGGAGAGGGGAGGTCTTGAAGAGTTGTTGAGGGGTCCCGAAAAGTCGACTACTCGCTCTAAGGCCTAAAGGCCGAGTTATTACGAGGGCCCCTTTGAGCTGGGCAAGCAATTATTTGGCGCGCGATGACGTCGGCATTCTAGCCTTCACCCCCACGGCTCTTCACGCGTATGAGGCTCCGAACAGACCAGCGTTGACGTGCTCCTCTTAGCGTTGCCGCCCCATACGCAGGTAGGGGCTTGACGTGGGCTGGCATCGACCTCCACACTACTAGCCGTCGACCTCATTACCAGGAGGCGCTTGGTTGCCATCTTCACAGTAGAAGGACCATTTCTCTGCTTCACCTGTGTACGATCTCAAAAAGCGCGCCAAGAAGAGAAAAAGGGGAGGGGTTTAATTGCTTCGGCCGAGCTGGCCCTGTCGCTTACTCACTCTTTGGCTGGCTCGAAGTAGCCATCAAGTGTCGAAGTAGCTTGAACGTCGGGAAGATCTCGGCGATCGCGGAGAACGACTTCTTCTCGGATTCGACGAAGGCGGCTGGAGGTGGAGGCGCTAGGCCCTTGGCCTCAGTCCATATGACTCCCTGATTCTGCGGAGAGGGCTTAGTTAAGAGCGAGCCCACGACTATCACTACCGTAGCCGCGAGCAGACCCCATATGCACGGATGTAGGAAGTACGTCTGGTAGTACTTGACGGTCCCGAGAGCAAACGGAACGACTTTTGGATCCAGAGTCAGTAGCCCCATGCCAGCAGCTACTACTATGCCAGCGAGTATTCCGAGGGCTCCGGGCCATTTGGTTACGCGCTTCCAATTGACGCCAAGGGCAACGGCGGGTAGCGTGGTCGCCGCCAATGTGCCCCAGCCCCATATGCCTAGGACTAGGACTATGCCTGGAGGCACCCAGACCAAGGCTATTGCCACTATTATTATGATGAGAGTGAAGATCCTTGCGAGGAGGACCTCTTGCTTGCGCGTGAGGTCCGGCTTAATGCACTTGTGCACGATGTCCCTCGCGAAGCCAGCGCTAGCCATCATCAGGAAGCCATCCGACGTCGTGAAGACGGCGGCTAAGACGGCGGCGTAGAATATCCCGATAAGCAGTGGCGGCAGGTTGTTTAGGGTAAACCAGATGATGGCGTAATCGACGTCTGCTTTAAGCATGTTTACCCACTCCGGGCTTATGAGGCCTTGGGCCCACGCGTACCTAGTGAACAGCCCGGAGAAGCTTAGTGTGGTGCAGACCCACGTAAAGGCCAAGGCGCTTATAGCAGCATACCACTTCAGCTGCTCCGGCTTCGCCAAGGAGTACATCTTGGTCACGATGTGAGGCTGTCCGGCGCCGCCGAGCGCGAACGTGAATATGTAGGATATGTACATTCCCATGCCAGCTCCGAGGATGCACGCGCTTGCGTCAAGAGAGAATATTCGAGCTGGTTGCGTAGCCTCCCACGCACCTATGACGCTGAACAGATTGGAGAAGCCGCCGCAGAAGGAGAGGCCTGCGAAGAAGATGACGAACGAGGCAAACAACATCACGAATATCTGAATCACGTTCGCATACACCGCGGCCATGAATCCTCCCAAGAAGACGTAGACACCGTATATGATTATCCCAATAACCACGGCCCAGTGGTACGGCACGTGGAGCAATGGCCCAAGTAGCATCCCCATAGCCTTGTACTGAGCCGTTAAGTAGAAGGTGCATCCCAAGATGATCCCTATGGCTGCGAGTATCCTGGGCAACTTACCGCCATAGCATGCCTCTATAAGGTCGGGCATTGTAATGAGCCCGTATTTCTCAGAATAGTACCTCATCTTCCATCCATAGAGCCACGCGGATATCGGAAAGCTCATGCCCGCCGCAATGGCTATGACGCACACAACAGGGCCTACGTGAAACGTCGAACCCGGTTGACCCACAAAAGTCCAACCACTCGCCATGGCCGCTGCACCGTAAAGCGCTACCATGGCCACTGGGACTCTCCTCGTCCCTATGTAGAACTCGGCCATGCCCTTTATGAACTTCCTAGCCCAAATCGCTATGCCCCATATGACCGCTATGTAGACGATGAGGGCGGCGATCGCCACCAATTCTTCGGCCGTGTATTGCATCACTTACCCTCCTCCTTTTTACCGTAATGCTTCTCTCGCTCTGCCTTGATCCATCGATTGAACCACCACAAATACAGGAAGCCGCTGAGCATTGCGAAGGGCCACATTAGGCCCAGCCAATACCACGTCTCTAGAGGGCCGAAGGGCGCTATTATTAACGCCACAGCGAAGATGACTATCCAGATGACGAGGACTGCTTTCGAGAAGCTGTACATTCTCTCCCTTTACCTCCTCGTTCCTTAAAGAGAGATTATTATGCCTTGGTTATTTAAATCTTTTCTTAAGGGTTTTGCCAAACTCACGTAGTGGTGATAATTAACGGCATGAACGATGTCACTGCGCATGGACTTCTTTCCTCGGAAAGGCCCGTTAAGCTGAAGGCGCGAACGAGAATCACATCAAAGTAGTGTTCTATGAGGGGGCTCTGGCCTTCGTGAGAAAAGGCAAGAGGGCCTTTGGATCCAAAGGCTACATGGGGCTTGAGGGCTTGGATCGTCAACGCCTAGAGTTTTGCAAGGATCGATGGCAGTGCTCTTTCCTTAATGGGTTCCTCCGAACGTCGATAACTCGGGCTAACAGATGGCGACCTCTCATCGTCGTGGGCTCAACGCCGATGCCGATTTAGCCCTCGAGCCTCAAGGAATCGAAGGCGTGACGGCCTTCTAACCTTGAGAGACGGGCCTTCAGTCGCGGAAGGCCTTAGATGACGTACTCCCTCTTCCTACGCCTCAAGAGGTACATGAAGAAGGGGCCCCCGGTCAGCGCCGTAACCACGCCGACCGGTATCTGAGTTCGAGTCGCCACTTGGGCCAACCACCTCACCGCGTCGTCGCACAAGACCAAGAAAATCGCTCCGAAGAGGGCCGAGCACGGAAGTAGCACTCGGTGGTCAGGGCCGACCATCAGCCTAACCATGTGAGGGACCATCAGGCCGACGAAGGCTATCATTCCAGTGAACGAGACGGCTATGGAGGTAGCGAGCGAGCTGACTATTATCAAGGTGAGTTTTGTGCTCTCGACGTCTACTCCGAGCGTCACGGCGGTCTCCTCGCCCAGCGACATGATGTTTAGGTCCCTGGCGTACAGAGACGCGACGAACAAGCACGACGCTAGGACGGGCGCCGTGACCATTACGTGCTCCCACTTAGACTCCGACAGACCACCGAGCAACCAGAAGTACAGTCCGTGGAGCTTCTCGCCCGCGAAGACCGATAGTAGGGAGGTTATTGCCGAGAAGGATATGCTCACGGCTATGCCCGATAGCAAGAGCGTCATGACCGGCACCCTGCCGCCCACGCGGCTCAGGTTGTAGACTATCATTATGGCCACCATTGCCATTATGAAGGCCATGGTT
>Ga0209183_1000747_pt1 | contig 12048 bp, 10 predicted proteins | sample LHCtaG_2_FD_184120 | JGI IMG/M metagenome (GOLD analysis project Ga0209183, IMG submission 184120) | Hot spring microbial communities from Little Hot Creek, USA to study Microbial Dark Matter (Phase II) - LHC4sed_replicate (SPAdes)... | ecosystem: Environmental > Aquatic > Thermal springs > Hot... | reverse complement strand
CCTTTGTAACGACCTTGGGATGGACACTATCTCCGCTGGAGTGACGATAGCATTCGCCATGTGGATGACGGAGAGAGGCATTGGCGACTTCAACGTCAAGTGGGGTGATCACGAAAAGGTAAAGGAGCTCGTGAAGGATATAGCTTTCAGAAGGGGCGTCGGTGACGAGCTTGCTGAAGGTACGCGCTTTTTAGAAGAGAAGTATGGCGTTAAGGGCTGGGGAGCGCACGTCAAGGGCCTCGAGATACCAATGCACGACCCGAGAGCCTTTGCCTCCCTAGCATGCGCGTACGCGGTGCATCCAAGAGGCGCTTGTCATCTGCCCCATCAGATGTACCTCTACGAGATGGGCAAGGTTCTCGAGGAGTACGAGGTGATGTCGACTGATAAGTTGTCTAGTGAAGGCAAAGGCGTGCTCTTCGCGAAGGTCCAAGACTTTACTGAGCTCTTCAATGACGTAACCATGTGTGCCTTCATGCCAGTAACGCCCACCATGCTAGCTGACATGTTGAAATACGCGACGGGATTCGAGTTCGACGCCTTCAGCTTAGCGAATACTGGCGAGAGGATAATTACACTCAAAAGGCTGTATAACCTCAAGTGTGGTATCAAGCCTGAGGAGGACGACGGGCTCCCGCTCGTAATACTGCAACCAGTAGAAGGTGGAAGCGCTGGCAACGTGCCAGACGTAAAGAAACAGGTTCGAGAGTACTACGAGTACAGAAAGTGGCCTGGCGGCATCCCAAGTCCCGAGAAACTTAGAGAGCTCGAGTTAGAGCTCTAAAACCTTCACTTTTTCTTTTATTCATAAATTTCGCCACTTCATGAACGGCTTTGTGGCAATTCTCAAAATGCTTTTACGCTGAGGTTTCGAAGCTAAGAGAGGCGTGGGATCGTGGAGACGGCGGTCGAGCTCGTCGACGCGCTCAAGAGCGGTAAGGTGAAGGCCTCTGAGCTCGTCGAGAGGTGCCTTGAGAGGATAAGACTGTTAAACGCGAAGATAAATGCCTTCGTAACCCTGAATCCGAAAGCCCTCGAGGAGGTTAAGAAGTGCCAAGGCAAGCCTTTAGCGGGTTTACCTATAGCAGTTAAGGATAATACTCTCACGAAAGGTCTGAGGACCACTTTCGGTTCCAAGTTATTCGAGAACTTCGTTCCAAGCGAAGACTCTGTGATCGTTAAGAGGCTGAGAAGGGCGGGAGCGGTTATCATAGGCAAGACCAACATGCCAGAGTTCGGCTTGATAGCCTACACCGACAACGTGCTCTTCGGCCCGACTAGAAACCCTTGGGATTTAAAGAGGACTGTTGGAGGGTCCAGCGGCGGGAGCGCTGCTGCTGTCGCGGCTGGAATGGTCCCGGTGGCCACGGGGAATGATGCTGGCGGTAGCATAAGGATTCCAGCCAGTTTTTGCGGGGTTTATGGGTTTAAGCCTACCTTGGGTAGAGTGCCCCTATATCCATCCATCCCAATTTTCGCCGACTTGGCGTGCGAAGGCTTCTTGACCAAGTGTGTCGAAGACTCGGCCCTCCTGCTAGACTTTGTGAAAGGGAGGGACGAGAGGGACATGTACTCCTTGCCCGACGATGGAAGAAGCTACCTCAAAGAGCTGGAAAGTCCGATAGATGACGTGAAGATAGCGTTCTCTTCCGATCTCGGTTATGCGATAATAGATCCAGAGGTCGAAGAGGTCGTGAGGAGGGCTGCATTTAAACTCGAAAGGTTCGGGACCGTTGAAGAGATCAGGGCGAGCCTCCCGTGCTTGGAGAACGAGTTAAGAGTAAAGACAACTTTAGAGTTCGTCACCTTTATCTCCGGGAGGCTCGAAGAGTGGAAGAAGGTCGCATATCCGCCTTACTTGGGCTTCTTGCGCTTTGCTGGAGGCCTAACTTACAAAGACTATATAGGGATCGAAGCTAAGAAACAAGAGCTTTGGAGAGCCGTGAAGAGGATCTTTGATAAGTACGACTTCTTGATAACGCCCACGACGGCTGTAAAGCCTTTTGACATCGGGAGGATAGCTCCCAGAGAGATAGCAGGGAGGCCGGCAACGCACTTGGCTTGGATGCCCTTCACATATCCCTTCAATTTCACGGGACAGCCGGCAGCTTCAGTTCCAGCAGGCCTAAGCAGAGAGGGCTTGCCCATCGGCATGCAGATCGTGGGTAGGAAATTCGACGACGTGGGGGTTCTGAAGTTATCGAAGGCCTTTCAAGAGGTCAGCCCCTGGATTAGAGAACTCGATAAGCTTTCCGAGAGGCTCCTCAAAGAGGGAACTCCTTAGCCCTTCATTAATTAAGTTAGTGCATTTAAAGCGTAGGGCCTGATTCGCTAAGCCCAAGTCTCGACCGGCATGTACGAGCACTCATAGCGGGCCTCGCACGAGAAGCTTAAAGGCAAAGTATGGACACCTATTCTGTGAGACTTCGAGGTGGTGTCCTTGAGCCTCAGCCTTCGTAAAGACATTAGGAAGGCTCGCCTCTTCAATCCGATGCGCGGCTTTGAAATGGAGGAGCAAGTTCTCGAGCGAAGATTTGATCCCTTGACGGGCCTCTCGACATTCGTTGTCAAGGGGAGGTTCCAGTATGTCGAGAAATACTTCAACACTGATAAGCAGTTGCTCGAGAGGCTCATCAAGACCTCAAAGTCTAACTGTCCGTTCTGTCCCGAGAGAATAGAGCTTGCAACGCCCAAGTTCCCAAAAGACGTCGCCGATGATGGTAGGATAAAAGTTGGGAATTGCGTGGCCTTTCCGAGCCTTTACGCGCACTCCGACTTCAACGCGATCGTGGTCTTAGGGCCCAAACACTTTGCTTATCCCAAAGAGCTGGGAGCGGACACGTTGGCGGAGGGCCTCGAAGCGGGCCTTAAAGCGTTGAAGGCCGCCTATGGGGCTAGCCCTGACCTCGCTTACGGCACCATAATAATGAGTTACTTACCATCAGCGGGCTCGAGCATAATCCATCCTCACATGCAAGCACTGGCTTCTAACGCCCCATTCAATCACCAGCGCCTCCTCTTGATTAAGAGCTACGAGTACTACATTCAGACCTCGAGGAACTACTGGGTCCAGCTCATCGAGCACGAAAAGAAAGCCCAAGAGCGCCTCATACGCGAAGGTAACTACTTGACTTGGATAGCGCCTTTTGCCCCTCTGAGGTCCTTCGAGGTCTGGGGCGTATTGAAAGAGCCCCTTACGCCCACAGAGCTGGTGTCCCGGCACTTAGCTGAGCTGGCCGATGGGCTGTCGAAGATCTTGGCTTATTACGAGGATCGGGGCATCTTGTGCATGAACTTCGCCCTAATACTTCCTCGATTCGGGACCTCGCAAGAATACTTCAATCCACAGATCAGGGTCTGCGCTAGATTTGGCTTGATCCAACCATTCATAAGCGACTTTTGGGCTCTGGCTACGTTACTCCACGAGACTGAAGTAGTAGAGTCGCCTGAAGATTATGCTGCCGAATTGAGGAAATACTTTCACTAATATCTCAGGCAGCAAGCCAACAAAATGAAAGCAAGCCTTTTACCACCAAGAGGACAAGGCTTACATGCTTTTAAGAGACCACGAGAGTAGGCTCGACGACGTCCTAAGCACAGCCACCAAACCCCTAAATTGGAGGTCGAATACCATGCTAGGAGCAACTTCGGCATTGGCGGCTTCGCTTTGTTGGGCTGCAGGAGCTGATCTCTATAGGAGTAGCATGAGATCGACCTCTCCAACAACTCTAAACTTAGTTCGTAGCACGAGCGCAACCCTCGTCCTCTTCATTTTCGTCGAGCTTCTTAGGAAGTTGGGGTACCTTCTCCTTCTCGACATCAATTTGACTATGTACCTGATAGTCGCTTCCCTCGTGGGATGGGCCTTGGGAGACATGCTGTACTTCATCGAGTTGAAGTGGATAGGCGCCTCATGAGCAGTGCCACTAGCCTACTCCTAACCCTCTCTTTGCGCTTCCCTTCAGCGTTCTCGTTCTTAATGAAAAGCTGACCATAAACATAGTCCTCGAATCTTTTGCAATAATAGCCGCTATATGGTTGATAAGCAAGGCAATAAAGGGGACCCCTACGTTACGCCTCGTAGATCTAAGCTTGGAGTGGCGTCATCGATCGGTGCAGCGCTTTGTTGGGCGGTGGCAGTGCTAATGCTCAAGGCGATGACTGCGGTCCTCGGTCCCATCTTCATAGCTTTCTTTAAAATATTAGCTGTAACCCTCTTCTTGGCATGTTATACGGCACTTTCACCTAATGGTTTCTCTCAGCTATGTTCCCTCAACGCAAAAGAGCTTACCATGGCATTGACCGAAGGGGCTATAGCAGTCGGGCTCGGCGACGCGATTTACTTCATTGGGCTAAGCCTTACGCAAGCCAATATAGTCGCTCCCCTCAGTGCCTTGGCCCAGAAGTTCGCGATGCTCATAGATATGTTCTATCCGAAGAAAAGGCCTGATTTAAGGACCGTGATCGGGGCCCTCCTCGTAGCTGCAGGAATAGTCCTATTGTCTTATTGAAGCTTTTTAAGTGTCATGATATGTGCTTCGAGCTCTTCGAATATACGCTTTCGCACGTGTAAGGAAGTGAAGCACTATCGTTTAATGAAATCATGCGGCCATAGTCCTCTAACTCAAGGGTCTAGAGGCCAAGGACATCGCTTATTTCGCTTAGAGACTTAAGGGCCAGCTCGAGGAATTCGTCAAGAGATAGGCCTATCTGCTCGCAGAACAAGATCCTATCTCTATTGACGTTCCGGGCGAAGTCCTCTTGCTTGAACTTCCTCCTTAGGGTATTGACACTGACCTCTGCTAACTTCTTATTGGGCATGACGAGGGCCGTAGGTATTACAAGGCCCGAGACAGCGTCGGCAGCGATTAGCGCTTTATCTAAGTCGCTTTCAGGACGCTCGCCAGTGTTTTCGAAGTTGTGCGCCTTTATGGCCTTAACAACCTCGAGGGGTACCTTGTCTCTCAACATTTTCTCCGCCTCAAGGCCGTGCCTGCTCGGCTCGTCTTTCGTCTTCTCATAGTCGATACCATGAAGTAAGCCCGTGACCTCCCACAACTCCTCGTTCTTGCCAAGGCGTCACGCCAACGCCTTCACGATTTTTGCTACAGCTATCACGTGGAGGATCATCTTCTCATTCAAGATGTTTTTTGACCTCCTGAAGAGCTTCCTCACCCTTCATCACGCTCAGCTCCGCACCTCTTCTCAATAACCCTCAAAAACCTCGGACAAAGCGTTGATCCCGAGGACTTTAAAGCCCTACACTTCAGAGCTCTCATGTCTACCGATGATCATGTCCCTTGCCTAGAGCTAACAAGGCGGCACCTAGTGCTCCCACAATTATAGGCTCTTTGGGGACCCATATTTCGCAACCAAGCTTGCGCTCTAAAGCCTTTACGAAGCCCACGTTCTTAGCGACTCCTCCGCTTGCGATGACGTCCCTCGTTATACCTACTATCTTCGCGAGGCCAGCGACTCTCGACGCGAAGGCCTCTATTAACCCAGCTATTATCTCCTCTTTAGGGACTCCTTGAGATATTAAGGATATAACCTCTGTTTGAGCGAAAACGGTGCAGGTGTTGGTTATGCTAGCCCTTTTCTTAGCTTTGAGATATATCTCTCCGAGCTGGTCTATGCTGGCCTCAAGCACTTTGGACATAACCTCTAGAAATCTTCCCGTGCCAGCCGCGCACTTGTCATTCATTTCGAAGCCGATTACGCGACCCTCTTCGTCTAGCTTTATGGCTTTAGCATCTTGCCCTCCCACGTCTATCACGCCTCTACACCTTGGGAAGAGGTACTTGGCACCCTTAGCGTGACAAGTGACCTCAGAAACGACGCTTCCTCCGACCTCCAGTTGAACCATCTTACTGCCGTAACCAGTACCCACTATAGCCTTCACATCTTCCCTTGATATCCCTCCCATCTTTAACACCGCATCAAAGACCTCGCGAACGCATCCCCTCATGTCGGGCCTTGTAGGCATTACTTCATAAGCCACTACCTCTATTTGCCTGTCCTCCTTGACCCTTGCTAAGACGGCTTTTGTAAACGCTGATCCGACGTCTATGCCAACGCCGTGCACCTCAGTCACCTAAGTTCATCAGAGTAGCAATTCAATAAAAGCGTTCACCTCTTCTTCACCTCTCCTGAATAGGCCTTCAAGTCATATTTAAGGACGTTGATGCCCACAATTACTGCTTCAAAGTTTTAAGCTCGTATTCATGTAGATGGCCTAAGTGAAATGCTGTCATGACACAGCGTTACGACGGCCTCAGGTCGCCAGGCCAGAAGCACTCATCACAGAACCTGTCTCGATGTCGACGCTGTGCCCGGTTACGTCTTTAGCCGAGCACTTTAGAAGGCTTTCAACATTGATATTTAACTTTTAGAGACCTTTCTCGCGTACCATCTCTATAAAGGCTCTCATCCTGGTCACGTATTGCTCTCTGGGAAAGGGGTAGTCTAAGTCCAGCCTGACAGAGGGGATGTTGTGTTTTCTGAGGCCGTCCCTCAAGTGGGGGTAGGCAAACCCCATGACCTCGCATCCCCTGTCCACTAAGAACACCACGCCATCGGCTTCGAATTCCTCTACTAACGCGCGTATGTACTCTATCCTCTCGTCTATGGCTCTTGAAAGTTGCTTCGACATTAGCAAACTCGGCGCACTTTTGAGCAAGTAGTGCTCTGCTAGGGCGTCGTAGGGGTCCTTGTTCCCATAGACTTCGCCCCAGAAGTAGACAGTCCCTGTGTTTAAGTCGTCAGAGACTATCTTCGCCCCGCAGTCCTCTATTATCTGCAAAACCTCAGGGTCGATTAGCTCCGTTCCGGAGACGTGCACCTTAACCTTCTTTTCAGCGCCTCCTCCTTGCTCGCATCCGGACTTTAATGTACCGATACTCTCTAAGATCTTTTTGACTACCTCTGAATGCTCTTCTTTTGGCATAGTCATGCTTGAGACTACAATCTTCAACACGTCGGCCCCGCTCAAGGGGAAGTCATCCCCCTTCCTAGCTTGGTAAAGCATCCTGAGCAGTCGACGATTCTCGTTGTACACTTTAATGGCCTTCTTCAAGTCATCGTCAGACACAGTCCTTCCTAGGAATTCCTCTACCTTGCTTTTGAGGCCTGAGATCTCCTTTGAGAAGTAATCCTTACAGACCTCGCTCTTCAATACCGGAACCTGCAGAAGGTACGAGAACTTCGGCTTCAAATAATGCCTCAATAAGTAGAACAGCGCTATGTACGTGTCCTCAAGCTTTGAGGCTACGAGGCCGTCGAGCCAGCCATACCTGCCGTTTAAAGCCGTTTCTAGACATTTCCTCGAAAAGCTACAGCTCCAAGAGGGCAAATAGGCGTGCGCTTTTTCGATCAACCGTGCTTCTCCAAAGAGCCTAAATGGGATCACGCCGCTAGCGTATATCACTTCTTCTGGTATGCTCCATGAGATCAAGCCGAATATTTTCTTGCCTCTTCCGTGCAACTCCTCAGCGAGTTTTATGGCAGCTTCGCCGAACCCCCTCTCAACTCCTTTAATTAGGTCCCTTAATTGCATGTCCGCTTCACGCCATACTCCTAACAATTCGTCAAGCTAAATAACTTTCGAGGGCTCATGCTTGTTGTAGCTTCTCTAACAACTGCAATGCATGCGCGAAAGGATAAAAAAGTCGTCATAAAGGACGACCTCTTGCCAGATGCTTTATCGTCGTCTATTATAAAAGCCCGTCCCTTTGCTGCAACCCTCCTTAACGTGGAGAAACCATGTTGCCGCTTATGTGACTGTCATGGTATGAGGTCGTAAAGAAGTTCTTGGGGCTACGTTGTACACTTCGTGGCGCTCTCTATGCCGCTTTAACGCTTGACGCAGTTCATCATAGCTCCTTCACTTGCCCTTTATGTATCTTAAGACCTCAGCTAGGCATCTGAAGGACTCGCCAACTTTCATGGCGTCGCCGAAGTACGTGAGGTTCCATAACACTATATGTTGTACGCTAATCTTCGCGTACTCTTCTATTTTCTTGATAACCTCATCCGGCGTCCCGTGGAGGAAGTAGTGCTCGCACACCTCTTCTGGAACCTTTTTGAGTGCTCGCATGACTTCTTCGCGCGCGTATTTGGTCGGCACGTATTGAGTCAGAGGGTTAAATCCCCTGCCAAGGGGGTGCTCGAAGCCGAGCTTCTCGTACATCAACGAAGGAGCCGTGAGGGCCCAAGCCCTCATGAGGGGTGCTTTGAAAAGTCTATGACATTCTTCGTGGTCTCTGTCTATTACCACATACGCGTAGAGCCCTGGGGTTATCTCGTTGTGGTCTCTACCAGCGCGCTTTGCGGCATCCCTCACGATATTTAACATCTCTCTGTACTCTTCGACTGGAAGACAAGCGGGCAACCAGCCATCGGCCAACCTACCCGTTATCTCCAGCGTCCTCTTCCCGTGAGCGCCCACCCATATCGGTGGATACCTCCCTTCTTGGTAAGGTTCTAAGTCGAGGACGGCATCTCTCAGCTTCCACAACTTCCCGTCGAAGCTCACCTTCTTTCCCTTGGAGCTCCATAGCAATTTTATGATCTTTATGGCCTCTTCGAGCCTTGAGGCTGGCTTGTCGTACGGTATTCCGTAGGGCTCCACGTTCTCGAGCTCGCCAGCTCCTATTCCGAGAATCACTCGCCCCTTTGATATGTGATCCAGCGTTAGGATCTCTTGGGCGAGCGTCGGGGGGTGTCTTCTAAAGCACTCAATGACGCTCGTTCCAAGAAGTACCCTTGAGGTATGTACGGCTACAGCCGCTATCGTCACTAGGGGGTCTAAAAACACGTGGGGCGACTTCATCCTAATTACCAGAGGGGTTACGTCTAGAGTCCATATAGATTCGGGTATCCATCCCATGAGATGGTCAGGCCACCAGATGGAGTCGTACCCTAGCTCTTCGGCCCTCTTGGCGTTCCTTACGACATCGTCGAACGGAGGTATGGTCGTTCCTGGCGCTCCCACCTTAATCTCGTGAATGTCCAACCAAGATCCCTCCGTGCTCGTAGAAAGTTAGGGTCCCTTTTCTATACTAAAATGAGCTTATTAATGTTATCGAGAGATTCAGAGGTTAGATGGCTTGATTTAACGTGACACCCGTAACTGCCTTAACGTGATTCGCCCACTTAAAGCTGCCACGTCGTGGAGAGCCGTTTTAATCATTGCGATGATTAAGATAGCGTGGGCTTGGGCGACATGGACCTCTATTCGCTTAAAGGTGTTCACTTTTTGGCGTTGGGCTTGGCGCAAAACATAGTAAGAATGGCTAGATGCGCCTCTGGGAGTTAGAGGTTAAGGGACTCCTAATCAAAATAATTCACTAATCATTAGCTGAGGGTGTTGCCAAGCCCTCAAGACGAGGGAATTTTGCGAGGAATCATTTAGCGGAAGAGCGCGCGGGGCAACGGAGTATCTCCATGGTCCTCATGGCCGAGGGCGGAACAACCCTGTTCGTCGCGCTTTGTCCCGCTCATAAGAAGTGACCTCTGTTGACTCTGTAGTAGCGTTGAGCAATAACATGGACAACACCGCACCTTAGTAGACCACAGGGAGTAAGGCTTAAAAAGGATCTTCTATCACCTCTTCTCCGATTCTGAGATCGAGGTCCTAGAGGTGATTATTGACTTGGCCGGAGTAATAGAAGAATTAGAACCATTCTTCAACCCGAGGAGCGTAGCAATAGTAGGTGCTACAATAGCGAGAGGGCCCGGGGTATTCAACGTCATGGAGAACCTCATATCATTCGGTTATAAGGGCGAGATACATCCAGTCAATCCAAAGTACACCGAAGTCTTAGGGAGAAAGGCGTACAAGAGTGTTAAGGAGATTCCTGGTCCAGTAGATCTTGTTTTGATAGCCGTTGGAAGGGCTATCGTGCCCAGCATAGTGAAGGAATGCGCAGAAAAGGGCGTTAAGTCCATTATTATCGTCACTCAAGGGTTTGCGGAGGCTGACGAAGAAGGCAAAAAGCTCCAAGATGAATTCATGAAGGTCGTTAGAGAAGCTGGCATGAGGATAGTAGGCCCCAATACTTTAGGGACCCACAACTTCATCGACAACTTCACCTCCTCCTTCATTCCAATAAAGAAGAGGGAGTATGACCCCATCGGCGTTGTCTGCCAAACCGGGCTCTTCTTCGCTGGCTTTCCCAGATTTAAGTATGCAAAGGCCATAGATGTGGGCGCAGCCGTCGACGTTGACCACGTCGACGTAATAAGATACTACACTGAGGATCCAAACATAAAGCAAATTTTCGTGCATATCGAAGGCTTTGCGAAGCCAGGCCGAGGTAAGGACTTCATCGAAGCCGTGAGAGAGGCTAAGAGGAGAGGGAAGGACGTCATAGTTTTCAAAGTGGGGGAGACGGAAGCCGGGAGAAAGGCCGTAATGTCTCACACTGGAACTCTCGCTGTGGAGGACAAAGTGTTTGACGGGATCTTGCGGCAAGTCGAGGCCTTTCGTGTGAGGGATTATAACGAGCTTCAGTTGGTCAGCAGCGCCCTTCTCAAACTTCCGAGGATGAAGGGGAGGAGAATAGCCATGTTAACGCATCACGGAGCTTCCGGCGTCATGGCGAAAGACGCTGCAGACGAATTCGGCCTCGAGTGGGCTGATCTATCAGAGAAAACGATAAAGGCGATAAGAGAGCTTTCACCACCATGGTTGCCGATAGGAAACCCTGTGGACATATGGCCTGGCTTGATGGGCGGTCCCATGAGGATGCACAAGACTGCGCTCAAGGCAGTGCTGGAGGACGAGAACGTCGATGGCGTCCTCTTCTCGATACACATAGCCGATTACAGTGGTTGGCCCGCCGTCGGGAGTTACGGTCACGTCGATGCCATCGCAGAGCTAGCCCCGCAATACAACAAACCCGTAATCGTAGTACCAATAGGCGTAGAGCAAGAGGCTACTAGGAAGGCTCTTGAGAACATAAAGAACGTCTTGGTCTGCGACACGATAAGAGGTGCGTTTAAAGCCTTCTCCGTTGTTGCTCCCCCTGAAGCGCAAGTACCTAAGTAATGGAGGTGAGCGATGTGAAGTCAAAAGCCTTGCGTGAACTATACGAGAAGGGGATAAGAGTCCTCGGCGAAAGCGAGAGCAGGAAGGTTTTAGAGGAGTACGGCATACCATGCCCCAAAACCGTTGTGATCGGCTATGAGGAGGGAAAGAAGGCTGAAGAATACCTCAAAGAGCTGAAGAGCTCAAGCGAATGGCCTGGCTATCCACTCTTCCTCAAGATAGTGTCCCCGGACATAATTCACAAGAGCGACGCCGGCGTGGTGAAGAGAGTCGTCTCCGATGATGAGGCGCTAATGGCAATAGAAACCATCATAAGGAACGCTAAGAAGTACAAAGCTCACGTGAGCATTAACGGCATTTTAGCCAGTCAAGACGTTTCGTCTCCCGAAACGCGGGAGCTCCTCATCGGGGCAGTGTACAATGAGCACTTCGGCCACTTAATCTCGCTAGGGATAGGAGGGGTCTTAACAGAGGTCTATAAAGACGTAGAGTTTAGGGCAATTCCGATCACGGAGTCGGACGTGTACAACATGGTCAGCAGACTGAAAGGAAGGGCCATGCTAGGGCCATTCAGAGGGATGAGGCCAATAAGCATGAACGTCCTCGTCGACGTCGTCTTAAAGTTTTCAAAAATGATCGAGGAGAACCCCGAAATAAGGGAGATCGACATAAACCCGTTCATAATAGGGCCTGAGCGTGGATTCGCCGTAGACGCAAGAATGAGGATTGAGTAGTAGTGAAGAGCGAAGAGGGCGAAATTAAGTACATCCCCACATATTGCTATCAGTGTTACGCCGGGCCAGACCCGATATTAGTTAAGGTCGTAGACGGCGTTGCTATCGGGATTGAACCAAATTACCGCTTAGCGCCTAAGCATCACTCTGAAGGAAAGATATGCTCAAAGCCCTTCGGCCTAATTTACAAGCTCTACGATCCGCAGAGGGTTAAATCTCCGCTCCTCAGGCAGAATCCTAAGAAGGGAAGGAACGAGGACCCTC
>Ga0209183_1000746_pt1 | contig 12054 bp, 12 predicted proteins | sample LHCtaG_2_FD_184120 | JGI IMG/M metagenome (GOLD analysis project Ga0209183, IMG submission 184120) | Hot spring microbial communities from Little Hot Creek, USA to study Microbial Dark Matter (Phase II) - LHC4sed_replicate (SPAdes)... | ecosystem: Environmental > Aquatic > Thermal springs > Hot... | reverse complement strand
ATCATTGATATTGAACTAAGACCTCTATTAGTGAGAGAATATGTTGTACAAAAACCTCCAAAGAACTCGAAATACCAGTATATTCGATGTTGATGTTGAGAGCGACGTAGAGATATTAGAAAAGAGGCTCAAGGATGTTAAGAGAGAGATTGTCGAGAAAGCTGTCAAACTAATTCCAAGATTCACAGATATAGCTAAGAATCTTGGACTGGATTCAGAAGACATCAATGGATTGACAGGGCTAGCTGGAGAACTAGTATACAATAGATATACCTCATACAGTAGTTCTGTAAGATTTCACGGATTATATAAGGCAAATGCACATAATGCTAGAAAAATGAAGAGATATAATAGTAAGGCTCAAAGATTTCTATTGATGCTTACAAATACTATTCTATGGAAGAATGGCGAGTATCGTCCACCAAGGTGTAAAGATCTCAGAAAGGTTTTAAGGATGGTGATTGGGGTAAGAAAGCAGACGGGGCTTGCTGGGGACGGAGCTGGGGCATAAGCCCTAGCAAGACCCACATGACATGATATTTAGCCTCGGCGAGCCCAAAACGCTCGAAGCGAGGACTGAAAGTAGATTTATTGGGTTGCTAGGGCTACCAAGCCAGCTCCTCCCTCAACTATTTTTAATTTTGATGCTTTATGGCTTATTTCTTCTTTTTGGATTTCCTCCTTCGTCTTCAGTTAGAAAATGCGAATCTCTTTAAACACACATATATATCGTGTTGATCATAGAATGTGTAGGATATGGGTTTTTCTAGTAGATTAGAAGGTTATACGGGGAAGGTTAGAGAAGTTCTAGAATCTGCTGGAGTAGATGTAGGAGATGAGATCGAGATAATTATTGATGAGTATGAAAAGATTAACGGCATATTAATGAGTAGATATGGGTTGGCTGACCCTGAGTATATTGTGGTAAAGCTTCTAAATGGATATAATATAGGCGTGAGATTTAGAGACGCCATCCAGGTTAAGAAGCTTTCAGAAGCGAAGAAACCCGCTTTCAGACCTCGAGAGAAGGTTCATCCACTTCCAGGTTTACCCAGAGTAACTATAATAGGTACAGGTGGAACTATTGCGAGTAGGATCGATTATAGAACTGGAGCAGTTAGACCCGTTCTCACAGCTGAAGACCTACTGTCGATAATACCAGAGCTGGCAAGCATAGCCGATCTCGATGCATCAATCTTATTCTCTATATTCAGTGAAGATATGACCCCGAATGAATGGTCTATGATGGCTACTAGAGTGGATGAGTACATTAGGAGAGGAGTTGATGGAGTGGTTATCGCCCACGGTACGGACACTATGGGATACTCAGCTGCAGCATTGAGCTTCGCTCTCCAAAAACCTCCTATACCAATAGTATTCGTAGGAGCACAGAGGTCATCTGATAGACCATCAAGTGATTCAGCTACAAACTTAATCGCAGCGGTTAAAGTAGCTGGTCACGCGCCATTCGCAGAAGTCTGTGTAGCAATGCACGATAACCATTCTGACGAGGTAATAGCAATCCATAGAGGAACTCGGGTTAGGAAAAATCACACAAGTAGTAGAGATGCTTTTAAATCGATAAATACTGAGCCTATAGCTTTCTACAAGGATGGAGAGATACATATCAATAGAAAAGACTTAAACAATCGAGATAGTAATCAATACATTTTTAACCCAAAATTCTCCGACAAAGCAGTATTGTTAAAATTCTTCCCTGGGATGAGTCATGATATACTTGAAGATATCTGGATGAAGGGTTACATGGGGATCATTATCGAAGGTAGCGGTCTAGGTCATGTTGCTAGAAGATTAATTCCAACACTAGAGAGGATTCTTAAAGACGGGGTATTCATCGGGATGACTTCTCAATGTATATATGGGAGAGTAAATATGAGAGTCTATTCTACGGGTAGAGATCTCTTAAAAATAGGCGTTACACCTCTAGACGATATGCTTCCTGAGACGGCGTACGTTAAGCTATCTTGGGTGCTCGCACAAACAACAGATGTGGAAGAAATAAAGAAGACTATGTTAACACCTATGGCAGGAGAGATTGGTGAAAGAAGTATACCATGGGGATAAACTGTATGGAGATTGATTATAAGAAGATAGGATTGAGAGTTGGTCTAGAAATCCATAGACAGCTTGATACAAAACATAAACTCTTCTGCGAATGTCCCACGGAGTCCAGAGAAGAAGGGAGAGAAACAATATTTACGAGATGGTTAAGGGAAGCTCAAAGTGAGCTAGGTGAAGTAGACCCTGCAGCCATCTTTGAAGCTAAAAAGAAAAAGAAGATAGTCTACCATGGTGATGATAAATCCATATGTCTTGTTGAGATGGATGAGGAACCACCCCATGACTTAAATAAAGAAGCCATCGAGATAGCCCTATCTGCATCTCTACTAATGAATAGCAGCCCAGTAGATGAGATACATGTAATGAGGAAGATTGTAATTGACGGGTCAAATACAACTGGTTTCCAAAGAACTTGTATAATAGCGTTGGGTGGATGGGTTGAAGTAGCAGGAAAGAAGATACCGATACAGACAATATGCCTTGAAGAAGATGCAGCTAAAATATTAGAACAGAAAAAAGGTGAAGTACATTATGATCTGAGAAGGCTTGGAATACCGTTAATAGAAGTATCAACTGCTCCAGTTATAGAATCTCCTAAGGAAGCTTATGAAGTTGCATACGCTATTGGTAGACTACTTAGAGCAACAGGTAAAGTAAAGAGAGGAATTGGCACGGTTAGACAAGACCTTAATGTTTCTATTAGGGATGGTGCGTTAATAGAGATTAAAGGTGTTCAAGAACTAGATTTAATACCAAAGGTAGTAGAGCTTGAAGTAGTTAGACAGCTTCACCTACTAAAGATTAAGGAAGAATTGTTGAAGAGAAACATAACTGAAGAAGAAATCTGTTCTCAGCCAATAGTTGATGTAACAGAGGTATTCGTAAATACCAGCTCTAAGATTTTAAAGAAAAAGATAAATGAAGGATGCAAAGTTCTCGCATTGAAACTTCCAAGATTTAGTGGATTGATTGGGTTGGAGGCTGCTCCAGGGATACGTTTAGGAGCAGAGTTTTCTGGTAGAGTGAGAGCATGGACTGATGTCGAGGGAATATTCCATACAGATGAGCTACCTGGATATGGTATAACAGTTGAAGAAGCCTCTAGACTTTATCAAAAAGTTAATGCATCCAATCTTGATGCTATCGTAATAGTTGCGGATGAAGAATATAGAGCCAGAGAAGCATTAGAATATGTTAGAGAAAGAGCTATAGAAGCATTACATGGTGTGCCATCAGAGACTCGTGCAGCTAAGCCCGATGGGACAACTGTATATATGCGACCGAGACCTGGAGCAGCTAGAATGTATCCGGAGACCGATCTCCCACCCTACCCTGTAAGAAAAGAATATATTGAGTGGCTGATGAAGAATCTTCCACCAACTTTAGAAGAGGTTGCTATAAGGCTTGTAGAAAAATATAACCTAAGTAAGCAGATTGTTGATGAATTGATAGATATGGAGAAGGTTGAATTATTCGAGAAAATAATTAATGAGACAGGATTACAGCCAACTATTGTTGCATCTATCCTAACAGAACATGTAAAGAGCTTAAAGAGAGATGGAGTAAAAATTGAAGAACTGAAGGATGAGCATTTCATAGAATTTTTCAGACTAGTCTCTAAAGGGATAGTAGCTAAAGAAGCAGCATACGATGTATTAAGATGGTTTTCAGAAAATCCTAAAAGAAACATTCTAGAAGCTATCGAAGCTCTTGGGCTGAGACCTGTCCAGATAGGTGAAATTGAAGAAAAGATTGTTCAGTTGATTGAGCTTAATAGAGAAGTTGTTTTAAAGAACCCGGGTAAAGCTGTATCGATAATAATGGGAGAATTAATGAAAGAATATCGTGGAAAAGTTGATGGTGCAAAACTACATCAAATGGTTTCTTCCAAGGTTTATGGCCAAAAGTCTTGAAAGACTACAGCTAGGAAAAATGTGCTTAAAAAGTGCCTGAAGCCATCGACATGTCCAAATCCACTTTAACCCATCTCTATAAAGCTTATAACATACTATTAGGAATCAAATCTCGGTATGTCTGCACAGACAACATACAGAGTTAGGCTAAATCTAAATGGAGTAGAGATAGAAGTTGAAGGTGATAGAGATTTCGTTGAATCAAAGATATCGGATTTAAACTGGATAGATGCTATATCTAATAAGCTTCAGGGACTGGCTGCAAGACATCCATCTAGAGTTATATCTATAGATAAGAAGATGTCGTTTACAGAGTTTTCAACAGAGCTTAACCCACAAACCCATCTTCAGAGGATTCTCACTATAGCTTATTATCTGTACAGATTTGAGGAAAGAGATTTTACATATGAGGATATTGAAAGCTTCTATGAGCAGAGAAGGTGGCCTAGACCAGCTAATCCTAGACAAGCAGTTTCAGATTTGATAGAAGAAGGATACATTGAAGAATCTGGAAAGACAAATGGAAGAAAGAGTTTTAGAATATTGGAGAAAGGAATAAGATATGTAGAATCAATGTTTAAGGAGGAAGAGAGATGAAGGAAGAAAAGATTAAAGTAGTAATAAAGACGGGAGAGTCTGAAGTAGAGTTTGAGGGTGGATACGAAGAAGTATGGATGAGTGTAAATAAGTATTTCTCTGAGCTCTATCCATCTTTACAAGTTGTTAAGAAAATAGTAGGAGCAGTAGATATTGAAGATCTTGCAAGTAAGCTTTCAGGAAAAGTCGAAGTAAGAGAAGATAGGATAAACATACTTGTTGGAGGAGACGCGAAGAAGAAAATATTACTATGTTTAGCTGGAGCATACCTAGGTAGAAAACTTGGAATATTTCAGAGAGAATTCCTAACACCTAAAGAGATAGCTAATTATACAGGAATAGATGAAAGAATAACTAGAGCTAGATTAAGTGAGCTTAGAAAAGAAGGACTAGTCATAAGAAAAGAAGACGGACTATACGGGTTTACTCCTGCCTCATTAAAAGAAATACTTGAATAACCTATAATACTTCGTATATAGAGCTTCGCTTTAGCGGGTTTTAGCCTTTAAGTCATTAAGATTCTTTGTATGTGGAGAATATTTAAATAGTTCTTATGACACCGTTATGACGATGTCAACCCAGTTAAAGTCTACATGGGCTTCGAGGTTTATTACAGCAGCGATTATCCAAGGAGCATTAGCCACAATACTAACCTTATACATTGTAATAGGACAAATATTCTTCTTGAAGCCAGAACCAAGCCGAGTAATAGCTTTCGGTAGTGCAGGTCAATGGTTTACAGTTGGATATTTAACATATCTTATAGTAGGAGTAATAGGAGTGGCTGTAACTGCAATCTTCTACTATTACATAGAAGGAGTTCATGGAAAGAAATATACAGGCTTCTCCAATCTTCTTGCTTGGATACATTTAGTATTAATGAATGTCGGTGTCGTTGGCGCCACGTGGATGATGATGATAGGAGGATATTTAGGAGGTGCAGCTATGTTACCTCCTGAAGTCGGTGGGCTAGGATGGAACCCTGGACAAGTCCACGTCAACGTATTCTATGGAATACCTCTAGGATATCCATTATGGATAACGATCTTCATAGTACTGCTTAGTATAGGCGTGCTTGCTGGCGGACTAGGATACATAATGAGCTGGCGGAGAAAAGACTAGAAAGCTTTTCTAAAATCTCTACATCTCTTTTTATTTATATAATCATAAGTGAGTAAACTTTTTCAATTAATTCTATGACGTACTAGGTATCGTGAAGAAATTCAGCGTCGTCATAGCATTGTTGTTTATTCTCCAATTATCTACTCGAGCTATAATGCTTTATGAAAACCCTTCTAGAGATACATGGGTGATTCAAAGGTCTTGGGGGCTTGGGTTAACGATCCCTAATGGTAGCCCACTAGAAGATGGATCTAGAGTAGAGTGGAGTAAACATAGAAATATTACAGTTGTATTAACACTTCCAAACATTAGCTACACGGATAAAACTATATACTTCATAGTAAGTATAATGACGAAACAGCAAACAATAATCCAAGCAGCTGTGGGAATTCATCCAAACTCTACTTACTGGACAAGCAGCTTCATGTATGTAAGAAATATCTATCATTATAACAAGACTTACGTAGCAGTCCTGCTAGAGTCTCACCCTTACTTTAATCCAAATGATAAAGCTTCCATCTCAATATACTATAGACCTAGTGAAGATAAAGATAATGGTGTTTGGGCTTCATCCATAACCAATCTCTCAGAGGGGACAAGTATAGATGTAGATATCTTGGCTGATAATAGTTCAACATTTATGGATGGTGAACAAGAAGTAGTTGCTTTCGAATCATATACTAGTAATGAAGAAATCTTTAAACAAATGGGCGAAGCAATCCTGCATTCAATATTAGTTGATGGGAAAAAAGTATTAAATGGATGGTATATAGATGATGGGCAAGTATTTGACAAGAGACCACTCTTTGAGGTTGGTGGAGGTCAAGTCCCATCTTTTATCTCAATAGTCTTTAATAATGAAGGTTCGATAGCATGGATCTACTCTAAACCTACTTGGGATAATTATCTACATCCAATATATTCTATACTATTCCTCTTAGTTTTAGTTATCTCAACAATAATCATTGTTTATGTAGCTTACAGAATTAAACGATGAAACTATTTACGGATAAGAGATTTATAGACTGGGATTAGAAATATTAACGCTCCTATTATCGTGATTAAGCTGAGCATTCTTATCGGGTTCACCATCGGCTCTAGAATGCTTCTGACATCTTCAACTGGCGCATGTATTATATTCAGGTAATATCCTCCAATTGCTCCCGCTACAGCTAACATGATTAACGTAATGTTAACTCCAATGAACAGTAAGTAAAATCCACTTGTAATAAACTTATTATTAAGCTCAGTCTCCCATTTCTCCTCAATAAGATAATACAGGAAGGATAATCCAGTAAATCCTCCATACCCAATGATAAGGTGAAGTAGATATGCTAGAAGAAACCAGACTCCAGGTCCTCCACCCACAATTATTCTCAACAGTATTGAGAAAGGCTCGAGGGGAAGCACTATGAGAATGGTCCAAATCATCGAAATAGATAAATTGATTATTGATGCTTTCTTAACCATTTTATGAATCCTATACCTCTCATGAATGTTCTCCTTCTCGTCTCCCGCTACCATAATCTCTCTATCTATGAAGAACCATCTATATAATATCTTATTCTTTTCTCATAAATGATATATCTGAGTAACTTATGCTAAAAATCATCTTTAGATGCTAAGGAGCTTAACAGTAATTTAAATTTAGAGGATCCAGGTCCCATATGGTGGTTATGAGAGAATAAGAATAGACGATAAATGATGATCGGCTCGAATAACCCGATTATAATGACTTGCCTAACTCTCTCATACAAATATCCTCGCCTCCAGATTTTCGACTGTATAATATTCCTTAGGTTTTTGTTAGCCTTGTTTAAAGATATTCGATATCAGGAAGCCGCTACTCTTATTTGACTGGAGAACGTTTATTAATTTATGCTCAACTTCCTTCTTCTCATTTCTACTTTAAGAATTCTCTAATGAGCTTTTCTCCAGCTTGTCTATTGTAGTAAACTCTTTAACTTACTGTTACGAGAAGAATGTCTAGAATTAGGTTGAGGACGAAGATCGCTGTTACTATAGGTCCTGCCTCAGCAGATCCAGAGAAGATTAAGAAGATTCTCGAACTAGGAGCTTCTGTTCTCAGAATAAATTTTAGCCATGGAACTGTCGAGGAATGGAAAAGATACGTAGACTTGATACAGGACTCATGTAAAAACTTAGACAAGTATGTTGCATTAATAGGAGACCTTCCAGGCCCTTCTATTAGGCTAGGAGAGATAAGGGGTAAAGTACTTTTGAAGAAAGATGATTTAGCCAAGATAATATATAAGGATAGGGTTGGAGATGCTGATGAGAAGGTTCTCCCATTACCATTCGAGCCCTTCTTCAACAACATTAGTATCGGGGACATTCTTTTAATGGATGATGGGCGAGTCCAGCTTCAAGTAGTAGGAGTTGAGAAGAGAGAAGCCACAGTTAAAGCTTTAACACCTGCAGAGATAAGCTCACGGAAAGCTATAGTAGTAAAAGGTAGAGAGATAGATTTACCAACACTCTCAAACAGAGACTTAGAAGCTGTGAGATTCTCTGTATCAAATGACTTCGATTATATTGGGTTAAGCTATGTTAGAAACGCCAAAGATGTAGAATTACTTAAGTCTACGCTGGCTTCTCTAGGTGGAGTAGAACTCGGGGTTATAAGTAAGATAGAGACTGTCCAGGCAGTGAATAATCTTACAGAGATAATTGACTCGTCAGATGCATTACTCGTTGCAAGAGGTGATCTTGGAATGCATTTTGGATTAGAACAAGTACCCCGACTTCAAGAATCTATCGTAGAGAAATGCTTAGAGAAAGGTAAACCAGTAATAGTAGCCACCCAGTTACTGGGGTCAATGATAGATAACCCCGTACCTACTAGAAGCGAAATAGTAGATATACTATCCGCAGTTAGAGATGGAGTAGATACATTAATGCTGACGGGTGAAACAGCTGCAGGCAAGTATCCCGTAGAAGCTGTTAAATGGTTGAAAAAAGTTATTGAAACATACAATTCAACAATTATACCTAGAAAGATTAAGCTATCGAAGGATGCAGATATTAGGGATAGATTTGCTGAAGGGATAACAATGTTAGCTGAATCTCTAAGAGCTTCAATAGCAGTCTACACTAAGACTGGCAGAGTAGCTTTAAGAATATCACGTAATCGTCCAAATGTTGAAGTATATGCATGTTCAGGTTCTCTTAAGACGATACGTAAGATCTCAATACTCTGGGGGGTTAAACCTGTGAAAGTAAAAGCCTTAGAATATTTTGAAGGTCTTGAAGAAATGCTTTCTACATTGAAGTCTTCAGGAGAAGTAAAGAACGGAGACGTAATAATATTAACTTATGGATTAAGAGATGAACCTATGCATCTAGTTAAGATAGTCCAAATCCAGCAGTCACTAGATGGAAAAAGTCTAGAGGGTAAGCTCAGGTCTAACTTCTCTTAAGATAGGAAGAATCTTGAAGTAGATATTTCTTAAGACTTCAAGATCGTCTCTACAATGATTCTTTATCCTCATTGCAGCACGTTTATCATTCTTTATCGCTTTCAGATATAGTGATGGTACATCTATACCTTCTACACTAACATCTTTAGCTATATTTAGGAATCTAGCAACATGATAGAGGTTGACGAATGAGAGCTTAAAGTAGTTACGGATAAATTCAGCTAGATCTAGATGCGTAGGTCTGTAAACCAGCTCTGCTCTAAGATTATGCTTAACTGACCGTGTAGCTAGGAATGGTAAATCAAACTTACTACCATTCCAGGTAAATACTATATGATGTCTAGCTAAATATTCTATTATTAACGATAATGTCTCTTTCTCTTTTGAAGGAACATCAGCATAAAACCATCTAAATCTACCCTTCTCATCCATAAATCCTCCTCCTACAAGATACCCCACATCAGCATCAAGAGCCGTAGCCTCCAAATCCATAAAGCAGATCTTAGGCTTAACAATACTCATTCTTCCAGTCTTAGACATCTACATATTAGTCTGCAATCAGATAAATAAGATTTCTTAAGTAATCTTACTATAAAATATCGGTCCTGCCATCATATAGAAGTCTCTCTAAGACCTTCCTATAAGAGTGGTATGAAAGAATAAGGAATGTAGTAGAATTCAGCAAGCTTTAATGCGGGGGGTGGGATTCGAACCCACGAACCCCTACGGGATTCCCCTCTAGATGCGTTCAGGGGCTCTCATCCATTGTGAGATGGATCCTGAGCCCTGCGCCTTTGACCTGGCTTGGCTACCCCCGCATACGACCTACTCTATATTTCTATAGTGTTATGTTATAAATTTTGTAGAAATTAAAGCTTCAGAGCTTTGTTTTAATATTATTCTTCGATTTCTTTCTTTACTTCTCCCTTTATTATGGAGAGGATTATTGCTGCTCCTAAGACTGTGAATACTACTGATATTGATAGCCATAAGGGTATGGTGATAAACTGTGTAACAAATATCTTAATCCCTAAGAATACTAGTATTCCTGCTAGAGCTGGTCCAACATACCTAAATCTAAACATCGTGATTGCTATGAGGAAGTATAATGCTCTCAGTCCGAGGATTGCAGCAATGTTGGAAGTATACGCTAGGAAGAAGTTCATCGTAATAGCTATTACGGCTGGGACAGAATCGAATGCAAATATTATATCAGATGTTTCGATGGCTAGGAGTGCAAGTATAAGTGGAGTAAACAATAGTTTCCCACCTTGTTTTGAGCGAACGATAAACTTAGCGCCATCATAATAGTCGGCTATAGGTAAGAATTTCTGAGCAAATTTTACAACAGGGTTTCTAGAAGGTTCTACTTTTACTTCTCCAGCTCTTAACAGTTTGTATCCAGAATATATTAAGACTGCTCCGAAGATATATATGGTCCAGTGGAACTGCTCTATAAGCCATAACCCGCCAGCTATGAATGTGGCTCTGAGAATTATTGCTGTAAGTATTCCTACATACAGTACGATTGGCTGTACCCGTATCGAGACTGAGAAGTAGCCGAAGATTACTGCGAAAACGAATAAGTTATCCATGCTTAAACATTTCTCTACAACAAATGCTGCGTAGTATAATCCTAAGGCATCTAACCCTTTTTCAGGACCTGCGAACCAATATACAAATATTCCCCATGCAAGTCCAACAGCTATCCATAGAACAGACCATGCTCCAGCCTCTTTATAGGTCATTGCATGTTTCCTTCTAACTCCTGCTAGCAAATCTATTGCTATGAAGACTATAATGACTGCATGGTATAGTTCCCAGAACCACATCGGTACTTGTATCTCGATATGGTGAGGAATAGTTGTAGCTTCAACCATACATACTTCAGATGAAAAAATATTCAGCGGATTAAAAACGTTTTCATGGAAAAATTGAGCCTGTCAACTAGGTAATTCCTTTGGATTTTTTACTTAAATTGTGTATAAGGGGAGTTGTTCTTGTTGGGTTGTGTGGTTACATGGTTTTCCAGGGGTAGGGTTGATAGAAGAGAGGAGTAGAAACGCAAGCCCATACAGCCATCCCAAAATTAACCATTTAAGTATGGGAGGACTCAAAGAGAAAACCTTAAGTAAAAGTTGTCAGGCTCGAAAAATTGATAGTGTCCAAATAAGGGGTTATATTTAAAGGCTGGCTGTAGTCTTGTTTTTATGGATGTTGTGGGTTTGGTTTCCAGCTGTTTTAAGCATAATAAGAAAGTAGGGATGTCAAGGTTTTAGCTATTCTTGAGTATATGTTTCATGGTAGTTGTAAGAGATTTTCTAGGATTCTAAGCCTAGCGTTGGAGCCTATAAGCAAGTCAGATGTACATGATTCTCCCATCCAAGATTATCATAGCTTCCAAGCCAAGATATAGAAGATGTATAACTGTAGATGAGACTAAGATATGTATCAATAAGCCTCTAGTAATAGTTGATAAAAGTCCATGGTATAGATGGGCTCTAGAGAGGCTTGGTCTAGAGTATAGGTATGAAAGATTAGGCTTGAGGAATACTGTTGAGAGATTCTTCAGATATCTAAAAGAGGGGACTAGGAGATTCTACAACAATATAAATACGTGGAGGATTCAATCAGTAGAAGACTATGCAAAAACAATAGCAATAACAAGAAACATAACCATAACAATAATAAAAACTCAAGGAGGAGTATTACCTAGTTGACAGGCTCTCTTATCATAGGGAAAAATATAAATCGTGGTAGATATTTAATTAATTTGACCCTGCAGACTAGGTCTATTCATGGACATAGGCATAAAGATGAATCATTAGGAGTCTTTATTCCACCTATCTATCAGACTGCTATCTTTGAGCAGCCAGGATTTACTAGGAAGAGTGATAGAG
>Ga0209183_1000745_pt1 | contig 12076 bp, 7 predicted proteins | sample LHCtaG_2_FD_184120 | JGI IMG/M metagenome (GOLD analysis project Ga0209183, IMG submission 184120) | Hot spring microbial communities from Little Hot Creek, USA to study Microbial Dark Matter (Phase II) - LHC4sed_replicate (SPAdes)... | ecosystem: Environmental > Aquatic > Thermal springs > Hot... | reverse complement strand
GGTTTACAGAACCGGCTGAAAGGTTTCGGTGCAGAAGTGAAAGTCCAACCTGCCTTCGTTGAACTTGACGGTAAGCGGTTCGTAATCGTCCATGAACACGATTTGGTTGATGCGTTAGCGGAAAGCGGGAAATTTGATGTCGTCGTTTACGGACATACCCACAATGCTGATATACGGAAGGCAAGTAACGGCTGCCTAATTGTCAACCCTGGCGAAGTTTGTGGTTGGCTCACTGAAAAACCCACCATTGCTGTCTTGGACACCGAAACGATGGAGGTGCAGTTGATTTCACTTCCGTAGCGGACTAAAAAATTGATGGAGCCGGCGCGGGGATTTGAACCCCGGACCTGAGCATTACGAATGCCCCGCTCTGCCTCTGAGCTACGCCGGCTCATCTTTTTGCGCTTTAAAGTTTAGCACAATCCCAAGTCGTTTGAAAACCAACTCTGCTCGGGTCAAGATTCAGCGCTCCGAACGCGCTATAATGACGGTAGGTTCTCTATTGGCGATGGGTTTGAGGCGAAAGAGAAAATGGGCAGGTGAAAGAGATGCGACTTCTGCACTTTTCTGACCTTCACCTCGGGGCGGAAATTCACGGGAAAAGAGATCCGGAAACTGGAATGCACACTCAACTTAAGGACTTTCTGCGCTGCTTGGATTTCATGGTTGAAACGGCGCTTGAGAGGGATGTCGATGTCGTTCTGTTCACGGGCGACGCTTATCACTTCCGCCGTCCAGATCCCCTTCCGCAAAGGGAGTTTCTCAAACGCATCAAGACCTTGTCGGACCGAAACATTGCTGTCCTCCTTTTGGCGGGAAACCACGACTTGCCGCCCGGTTACGGGGAGGCATCAGCCCTTGACATTTTCAGCGTGATAAGTGTCCCCGGCGTCACTTTCGTCCGCCGTCCAGATGTCATTTCGTTGCCCACTCGAAAAGGAGAATTGCAAGTGGTTTGTTTGCCGTATTTGCCGCGTCGAACCCTTGTTTCCGTTGATGAAGAAAGGGGCTTGGATGAAGATGGAGTTCAAAGGTTGATGGGAAGGCGGGTTCAGGAGTGGCTTGAAAGTTTGCTCCGCAAGAATGCCCCAAAAGACGCTCCCACGATTTTCGCTGGGCACATCTGGCTTCAAGGAGCGGAATTCTCCGGTTCCGAACGAGTGCTCTCGTCAGTTTTCGAACCCATCATCCCCCCAAGTGTCCTCAGGCATCAAAGGTTTGCCTATGTCGCCCTCGGTCATATCCATCGGCATCAGGCTTTTGACGAGTTTAAACCCCACATCGTCTACGCGGGGAGTTTGGGAAGGTTGGACTTCGGGGAAGAAAAGCAACCAAAAGGCTTCGTCGTGGTTGAGTTGGGAAGGACTCAAAAAGGCAATTGGGAAGCGATCTGGGAATTTGTTCAAGCCCTAACCCGTCCCTTCGTCACGGTCAGGCTCGATGTCCGAGACTCAAACAACCCCACTCAAGCCGCCATAGATGCTTTAAACCAAAACCGCCAAATAGATGGTGCCGTCGTTCGCATCCAAATCTTTGTCAAGGAAGCGCAAAGAGAGCAAGTTAATTTGGGCAGGTTAAGGGAACTCTTGGAGAAGCGCGTTGACCACATTTCAGCCCTTGAAATTCGCTCCGAAGGCATGCCTCAAGTTGATGAACAGGTCTCCCGTTTGCTGGAAGAATTTGAACAGATTTTGCACCGAAGTCCAATGGAGTGGTTAGCAAATTGGGTGGACGAATTGGCAAAGAAGAGGAAGCAAATCGGACAGCGCAAGAACAGGTTGATAGAATTGGCTCAGAAGTTGATGGAGATGTGAAGGGGGTAACGCCCATGGTGCCGGTTAGATTGCAGTTGCGCAATTTCCTCAGTTACGGGGATAATCCCCCGCAAGAAATTGACCTGCAAGGGGTTCACATGGGAGCCCTTGTGGGGAACAATGGTGCTGGCAAATCTGCCCTTTTGGATGCAATAACTTGGGCTCTTTTCGGAAAGGCGCGATCTGGCAACGACCAACTGCTCAGGCAAGGGGCAAACGAGATGTCAGTCACCTTTGAGTTTGAAGTTGAAGGGCAACTCTACCGCGTTCGAAGGCGTTTCTTCAGAAAGTCCAGATCTCACACGGTGGTTTTGGAGCAGCAACTGGACGGCAAAAGGTGGCGCCCCATCGTGACCGAAAGTAAAGTGAGAGCAGTTGACGGAGAAATCCAGCGGCTACTCGGAATGGATTATGACACTTTCGTTAACACCGTCTTCATGCCTCAAGGTCGTTCAGGCGAATTCATGAACCTTGACCCGTCGGAAAGGCGAGACTTGCTCGCTCAACTGCTTGGGCTTGAAGCCTTTGAGAAACTCGCCGAAAAAGCGAGGGAGAAGGCTAAAAATTTGAGCGGGCAAATCAGTGAGGGGGAGAAGCATCTGAAGGACATCGAGAACGAACTGAGCCAGAGACCTCAAATCGTCGCAGAGTTTGAAAGGAAACAGCGGGAACGAGATCACGCAGGGCAGATTCTTCGGCAAATGGATGAGGAAATCGCCCATGTCCAGAGAACAAGGGAAAGTCTCCTCGCCGTTAAAGCCAGACTCGAACAGTTGCGGAGCGAAAAGCAAACGGTTCAAAGGCAAATTGAAAGCGACCGAAAGGATTTGAGTGAGTTTGAGAGGCAACTTCACCAATGGGGAAAAGTGCTCGCACAGGAGGCGCAAATTATTGAAGCGTGGAAGAAGTTCCAGCAAGTTCAATTGATGGAGCAAGCCCTGAGCGAAAAAGCAAATCGGTTAATGGAACTGGAGCAGCAGAAACACCAACTTGAACAGGCGATTTTGAAGGCGAAGTCGGAACTGGAAAGCAGGTTGAAAGCCAGCGAACGAGATGCCGCTAACATCGAACAGCGTTTGGCAGACTTGAAAAAAGTCATTGCACGCTGCAACGAAGTCGAGCGACAACTTGAAGAACTCCACAAAGCCCGCGAGGCACTAAGGGACTGGGAAGAGAAGCAAAAGCATTGGCAAAACTTGCAGCAAGAACGAATGGCTCTGGAGCAAATGATTGCTTCCGAAAAGGCTGAGTGGGCACAAAGGGAGGGGCAATCGCTGCAAGAGCAAAAGCAACTTGAAGCCAAAACCGATTTGAAGCCACAGATTGAACAGAGGTTGAGACAACTTGAAGAAGCACGAGAAAAACTCAGTGAATGGCAGCGTCAACTTGACGCCGCCAGAAAAAAGCGAGAACAAATTAGCGGTCAACTGGCTATGCTTAATACCCGATGGGAACAACTGCAAAAAGCGAGGGAAGAGACAGAAGAGAAGTTGCACTTGCTTGAAGAGCATTCGGGCGAACCCCGATGCCCTTTGTGCGAAACTGTTCTGACACCGCAAAAGGTCGCTTCACTGAGGCGAAGGTTGAGCAGCGAATTGAAGCAAAGGGGCGAAGAGATTTTCGAGGCGGAACGGGAAATTAAGGTTCGGGCAGAAGAGTTAAAACGGATCGACGAATTCATCTCACAAGCCGAAAAGGCTCTTCAAAAGTTGCCCGAGATAGAACAGAGGTTCGGAGAAATTAGCCGAAGGCTTACAGAGGTCATCGAGGCTGAAAAGAAACTGGAGGTGTTGAAAGGCGAGTTGGAATTGCTGAGGCAACAGAAAGTCGAAGCAGAAGAGCGTTGGCGAAAGAAACGGAGTGAATTGGACGAACGCGAAAGGACTATAGGCTATGACCCTGATGCTCATAGACAATGCCAGCGAAAGGTTGAAACTCTTTCGAGGTTCGAGGTTGATTTGGAGCAAATCCGACAAGCAGAAGAGGAATTTTCGCGGCACCAAGAGCAATTGGAAAGACTGAAGACGGAGATTGTCGAGTTGAATTGGAAACTCGCGACGAACAACTTCGCTCACGATGAGCGTTCGCAGTTGGAGCAGGTGAGCGAAAGCATCCGCAGATTGGGCTACGATAGTAAACGGCACCAAGAAATAAGGGCTTGGCTGCAAAAGAACCAAAACATACCCCAATGGTGGCAACAGTTGCAAACAGCGAAGGAGCAAGTCCCCAAGATTCAAGCGTGGGTAGAGCAACTGAAGCAGCGGGTCAGAGAGAGTGAAAAGCAGTTGAGCGAAATTGACGTCCAAGAAAAGCAACTGCAAGCCCAACTGGCTCAATTGCCTGAGGTTGAGGAGCGATTGAATGAACTTTTGGGGCGCAGGAAAGCCCGTGAAAACGAGTTGCAACGGCTCAACGAAGAGGTTGGGGCGCTCAGATACAAGCTGGAAGAGTTGAGCCGAAAGGAACAGGAAAAGGGTCAACTGGAGCAGAGACTCACTCAAATGCGTGAGGAGAAAATGGATTACGAGTTACTCGCCGAAGCCTTTGGGCGCAATGGCATTCCCAAGATGATTCTACGCCATGCGGTCCCTTGGCTTGAAGACGAAGCATCCCGTCTCCTCGCCCGCCTAACTGGAGGTAGGATGAGGCTCAGGTTTGCCCTTGAATTACAAACACAGCGCGGCACTCAAAAAGAAGACCTGAAAATTTTCGTCTCCGACGAATTGGGAGAGCGACCTTACGAACTTTACAGCGGGGGCGAAAAGTTCAGAATCGATTTTGCAGTAAGGGTGGCTTTGGCGCGACTTCTTGCCCACCGGGCAGGTGCGCCTTTGAGAACTCTCGTCATCGATGAGGGCTTTGGCTCTCAGGACAAGGAAGGTTTGGAGGCAATAGTTGATGCCATCCAAACGGTGTCAAAGGAATTTGCCCGCGTCCTTATCGTCACCCACCTTGACGAGTTGCGCGATTATTTCCCAGCACTTATTGAGGTCACCAAAGGAAGCAATGGCTCTCAGTGCCGCCTGATCATACGCGACCAACAGGAAGTTTTTGATGTCCAAGCGTAAATCCTTGAAGGCAGTGCTTACATCCTTTCCACTCCTCACTTCTTCTGGAAATATTCGCACGAGTGTTGTAGGACACAGTCTTGACATTTGGGTTTTTGCGGACGGCATATTTGACGACCGTGAGCAATCATGTTTAGGTGAAGGCGATATTTGATCTCGTTGGGCACAACTTGGTCAAGCAATTCGTTGGCTTCCGCCTCCGTCACTTTTTCGTCCAGCCAACCAAGCCGCTTGCTTATTCGGAAGATGTGGGTGTCAACGGGGAAGACGGGCTTACCAAAACTGAAAAGCAAAACGCACGCCGCCGTCTTCGGTCCGACACCGGGCAACTTTTTGAGCCACGCGAGCGCTTCATCGGTAGGCATTCCCTCAAGGAACTTAAGGGATAAGTTGCCATCGTTGGCTTCAGTGATTCGCTGCAATATCGCTTTGATTCTAGGCGCCTTTTGGTTTGCCAACCCTGCTGACTTAATCGCAGACGCTATTGAACGGACAGGCGCTTGCAAAACCTGTTCCCATGAGGGAAACCGCCTTTTGAGTTGCTCAAAGGCTCTGTCTCGGTTAATGTCGTTAGTGTGTTGGGAAAGCACCGTTGCAATTAGTTCGTCTATTGGTTCCGCATGGCGGTGCCACTTTCGGTCACCGTAAACCTTCACAAGCAACTTATCAACTTCACGAATCGTCGCTGCATCAACTCTCACCACAGCCATCACCCCGCCGAACCATAACTTGAACTCTTTCACGCGTCCACTGGCTTGCCTTGCGAAGCAAGTCCTTCGCTTCGTCTTCGGTTTGGCAATAAGTGCAAAACATCAATCTTTTGGGTGAGAGTTCCTGAAGCAGCGGTTCAACTTCGTGGGCAGGGACGGTTATGTGAATTAACTTCCCTGCCTGCTGGATTCTTTTCAGTAGCGGAATCCAGACCAACATTGATTTGTAACGCGCCCCGGGAACCCACTGGATTCCGTGCAGGTTCAGGATTTCAAGCAATATGTCAAGGTGACGGATGCAATCGGGACCGTCAAGGTGGAAAAGCGAGTGGTCAAGCCAGTTAATTTGAGCCAAAATATCGTCAAGGAAAAATTCCCTGAACATTTGCGGCGAAATTAGGGCGAGTTCGTCCATGCTGACAGGATACCATCTGCCCGGCGACCAAACATTGAGCCAAGTGCTCGTCCCTTCGTAGTGGGTTCGGATGATGGAATGTAGGCTTTCGTAAACTTGGAAGAACAGCAGGGTTATCTGCTTCATTGTCTCACGAACCTTTTCAGGGTAGTCAATGAGGTCGGTGCAAAAATTTTCGCGTCCACGAAGAGCAGCAAGTAAGTCTCCGCCAGCATGGATGTCCGTCAAGCCGACGAAAAATTTGTCCTTCCCCCATTCAACCGCTGCCTTCGTCATTTCCTGCACAAGCCGCCACCAACGGTTTTTAGGGTCAATTTGGAGAGGTGGTGCATTGTCCCAGTCAACAATCAATGGCTTCACCCAAGTCGTTGTCTCTTCAAAGACCAACTCTGCCCCAAGGAAAGCAGCCATAATGTCAGGACCGATGTTGCTCCAAAAACATGGGAACGCTTCACCGCCAAAGAAAGTCGCCTTGAAATTCTCCTCGGCTCTCTCCAAATTCCACTCAATGTCGGTCCAACGGGCTTCCAAACTCAATGGCGGCGTCAGAGGGCGAGGTCGGTAATTTTTGCGCGGCGCTCTCACTTGTAACGCCACTCGGTCAACAATCTCGCCGCTCCACCAAGCCAGAAACCTTTCCTTCGCTTGCTCCCAATCTTCCTTGTAAAGCATCTCAAAACTCACTCCCGTCGGTAAGTTGTTTTTGTGTGCAATCACGCTTATCCCACTGCTGCATTTTACCACTGCAAAACAATGTGCGATGCTTACAGACACCCTTGCAAGTGCGGACAAGCCCTATAATGTGTTTTGTGTCAGTTGCTGAGGAAACTCTTTCAGTCGCTTTGCTTGAGAAAGGAGACGAGACAGAGTGGAAGAGAGGTTGAGAGCGGAACCGTTGCTTCCGACAGGTGAGGCGATAACAGGGAAGACTTTTGGCTTAACTGGTCGCCCATTGCTTATTGCCCTTGCACTTGTTTTTCTTTTCGCTTACATCACGCCCTACAACGACTATGACCTTGCTAACACTTTCGTTGCAGGTAACCTTTTGCCCACATCAAGCATGGTCGTTCTGCTTCTATGCGTGTTCATTGTCAATCCTTTTCTGAGGCGATTTGCAAGGCGTTTTGCGTTGCGAACTGAGGAACTGGCTGCGATATGGGCAATTATAGTCATTGCTTCGGGCATACCAGCAGCAGGTTTGTGGCGATACATCATCCCTCAACTTCCCAACCTGTTCTACCGCGCTTCGGCTGCTAACCGCTGGGACGAATTGCTAATTCCTTACGCACCAGCGTGGCTTGTGGTTACTGATAAAGCAGCAGCGAAAGGATTTTACGAAGGCACTGGCGGGCGAATTTTGTGGGACGCATGGTTAATGCCCCTTGCTTTTTGGTTACCTTTCGCTTTCGTGCTCTTCTTTGCCGTCTTTTGCCTTGCCACTTTGTTGAGAAGGCAATGGATGGAGCGGGAGCAGTTCACTTTCCCTTTGGTTCAACTGCCCTATGAATTGACCAAAGAATCGCCTTCAGGCAAATTGTTTCCGCCTTTGCTTTATAGCCCTTCTTTATGGGTTGGTTTCTTCGCTTCGTCACTTCTTCACACCTTTTGCGGCTTGAACACTTACTTTCCCAATGTCCCTGCCATTAGGCGTTCAAGGAATTTGGGCGAATACATTAGCGGTTTCCCTTGGGACGCAGTTGCAGGCACTGGAATCCACATTTACCCTGCTGCCATCGGCTTGACTTATTTGCTAACGACCGAGGTCGCTTTCAGCCTTTGGTTCTTCTATGTCTTTGAGCGGCTTCAGCAACTTTTGTTCGCCTACTACGGTTGGTCAGGGCTTGGATATTCGGCTACTGATTTCGTGCAATATCAGCAGGTCGGTGCAATTTTAGGTTTGCTCTTCATCATCGCTTACGCTGCGAGAACTCACTGGAAGCAAGTCATCGCCAAAGCGTTGCCTTTTAGGAAATCCCATGAAGTTGTTTCCTTGCGCGAAGAAGGTGAACCGATGCCTTATGCTTTTGCTTTTTGGGGCTTTACGATCGCTACTTTAAGCATGTTCGTCGCGTTGATTGCTTTGGGCATGAATGCGTTGCTGGCTGCGACTTTCGTCGTGATGGCTTATGGCTTTTACCTTGCCGTCAGTTGGATCGCGACTAACGGTGGCATGGTCATGGTTCAAATGCGGATTTTGCCCTTTGACCCAATCGTGGCAATTTTCGGGACGAAGCGGTTTGCACCAAAAAGCATCCTGATGATGTGCCTGCTGCAAGAAGCGTTCACCTACGACCAACGAGAAGTTTTGATGCCTTCTCTCATGAATGCGATGAAGATGGCTCAACTTTCGGGCTTAAGACAAAGGCAACTTATGGCATGGGGCGCAATTGCTGTTGTTGTCGCTGCATTCGTTTCCCTATATGCTTGGCTCAAGTTGGGATACACGAAAGGCGCAGTGACTTTGACTAAGACAGCAACTTTCTTCTGGCATGCCAATTACCCATACATGTTGGCTTCACAATACATTGACCCAGGCATGGAACCGAACTGGTTCAGGGTTAACGGTATGATTGTGGGTCTGATCGGTTTCATTGGGCTCTATTTGCTACGGCTTCATTTCTCGCTGCCGATACATCCTGTCGGTTGGATTGTTTGTCGCGGTTGGGCGATGGAGCAATTCTGGTTGATGATTTTGCTGGGGTGGTTGGCGAAAGCGGTAATCGTCCGATACGGTGGCTTGACAGGATACAGAACACTGCGTCCGTTCTTTCTGGGAATTGTCTTAGGCGATTTGACCATGGCTGGAATTTTCACCGTTGTCGGGTTTGTCACTGCCAAAGGCTACGCCGTTATGCCACTTTGAGGTTGAAGGTTTTGCTATCGTTTAGCGGTTCTGACTTACCCTTCGCGAAAGGCTTCACCTCTTTACACGAACGGCTGCTTGTGTTACTTTACATTCGTGGCACGAAGGCAAAACTTGCTTGCATGGAACAGGTTAAAGGGTTTTCAAAACGCCGTTCGAACTGAAATATTGCCATTAAGGGCCGCCGTAGCTCAGGGGAAGAGCGGGGGATTTGTAATCCCCAGGTCGTGGGTTCAAATCCCACCGGCGGCTCCAAGATTTTAAGCCAAAAATAACGCTATAAAAATTGTGGCGCCTACCGAATGCTTCAGCTAAAGTCCGATACACGAAAGAGCAGAAGAAATAGATTTTGAAGGTTTATCAAGAAAAAACAAATTTATGGCATTATGTCACTTATTTTGGAAAAGCGATAATTTTTAGAAAAAACAAATAAGAACATTTTGGATATTGTGCCAACAATTGTGTAATTTTTTCTTTCGTTGTTATGATTCCTATTGGATCAAATCGAAAGAAGCGTCTAACGCAGTGCATCGGCGGATTTGAGCACCTTTATCTCCGTATCCTTGGGCAACTCCACTTTCTCGCCGCCCAGGAACCAATCCTCAAACTCAGCAATGATGCTACTGGAGTGAGCTAAGGCGTTGTTGAATCGCTCGTCAAAAACCTACGATGTCACCGACCCTTTCAAGCGCCTGAACCGACTCTTGGTGGAAAGTCATTGCGCTGGTAATCGGCGAGTTTCAATAATCGCCCCTTGCAGAAACCTTCGCCGATTCATTACTTTTCCCTCCTTACCAAGTTGGGAAAATCCGATTAAACTTGATACTAACGATTGTAGCCCTCTTGTAACGGCACCTGACATGGTGTGCCCACAATTGCTGCAAAATCTGCTATAGGCTAAACAGACGTGACAAGCTGAATGACAACCGATGACCTTAAAGCCGATAGGAAGTCAAATTTTGGGGGTGTCCACCATGCCGTCACCTTTTCCGGGCATGGACCCATTCTTGGAAGGTTCGCCGATGTGGACGGATTTTCATGGTGACTTCATTTATGCAATGAGAGAAGCCCTTGTGCCTAAACTACGCCCACGCTATATTGTGCTCGTTCAAGTTCATGTCGCGGTTTTTCAAGAACCCAACGGAAAGATTGGTGTGATTGTCCCAGATATCGTAGTGATTGAAGGCGAAAGTCCGCTGCCACCGGAAACCGAATTAGGTAATGTTGCCACAGCCGTCACTGCCTCTGCCATCGCCCGCTTCGCTTTTACTCAGAAATTCCAACAAACCTACCTTGAAATCCGTGAGCGCGAAACCGGGAAACTTGTGACTGTCATTGAACTTCTGTCGCCGTCAAATAAGCGCTTTGGAAGCCCTGCATGGGGCGAATATTTGAAAAAACGAGATACCATCTTCGCCAGAGATGTCCATCTCGTTGAGTTGGATTTGCTTAGGGGCGGGACAAGGATGCCGATGGGAGACCCATTGCCAAAAGGCGATTACTACGCCATCATCAGCCGCTCGTATCGTCGCCCCTACTGTGAAGTTTACGCTTGGACAATTAGAGCCCCCTGCCAACTATTCCCATCCGCTTTTGAAGGGCGATGCTGATGTTTTGCTGGACTTGCAACAGGTTTTCAACACGGTCTATGACCGTGCAGGATATGACTACTCACTGGACTACAACCGAGAAGTTGAGCCACCGCTGAGTGAGGAAGACACAAGGTGGGTCAAAGAAAGGCTTAGCGCATTTTTCGCCACAAAGAGGTGAGTTTTTGATGACATTCAGGCAGATGACACTCAATGTTTTCTGCGGTAAGCCAATACCACATGTGCTCTTTCAACCGCGAATTGAACCGTGGTATGACTGGCACAAGCGTTTCAGGAAGATGCCAAAGCGATATGAAGATGCAAGCCTGCTTGATGTCTTTGATGACCTCTGTGTTTCGATGCGCTATGTGCACTACTACACTGGTCAACCAGACCCGGTCGTCGTCAACTATAGCGAAAAAGTAAAAATCGGACGCCAGTTCGGTGAGACCGACGGCACCGTCATTTATGAGACGCCATATGGGGAATTGGTTGAGCGCTACACGCTCACAATTGATGGCAGTTGGGGAAAAATTGAGTTCCCGGTCAAGTCAATTGACGATTTGCACAAATTGCGTTGGCTATATGCCAACACAAACTATTCCTTCTCGGTTGAGAGGTTCAACGCAGGCGCTCAGTTCATGGGTGAGCGAGGCGAACCACAGTTTTGGGTTCCAAAGAGCCCATATCAGGCTCTCGCTCAAATATGGATGCGTTTGGAAGACCTCATTTATGCCCTTGCCGATTATCCCGCCGAAATTGAAGCGACCATGAGAGCAATTGATGACTCGTATGACCGCCTATACGATGAGATTATTGCAAGTGGTGTTGTGAGCATAGTTAACTTCGGGGAGAACATCCACGACCAACTCCTTTCGCCCAAATACTTTGAGCGCTATTTCATCCCTTTCTACGAGAAGCGCTCAAACCAATTGAGAAAGGCAGGGATATTCACGCACATTCACATTGACGGATATTTCAGGTCGCTCTTGCCGTATCTGAAGCACCTCCTGTTTGATGGCTATGAGGCGCTAACACCAAAACCGCAGGGTGATGTTGAACTTGATGAGTTGAGGGAGCATATTGGCGACAAAGTTCTCATTGACGGCATACCAGCAGTGATGTTCATACCACCATTCACGAGGGACGAGTTAATAGCAATGGTTGAGCGCATTGTCAAACTCTTCCACCCGCGCCTTATCCTTGGTGCTTCGGACGAAGTTCCACAAGGCGGTGGTGAGGAAGCAATTGAGCGCGTTCGCCTCATCTCGGACTGGTGTAGAAAGCAAACCCAAGGATAATGTCCCGCCTTTTCTCAATCCCTAAAGAAGCCTATTGTGCTTTTCGGAACGGGTCGCACCATCAAGGTAGTGACATCGGTTGAAAACTGCTCATCTCAATGCGTTGCGGGATTGAAGGGCAAGGATGGAAGGCGGAACCTCCAAGCCGTGAACCTCCATCAAGGTTTCATTAGAGAAAATTTCCCTCGTTTCGCCAATTGCTACAACTTGCCCATCGTCCATCAAAATGGCTTTGTCGCAAAGAAACAAGGCAGCATCAAGGTCGTGGGTTGCGACAATTTTCGTGACCTCAAGTTGGCGGAGCAGGGAAAGGAGT
>Ga0209183_1000743_pt1 | contig 12086 bp, 10 predicted proteins | sample LHCtaG_2_FD_184120 | JGI IMG/M metagenome (GOLD analysis project Ga0209183, IMG submission 184120) | Hot spring microbial communities from Little Hot Creek, USA to study Microbial Dark Matter (Phase II) - LHC4sed_replicate (SPAdes)... | ecosystem: Environmental > Aquatic > Thermal springs > Hot... | reverse complement strand
CAGGGTAAACATTTCCTTACTTAGTCTGGATAATTCCTTAACATTTAACAGTCAACTCTAATATGAACCCAAAGCTTAAGTTTACAAGGCGCACTAACTTATAGTAAGAAATAAATAGTAGTGTAATATTATTATTTCGGTTTGGTATGGGTATTCATGCCTACATATTTGTACATACGGATACGGGTAGAGCTGTTGAAGTTGTGCTTGAAGCTAGGAAAATCGATAAGGTTAAGGAGGCTCATGTTATAACTGGAGTTTATGATGTTATTATTAAAGTTGAGGCTGAAAATATTGAGGATTTAGAGAACATTATTATTAAGAAAATACAGGGGATTAAGGGTGTTAGAGGAACAGTAACATCGCTCATAATTCATTAACTAGATAGTTAAATGTAGTTTACAAACATTACGGATTCAAAGCATTTATTCCTTTCACTCTAGAAGTATTGGCGTTTATAGGTTAATTCTCCAAATCATGAATTATGTATTTAAAATATTTGATAAATGAAGTTGAGTATGAAGAGCTTCTACATGAACATAGTTAAGTCATAAAGCAATAATTAGTTGGCTTTAATATATTATTTTAAAGAGTTATTTACAATTAACGTGAAATATAAAAGTGTATAGTAGCTTTTAATGTATGAATAAGCTAATAGCTGAAAGCATTCTTAAAGCTTTAAGAGCTGAGTTTAAAGAGTTTGATGTTGAGGAGTTTATAGCTTTAAGGGCTGTACAGTCTAAAAACCCATTTCAACTACTTGTAGCTGTAGTTTTAAGTCAGAATACAAGTGATAAAAATAGCTTAAAGGCTTTTAACAATCTTACTGATAAGCTTGTTAACATAACCCCCTGGAGAATTATTGAAACACCACTAGAGGAACTTGAGGAAATCATAAAGCCTGCAGGAATTCATAAGAAAAGAGCTGAAGCATTAAGGAAGATATCAATGGAGATTATTAGGAGATATGATGGTGATCTTAGCAGAATATTTAAACTCCAACCTGAAGATATTAGAAGAGAGCTTATGAAGCTACCTCAAGTAGGAGCTAAAACAGCAGATGTACTAATACTATTTTTAAAAGGTGGATATACAATACCTATAGATACACATTTAAGTAGATTATCGAGGAGAATTGGCTATGTTAACAGTAAAGCAGGTTATGAGGAAATTAGAGGAAAACTTATGAATTTATTTAAACCAGAGGAATATCTTGAAGTACATCTTCTACACATACTTCTCGGTAGAAAATATTGTAAAGCCAAAAAGCCGAAATGTAAGGTATGCCCTATAGTAGAGTATTGTAGATATGAGTTTAAGGTGATTTAATGAGTTCACCATACGTTAAGGGTAGAGCGTTTGAACACTATGTTAAACGTAAGCTTGAAGCTAAAGAATGGATTGTTATACGTAGTAGAGGAAGTAGGGGAGTATTTGACTTAATAGCTGTTAGAAATGGAGAAATAATGCTAATACAGTGTAAATGGAGAAAGCCTATTAAAGAAGGGGAGAAGGAGGATTTACTAGTTAAAGCATTAAAGGCTGGGGGAATACCAGTATTAGCAACACATATTAATGGTAGAGTTAAATTTATCGATATTAGAAATGGAGAGCAGATTAAAATCTAGTAATGAGTAGAGTTATTTAAAATCTATTACTAAGAGGATAACTACTATAATGCTTACATGGCTCCAGCGAAGTACATAATCTTAATCGTGGAGGAGGCCAAGGCTTTAAAGTAAGTTTAAGTTAGTCTTTAAACATACTAACTAGTGGAATTATAAGTAATGCTAGAAATCCAATTATAACATATGATAGTTCAGGATTAAGAGTATCCGCTATTAAACCGTTTAGTATAGGACCTACTGTAAAGCCGAAGCCGAAAATCGATTCGTAAAGTCCAACTCCAAAGCCAAGATCCCTTGTAGATAGCCTATTTGAAATCATGTTAAGAGTTAATGGGAAGAAGGATCCTAGAGAGAATCCAAGTAGGAATAGTGAAATAATAAATGTAAGAGTTTCATGAAATAAACCTATAAACATCATTGATCCAAACATAATCATCGACATAGCGGATAAAATCCTAGATGAGCCGAATCCAACAATGTACGGTATAAGATAATAGGAGATAATTCTAGCCAGCCCGAAAACAGTAAATAATACACCTACTTGAAACTCGCTTAACCCATGTAGATTAGCATATCCGGGAAAAATATATACAACAGATGCGTAAACCATACTGTATGGAATAATTGAAAAGTAGATTCTAGTAAGGCTAAAACTAAAGCTGAAGCCACTAATACGTGAAGCCCTTAAAAACCTATACCCTCTACTAACCATAAAAACAAAAACTATAGATAATGAAATTATAAAGCATGAAAGCATAAATAAATCCTTAAGATTTAGAAACCGGGTTAAAACACCACCTATAAACGGACCTATAAGGAAGGCTGAAGACCATGAAATATTGTATTGGCTATATGCTTTAATTCTCTTCTCAGAATCATTAATTTCGGAAAGAATGGTTTCAGCAATAGGCCAGAATAGAGATATGCCAATACCTCCAAGTATCTGGGCAGCATATATATGTGTTAACGTATTTGAAAACGATAAAGCAAGCATCGAAGATGAATTTATAGCTATACCAATAAGGTATATGAAGACCCTACTAAACCTATCTGAAAAATAACCTGCAACTAGGGGTATTATCATGTATGGTAGTGAACGGGTAAGACCTAGAAATCCAAGATCGAAGTAGGATGCACCGAAGTACTGGGCATAAATCGGTATCATGTAAGTACTAACTGCAAGACCTAGTGAAGCTACAAATACTGAAGCATTTAAGTAGCGAATCCAATACATAACATCAATAATTAAGCTAAAGACCTATTGTTAAACCTTACTATTAATGTTAACAATTAATAGGTAGATTTATAATCTCTATAGGCTAATAGTTAGTGGTAAATATGGAGGGGGAGTTTTACGTTGGTGAGGCTCTTATAGGTATTGGTGATGAAGTAGCACATATAGATTTAATTATTGGACATAAAAATGGACCTGCAGGTATAGCTTTCACAAATGCTTTAGCAAACATTTCAGCTGGACATACACCACTACTAGCTGTTATTAGACCTAACCTAGCCGTTAAGCCAAGCACTATAGTAATTCCAAAAGTAACCGTTAAAAACCTTGAAGATGCTAATAAGGTTTTCGGTCCAGCCCAAACAGCAGTTGCAAAAGCTGTTGCTGATGCTGTTGAGGAGGGAATTATACCTATAGATAAGTGTGAAGACTGGGTTATTATAGCATCCGTATTTGTACATCCTAAAGCTAAAGACTATAGGAAGATATATCAATACAACTATGGAGCAGCAAAACTTGCTATTAGAAGAGCGCTTCAAGGATATCCTAATGCATTAAAGGTTCTTAAAGAAAAGGATAGAGCCATACATCCAGTAATGGGGTTTAAGATTTCGAAGCTATGGAATCCACCATATCTTCAAGTAGCATTAGATATTGATTCGCTAGAGCAAGTTGAGAAAATCGTTAAAGAACTTCCAGTAAGGGAGAGACTCATATATGAAGCTGGAACCCCGCTAATTAAGGCTTACGGAGTATATAATGTTATCGATAAAATAAGAGAGCATAGAAGAGATGCGTTCATAATAGCAGATCTTAAAACAATGGATGTTGGAAGAATGGAGGTTAAAGAAGCAGCTGACGCTACAGCTAATGCCGTATGTATTTTAGGAGTAGCTTCAAAAGCAACTATTGAAAGAGCAATACAGGAAGCGAAGAAGCAGGGAATATATGCCGTTCTTGACATGATGGAGGTTAAAGACGTGAAAGCTAGACTTGAAACACTATCAGTAAAGCCTGATATAGTTGTTCTACATAGAAGTGTTGATGTTGAAAGGGAAATAGCTGAAAGAGGGTTAAAACCTGAAACAGAATGGGGTGATATTAGAGGAGTTAAGGAGGAGTTTAAATGTAAAGTTGCTGTTGCAGGAGGTATAACACCTGAAATAGCTGTAAAAGCACTTGAAGGAGGAGCAGACATAATAGTTGTTGGAAGATACATAGTGAGAAGCCGTGATCCAAGAAGAGCAGCAGAACAATTCCTCGACCAAATGCCTCCTGATGCAGATACAATGAGGCTAATTCTTGATGAGGATGAAGTAATTGGGGAATAGTTAAACTATTGATACTATCCTTACGTAATGTATTGGGGAATCACGTAATCCGTAAGTTAATATCACCATATCCCCTCTTGAAACATAGCCCAGCTCACCCAATCTCTTCAACGCAGCCTCCAACCCATACTCATAATCCTCAGCCTCAACATATAACGGCTTAACATTATGTAGTATGCTAAGCTGTCTTAAAACCTTCAGACTTGAAGATGCTGCATAGATATCAGCTTTAGACTTAAACCTAGCCATTCTAAAAGCTGTTAAACCTGTTCTAGTATATATTAGTATTTTAGCACCTATATCCTCAGCAAGTCTAACAACACCTAAAGCAAACCTATCCTTAATACTTGCTAGACTCAGATCCCCCCTATTAATGATTTGAGAATCAGCTTCAGACCTTTCAGATATTCTTCTAAGCCACTCCACAGCTTCAACCGGATACTTCCCCACAGCAGTTTCCCCAGTTAATAGTAAAGCATCAACCCCCTCAAGAACAGCATTATATATATCCACAGCTTCAGCCCTAGTTGGTATAGGGTTCTCAATCATTGATTCAAGAAGCTGAGTTGCAACCATTACTGGCTTACCATAGTAAACACTTCTACTAACTATTAGCTTCTGTATACTTGGAACATCTTCAAGGTTAAAATGAAGCCCAAGATCACCTCTAGCTACAAGAACATAATCACACTCATTAATTATTCCGTCAATATTTAGTATAGCCATTCTTGTCTCAATCTTAGCAATAACCTTAACATCTAGTGAATTAAGCTTACTGAGAACTTCCCTAATACACTTAATATCCTCCGGGGACTTAACATAGCTTACAGCAACATAGTCTAAACCCCTATTAACAGCAAATCTTAAAGAGCTATAGTCCTTCTCAGTAATTGATGGAAAACTATAATCCTTACCCTTAACCACAAGAACCTTCCCCTTCTTCAAGAAGCCTCCTGTTAAAGCTCTAGCTTTAACATAGCCCTCATCAACTTCTTCAATCTTTAACTGAAGCCTCCCATCATCGGTTAATACTATATCTTCAGGCTGAACAACATCAAAAAACTCACGGTTTGGAACAGGTACTCCATCACTACAGCTACTACAATACTTAAAACACACATCACTATTCCTTAAAACCTGTAGTGTATTCATTAACCCTATCCTAACACTAGGGCCTTGAAGATCTCCGATAATTGCAAAATGCTTTTTAACCCTATCCTCAAGGCTTCTAACAGCATCAACATATGAATTCCACTCATCTTCAGAGCCGTGTGAAAAATTAATTCTAAAACCATCAACATATAGAGCAACCCTACCTAAAACCTTAATGTCACTAGTAGATGGACCTAAAGTTGCAATACACTTAACCCTACCCATACAATACTAAGCTAAAACACTTATTTAAGCTTAATAAATGTTAAGCTAAGCCTACAAGGCTTGCTACATATTGAACTGGAAATAGTGGAGACCTGAAAGCTACAATAGTCAACTATACTTTAGCTTCCTCCTTAGTCTTCTGTACTGAAAGAATATCTGAAGGTTTTAAAACAGATACTCCAGCGATACCGCCAATAATTTCTATTTGAACTATTTTATCCGGGTTTTTAAGATCAACTTTACGATCAACTGCTTCAGCAACATATCTTATTAAGCTCATAGTATCAATATTACTTACCCTTTTATTAACAGTTATCCTAAATGCTTCATCCCTATCTATTTTTGAGGTAAGTTTTGAAACAGCTTCCCTAATCCTATCCTGATCAGCTTCAACACATATATCTATAGGTACGATCTTAAGAATATAGCGTATCTCCCATGGCTTCTCATTAACAACTTCTCTAAACCTTTCAACAACGAGAAAAGGATCTAAACTAGTTTTTACTATAACTAATCCTGGTGGTCCTGCAGGTCTTATTTCAGCATTCTCATCACCAAACTCCTTAAGAAAAGCCCAAAGCTCACTGCAACACTCATTCTCCCGTCTACGAATAGTAGAGACCAGTAAATTAAATACCTTCACAATATAGTTTAAGCAAAGCTTTTAATAAGCTTTATCTAGATTAAGATACTATATTGACATAGATAAATCCCACCACAACGTCTAGAATATTTAAATTAGTGTATCTACTAGATGTGTAGCTGGAGGATTAATGTGGGGAAACGTTTAGATTCATCATCAATACTTAAAGACTTAGGATTTGAATACTACTCCTACATTGAGGGGGGAGTTAACCCTAATCTCACTAATGTATCATTTAAGGATTTAATTCCTGAATTTAATGGATTACCTATATGTAGTAAGCTACTTTATAAGCATCAGCTTGAAGCCTATAATCATCTTAGCTCTGGAAGAAACATTATATTAAAGTCTGGAACAGGATCAGGTAAAACTGAGGCATGGCTTCTCTACACCTTTAAAAATAAGATACCGACAATGGCTATATATCCAACCCTTGCATTAGCTAATGACCAAATTAGAAGAATAAATGAATACTCTAAGATTCTTAATTGTAGATCTATAGCTATTGATTCAATGAGAAAAGGTGAACTTGTTAAAACCCATGGCAGAAGCATGTTAAGAGCAAGCTTATCAGTACAGGATATTCTTATTACAAATCCCGCCTTCCTAATGCATGAAGTTAAGAAAATAGCTACAAATAGTAGTGGAGCTCTTCTAGATGGATTTATATCTAGAATGGGGCTTCTAGTTCTTGATGATGTTGACTTCTACGGTCCTAGAGAAATAGCTCTACTTCTCTCACTAATTAGAATTTTAATACTGATTTCTGAAAGAAATTTTCAAATAGCTACCCTAACAGCTACTATTGAAAACCCTGAGGAGCTTGTAAGATTTCTTAATAATACTAATAGTAGGGAAACTGTAGTTATTGATGGACTACCATTTAGAGTTGAAAATAGAGTATATGTTGTACTAGGTAGAAACCTTAAGGCTTTATGGGAGAAGCTGAAAACTGAAAAAAATCTATTTATTAGGGAGGGAGTTGGAGAGGATATTTTAAAGACACTGGATAACTACAATACCTTTAAAGAGCAATACTATAAGGTTATTGAAGCTGCGCAAGCATTAAATATCAATATAGGACCAATAGATGTAGACCCACTAGAAATAATTCAACAATATGTTAATGATTCAGGCGTAACCATTGTCTTCACGAAAAGTATAGCTAAAGCAGAGGAAATAGTTAGAAGACTAAGAAATAGCCTACCAAGTAGTTTAAGAGAATGTGTTGCAGCTCACCACCACCTACTACTAAAGGATTTAAGAAGGAGAATAGAGGAGGAAACTAGAGCGGGTAAGATTAAGATACTGGTTTCACCGAGAACTTTAAGTCAGGGAATTGATATCGGAGATGTTGTAAGAATAGTTCATGTAGGACTACCTGAAAGTCTTAAAGAGTTTTATCAGAGGGAGGGACGTAAGGGTAGAAGGGAAAGTATAGAGTTCTCTGAAACATTAATCCTACCAAGTGGCAGATGGGATAGGGATATTCTCTCCAGAGGTGTGGAGTCGTTAAGATCATGGCTTCAACTACCATTAGAAAAGGTAATTATAAATCCTGATAACAAGTACATAACACTATTTGAAGCATTACTAAAATATATATCTCCAAGATTTAAACATAAGCTTAGCTTAGAGGAGTATAGATTTCTTGAAGACATGAAGCTAGTGTATAAAGGTGAGCTTACATTCAGAGGTGGGGAAACATGGACAAATCTAAATTTCTACGAGTTTGCACCGCCCTACGGTATTAATAGGGTAATGGTTAGCGATGATGGAGAATACTATTTAGAGGAAATATCACACTGTGATCTTGTTGAAAAGTTTCAGCCAGGATGTATAGACTATACATCTGATGGAGTTGTTACTGAACATAAGGTTGGTGGAAGAACTGGAAGAGCTGTAGCAGCAATTATTGAGGAGAAAATTAGTGAAAAAACACTATGGAGAAGGGAACAGCTTGCTCAGGCTTTAGAGGAGTATGAAGAGGTGAAAATTAAATGGGGTGAGGAGCCATCAATAACTAGAGACTATAATAACGGTAGAATACATTCAGAAGTTATATGTGTAGTTCATCCTCCTAGAAGAGGATTTGGAAGATATATTAAAGTACCTAATAGAGTTATTTGGAGAGTTATAAGTAGTAAACCTAGAATTAGAAGAATAGGTGATAAAACCTTAACATTTAGAGATTATAAAACCATAATGGTTCCAACAGCAACATACGGCAAATACTCCGACTTCACTTACGGATCACTCTACGAGCTTGAGCCAGATGAAAACCTAACACTTCTAAGAATAGGTTTAGCATTATTAATGATTATACTAAGGAAGAAACTGAAAATACCGTTTGAAACCATAATGTATGATTTAGGTAGGGTTGGGGAGAAAAAGCTTATGGGCCTACATGAGCCTGAAAGTGCGGGATTACTGGAGAAAATGGATTGGCTTAACGTTAAGAAAATTATTGAAAAGTATGAGCCTGAAGACCTAGATGAAGTTTTAATGAAGGCAGTTGATGAATATGCATACTCCGACTTTATAACTCAAGAATTTAGCTGGGAGCAGGTTAAAAAAGCTGCATTAAAGGCTTTAGACTACATACTGGTTAGGGAGAGAATAACTGTAAAGTTTAAAGAACTAGAATTAACAATTCAAAAACCATCAAAAGCATTAAGAAAAGCATCAATAGATATAAACTACATACCGCTAATCGAGGATGCAAATACGGGAATTATAAGTATAGGATTGTTCAACGGGGAGGATGAAATATCAATAATAGTAGATAGAGACTTTAGTCATTTAGGAGATACATTACAGATTGATAGAGAAATATCAAAAATAGTTAATGAAGACTATACAATACTAATATATGATTGGAACATAGTATTTAAAGCAGCTCTAAACTCAGGATTGAGAACACTAAGCCTTATACTAAAATCTCTACATTCAGATGGGAAAATCATTGATGTAAAAAGAGACATATTAGAAGCTTTAAAAATCCAGCCAACACCCCTGGAAGAAGTTGAAAAAGCTATAGGTATAGATAGAGAGGTAACAATAGGAGATTTAAGACTTGAAGTTGAAAACACAATAAAGAAAATAGTTGAAAACCCTTTGGGTGAATGGAGAAAACATACAAGATATCTTAGGGAAAAACTTAAGAAACATCAAATAGAAAACTGTAAGTCAATATATATTCTCCACCTTACAATAGAAGAATATAAGAAATTATTAAAACTTAACAGCTTATAACCAATACATAATTAATCTATCTTAATATTTCATCAACCCTATCAACATATCCTACATATATACGTTTAGCAAGACCTACAAATACACCACATTCAACTACACCAGCTATAGAATTTATCTTATATTCCAACTCTTCAGGATCCTCTATTACACCGAAGTATGCATCAATTATAAAGTTTCCATTATCAGTTATTAGTGGACCATCCTTATACTCCCCTCCACTCCTTAGGAATGGTTTACCATTAATCTCCCTAATTCTCTCCATAACATAACGCCAAGCATATGGAAGAACCTCAACAGGTACAGGCTTCTTCTCACCAATTCTACTTGAAAGCTTAGTATAATCCACTATTACGATATATTCTTTAGCCATAGATGCTACTACCTTCTCCCTCGTTAAGGCTGCACCACCACCCTTTATTAGGGCCATTCTACCATCAACCTCATCAGCTCCATCAACAGCTAGATCTATACAGCTAAACGATTCAAGAGGTAATACGTTTAAGCCAAGATTTAAAGCTAAATGCTCAGATTGATAAGAGGTAGCTACACACCTAATATTTAAACCATTACTCCTAACCATTTCTGCCAAGAGCTTAATAAACATCGCTACTGTTGATCCTGTACCGAGACCTAGAACAATACCATCTCTAACATGACTTAAAGCTTTTTGAGAAACTTGAAGCTTACAAATATCCACTATATTCATACATAATGCTTAAGCATACAAATATATATTTTTACAATATTAGAGAAGCTAGGTTAAAGAGTATGGGGAGCCGTGTTTTTTAACGTTTTCAACAGTCTGCCTAATATGTTCAGGTACTAGATTTATGCGGTATAGGTTTTCTCTAAGTTTAAGAATCATTTTTGGAGTATCTATGTTCATTGGGCATTTGGCTTTACATCTTCCACATAGGGTGCATGTAAACGCTATTAGGGATGCATAGTTAGGCTCCTTATCTATGAATGCTGTCCATATTGCTCCAATACCTCCAAAATATGTGTATCCGAAGTTTCCTGCTACGATCTGGTATATTGGGCATTCGTAGAGGCATGCTCCACATTTTATACAGTATAGTGCTTGACGGAATAATGGATCTCTAGCTGCTTCGCTTCTACCATTATCTAGAAGTATGATGTGAACCTCTCTCGGTCCATGTATGCCTAGAACCTGCGTCTTCTCAATATCTCCTGTTTTGCTTGGACCTGAGATTATTGATACGAAGCTTGGCATATAGTAGCTTGCATACCTACTTACAACCTCAACAAGCATTGTGGCATCAGTAAGTGTTGGGAGAATTTTCTCCAATCCAGCAATAACAACATACTTTGGAGGAGAATTAGAAACATATCTTGCATTCCCCTCATTCTCGATAAGAACTACAGAGCCTGTATCTGCAGTAATAGCGTTAGCACCACTAATTCCAATATCTGCCTTAAAGAACTTATCTCTTAAAAAGCTTCTAGCAAACATGGCTAGCCTAGGTATGTCTGGCGGTAGGTTTTCACCAGATACCTTTGAAAATAGTTCAGCAACCTTCTCCTTAGGGACATGAATCGCTGGACTTAAAATATGCATTGGCTTCGAGTCTAGGAGCTGTATTATTAGTTCTCCAAGATCAGTTTCATAAATGGTGTTTCCTTTAAGCTTAAGGTAATGGTTTAGATTCAGCTCCTCAGACGTTATTGACTTTGACTTCACAACCACCTTACCTGAACCAACAACCTCATCAATAATCTTCAATGCATCACTAGTGTTTTTAGCATAGTAGGCATAGCTGTTATTAGACTCTATGGACTCTACTGTTTGTTTAATGTAGTTGTCAAGGTTTGATAGGACATGCTCCTTAACCTCTATAAGCTTTAAACGTTTATATTCAACATCACTATAGCGTTTAAGAGCCTTATCCCTATTAACCCTAAAGGAGTCAACAGCTCTTCTTAGAGCAGTTCTAATAAATACGTTATCCATAGCTTCGTAAAGCCTTAACTTATAGTTTTGGAAGATATCATCAATCATCATAATACACCTAAAGCCATACCTAATATATGAACAATATCATACACCCTAATTTTTAAGTTGTAGATTGAAGATGCATCTTTAAAGTTGAGATAGCAGAATGGACATGATGAAACTATGGAATCAACGTTTTGAGGAAGCTCTCTTAAAATCTTCTCGTAAGCAACCTCAACAGCTAAACTTGGGAAAACAGCTTTAACCAATCCTCCACCACCACAGCATGTTGAGGATTCTCTATTAAGCCTAAACTCGGAAAGATTTAATCCAGGTATTCTCCTTAATAACTCCCTAGGCTCCTCAAAAACTCCGCAGTGTATAAGCTCACATGGATCATGATAGATAGCCTTTAAATCAACACTACGTAGGAAGCTGCTAATTCCTAAATTCAGAATAAACTGTGATAAATGCTTAACCATATATCCACTATAATACTCTTTAAAAACCCTAAAGCATCCAGCACAACTAGTAACTATTACTGATACATTCTTGAAGTAGTCAATATTTCTTTTAACAACCTCTTTAAAGCCATTAACATCCCCTGAGAGAAGTAGAGGCATACCACAGCATCTACCACTTAAATCAATCCACTCAATAC
>Ga0209183_1000742_pt1 | contig 12090 bp, 15 predicted proteins | sample LHCtaG_2_FD_184120 | JGI IMG/M metagenome (GOLD analysis project Ga0209183, IMG submission 184120) | Hot spring microbial communities from Little Hot Creek, USA to study Microbial Dark Matter (Phase II) - LHC4sed_replicate (SPAdes)... | ecosystem: Environmental > Aquatic > Thermal springs > Hot... | reverse complement strand
CTATACCCCCATGAGGATTACATCTACTCTGCTATAAGTACATGATAACCAATCTGTTATAAATATGTTATAAATACGAAGATAACTTAGTTCTGAACTTTAATTAAGCTGTCTTCGCTATTTCACTCTGAATACTTAAAACCTTATAATACTTGCAATATCAAAGACCCGCGATGCTTTAGAAACACCATAGCCGCTATAAGCATGTTGATAGGCAAACATATATGTGTTATTTGCCTTCATAAAGATCCGGTTTCAACCAGCCGGAACACACTTCATGTACAGCCAGCAGAAGTATTTATATAGGATATTATAACATTGTTATATTGGGTGTGTATTAGATGGAATTAGCAGATTTTATTGAGAGATTTTCTAGGCAGGTATTACTAGAGGAAATCGGCATTAAAGGGCAGCTCAAATTGCTCAAGTCGCGTGTTGCAATTATAGGTTGTGGCGCTACCGGCTCTGCTGTAATTGAAATTTTGGCCAGGGCTGGAGTAGGCTTCTTAAGGATAATAGATAGAGACTTCGTTGAGTTGAGCAATCTACATAGAACACACCTATTCAAGACATCAGACGCGCTTGAAAATCTCCCTAAAGCTGGTTGCTTGTAAACAAAGTCTAAAAGAGATCAATGAGCTGATTAATGTAGAGTACGTTGTTGACAGCGTTTCACCTGATAACATTGAGGAGCTCATTAGCGATGTAGACTTAGTAATTGATGGCACCGATAATCTTGAGACAAGGCTATTAATAAATGAAGCTTGTATAGCCTTGAAAAAGCCTTGGATAATGCAGGGTGTTGAAAGATGGTATGGAATGGTGAAGTTCATTGATCCTGAGAAGGGTAGTTGTTTAAGGTGTTTCATACCTAGTGGCTACAGGCAGAGAGAAGAGAACGTGTGTGAAATTCTCGGCGTTATAAATGTTGCTGTATCACTAACAACATCCATTGCAGCTACATTGGCCCTAAAATACCTACTTGGCTTGCCAGTAGAGGAAGAACTCTTCATTGTTAATACACGGAATTTATCTGTAAATAAGGTTAAGGTGAATAAAATCCAAAACTGCCCCGCATGTGTTCAAAAAAAGCTCGAATTCCTCGAGAGAAAGGGTAAAGAGAAGGTAAGACTTGCCTGTGGAGCCAACATAGTCGAAGTCATCCCCGGAAAACCCATAAAGATTGACGCATATGAACTACTAAAGGATGGCATATTTCAAAATATCAAAGTATTTGATAATAAGTTAGCACAAATAAGAATAGGAGACCTCGATATACTAATACTAGATAATGGGAAGATGTTAATCAGAGGGTACTAGAGACTTAAAAAAGCAGAAGAAATCTATAAATATATATTTACTACTCTAGAAAAATATGGCGTAATCAAAGAGACTGGCGAACACAAGCTTCTAGGGGAAAAAGCCCACCCGCAACTGTTCTGAGTTTCATATTGGTTTATGTGATTTTATGTGAAGCTTTTACTCTTCTGCTATAATTACTGCGTGCACTCTCTTGCCGTGTAGTGGTTTTACTTCTTCCTGATACTTTGCCAGTGGGTATAGGACTACTGTCCCACCTCTATACTTTATTACAGAGCATTTTGCATAGATAAACTTGGCCACGCTATCACCCCATGTATATGTTTGGCAGAAATGCTTATAAGCCTTGATAGCAAACGAATATATAGGTGAGCTACTCTGTGAGGGGTGAACAGCCCGTAGTGGTGGAGGCTCTCAGGGCGTGGGCTGTCCCAGAGGGTAGCGGTGACTCTCTCCTCGAGTTCCTGAGGCTCTACCGTGATGGGGTTCAGTTGGTTGTAAACGAGCTGCGGAGACTAAACACAAGGCTCTCTAGGAGAAAGCTACACGAAAAATTCTATGATAGACTAAGGAGGCTTGGCATCCGGGCACACCATGCTAAGCAAATCTACACATACGCCCAGAGCATAGTAGAGTCTGCTAGAAGCAATGGCGGCAAGAAGCCAGTTTTAAAGAAGCTATCGGCTAGGATAGACGAGTACGACTACACGTTAGATCTGAGAAACAAAGTCCTAGTACTAAAGCTTCATAATAAACACAAGGTCAAGCTGAAGCTACTAACCTCTAGAGAAAGGATTGAGAAGTTCAGGGAGTGGAGCAACTACGAGCTGGTAGTTAAGTACGTTAATGGAGAGTTCTGGGTCTCAGTATACTTCAAGAGAGTCGTTAAGCCAGTTAAGCCGAAGACTATTATGGCTATTGACTTGAACTTCGACAACTTGACACCGGCTGCCTTCACACTTGATGGTAAACTGGTTAAGTTGAAGAGGTTTAAAACGCCACTTAGAAAGATCCTCACGCATAGGATTTGGATTGAGAGGATTCAGAGGAAGTATCCAAAATCATGGAGATATATTAAGGGAGTTAAGAGGGCAATAGAAAAACACGGCGGGAGAATAAAGAATATTTCATGGGATTACTCGCATAAAGTGGGAGATTTAATTGCTGAGCTAGCTCTTAGATACCGCTCAGTAGTGGTGCTGGAGAACCTAGATAAGCTCAGGGATAACGCTAGGAAGGGCAGATTGTTCAACAAGAAGCTAACACTGTGATTCTATAGGAGAATACAGTTTTGCATAGAGTATGAGGCCTGGGAAAGAGGACTAAGAGTAATTAGAGTCGACCCGAGAGGAACATCATCAAAGTGCCCAAGGTGCGGAGGTAGACTAGAAAATGAGCATAGAATAGTAAGGTGTAATAAGTGTGGCTTCATGGGAGACAGAGATGTGGCAGCGACGGTAAACCTATACAGGAGGTTTATGTTTCACTCAAGATGTGGGGAGCCCAGGGTCTCCCCGAACGCCCCCAAGCAGATGCAAACCCAAGAAGTGATGAGGGGAAACAAAGATGAGGCGATGACATCAAACCATATAAATCTACATAAGAGCTGAACCCCCAAGCAACTCTACTATTTACAGATGACCTACTTAGCTTAACAAATGGGGTTGGCCAGTTTCTATAAAGGAGCTCTTCTGTATTGTTAAAGACTCTGTACTTATTGGGGCTTATATCTTCAAAAAAGCCAAGGGATTCGAGGGGGATAAATACTTCCTCGGGTACCTCGTGTGATACTGGTATATATTTAACTCCAATTTTCTTTAATGTAATGCATAGTTCTGCGTTCTCTACAACTCTTCCATTGGAATCTATAGCTATAGTTCTACTCACACCTCCATTTCTTAAAATACTACCCACTATTCTTATAAATTCGCTTAATTCCAGTTCCCCTTCGCATAAAACCTCTTCAGCCCTCTTTAAATCCATCCTAAAGCCCCAGAGCCGGCGCTCTAACATAGAGAATGATTCATACTCCCCCTTAAAAAGGCTATAACAATGTTATAGGCAAAGCTTATCATAGAATGGTATTCGAATCAAGGAGTAGACTAGGTGAGTGGTTAGAAGAGTTTCGGTTATGTAAAGACTCTATACTACTATGTGGAGGTTGTTTTCTTCTACACCATCTCTCGTCTTCTCTATGATAATTTCATAGAAGCTCTCTTTACGATGCACCTCCATTTTCGCTATCTCGAGGGATTCCTCGACCTGCTTTAATAGTTCTACACATTGCTGAGAGGTGGTTAATACTACTATTTTCTCTCCTTTCCCTATTTTAGCTAGTGCTCTTAGAGTTTTTACAAGAGGTCCCGGGCACTCTTCACCCCTAAAATCCAGGGTACTCATGGTTTATCACGTGCCAACATTATTTTTACTTAATGCTTATAGTACTTATAAGCTATAACTATGTTATAAACTAGGAGGCGAGTGCACTTGTGTAATAGTATATTGAAAGCTAAGATACTACTAAATGTAGTTAGAACTGGGTGGTTGCTGAGAGGTGTTCCAATACCTCTAGCCGAGACTGTAGCCGAACACAGCTTTCTTACAGCTCATGTATGCCTTGAACTTAGTAGTAAGATCAAAGGAGTAGACGTTAGCAAAGCTATTTTATACTCACTGATACATGACTTAGGAGAAGCCTTTACGGGCGATCTAGTAAAGCCTATTATGAAGAAATACGCCCAGTTAATAGATCAATTAGTTCTAGACATAGTGAGCGAGAATATTGACAATCCACTAATAGTTGAACTCTATAGGAGGTTTTCTCTACAAACAGATGTGGAGGCTAAATTAGCCAAGTTGTGTAACTACATAGCAACGGTCATAATTGGAGCAGAATACAAATCACTCGGGTATGAGGTGGACGATATAATTGCAAATACATGTGGTGAAATAAAAGAGATCTCCACAGTCCTTGGCGTTGAAAAAGAGGTCAAACATTTACTCTCGAAACTACAAGTTAATTGTCCAAGTTGAATTATGAGAATGCTCCAAGAAACTTTTCACGTGATCTAGATAGATCAAGGCCCATCAACCCCCATAAACATGAATTTTTAAATTACACTTGGAGTTGCAAATCTACGAGGCCTCAAAAGCAACTATTATATTATTAAGTACAGAAAACAAGGTTGGAACTTTCCATTCACTTACTATTTAGTCTAACTAGGCACTATGCCTTGAACTCCTTTACGTAAATAGGGGGTATGCAGATTTCTTGATGAGGGGTTCAGCTCTTATGTAGGTTTACATAGTTTGTTGTCATCGCCTCATCTCTATTCCCCCGCATCCCACTCGGGTTTTCATCGGGCTTAGGAGCGTTCAGGGCCACCCCCAGAGACCCCACATCTTGAGGTCTTCCACCCCACTTATTCCTGGATGCTCCACAGCTTATAGGTATTCTTACAGAATTTATAAGTATTCTACATAGCATGGGAATAAGATGATTCATATAAACAATCGTAAACCAATATGAAAACCAAAACAGTTGCGAGAGGCAATGTTGTCATCTAGGATGAGTAAGCATGTGTCAGGCACGTAGTTATATTAGTCACCATAATTTACTACATCTTTAACTCCGTTCTTAGTTTCAAGCATATATCGCACATACTTACATTTTCCCCTCGCATAATCGCATCCGTAAGTTCTCTAATGAGCCTCATATACTTGGGATTAACAAGTATCTTATCTAAGCCTCTAATCCTCCTCTTTCCATGAATCACATAGCTAATTAGAGATTGCGGTACACCTGTCAATTTTGAGGCCCTTATCTCTGACAAGTCATACCTATCCATTAAGTCTAAGGCTATAGCGACTCTAATTGCCGTGGAATATTTCTTTGCAAACGTCTCGCAAAACGATTTCTTCAACATGCTCCCACATCTGTATTAGATAATGACATATTAATGTTAATGTAACTGCTTATTCCAGTGCTTCCAAGCACTAATTTTTCTAAGCCTTTCTACGGCTTTTGAAATGGCTTCGATGGCGTAATCTATGTCCTCTGCTCTGTGAATATGTGATAGTTTAAAGAGTATGCTGCCGTGAGCCTCCTCATGCTTTCTACCAATGGCTAATAAGACGTGGCTTGGTTCTAACACTCTACTAGTACATGCACTACCACTAGATACATAGACACCATAGGTGCTTAACTCTACTGTGAGGGCTTCTCCTTCGACATATAAAAAGCTCACGTTTACATTATTAGCTACTCTACTCTCTCCAAGTGGACCATTAATTAAAACGTCTGTAACACTATCCAAGATGCCCTTTATCAATTTGTCTCTAAGATTCTTTACGTAATTAACTCTATTCTCGAAGTCTCTAAACAAGATTTCTACAGCTTTCTTAAACCCCGCAATTAGTGGAACATTCTCGACTCCTGGCCAATATTTCTCTACGCTCAACTGCCCCTTTAGTGGAGGCTCAAGATCGATTCCCTCTCTTATGTATAAAACTCCAACTCCACGGGGGCCGTGAATCTTGTGACTACTGATCGTCAGCATGTCAACTCCAAGTCTTTCAACATCTATACCTAACCACCCATATGCATCAGCAGCGTCTGTGTGAAATACTGCACTGGGATTATTCGATTTAACAACGTTAACTAACTCTTTTATCCTCTGAATTGTGCCAATCTCATGGTTAACAGCTTGTATGCTGACGAGAACAACGTCCTTGTCCACATAGTACTTTAAGAGCTCTGGGTCTACAAAGCCATGTTCATCTACTGGGATCAACTGAACCTTGAAACCAAAGAGTTCAGAGGCCATCTGGGCTGGGAATACCACGCTCAAGTGTTCAACCGCTGAGACCAAAACCTTACCTTTTTTTCCCCTGTTCTTAATTAGATATCCGAGTATGGCTAGATTGTTTGCCTCTGTACCACTGTGAGTAAAAACTATGGATTCCGGGTTTCGGGCGTTAATAGTGTTTGTAACGAGTTCTTTTGTTTCATAAACTAGCTCTAGGGCTTCCCATCCAGGTTTATGAGTGATTGACGGATGACCGTGCCCTTTTCTATTGAAATATGGTAGAATAGCCTCTACTACTTCTGCTGGAACATATCCGCTATTTTCTAGGTCGAAATACACTTCTCTAGGGGGTTGTCCATGAGCACGAAGAAGTTCTTTGATTTTATGAGATAAACCAGTCATGCTCCCCTCCTCGCAATAACCAGGAGTGATCCATCGTTTAATACTCTTACTTCTTTGACTATGTATCCATGGTTTTTCAAGAACAACTCCATTATGCCCTTTGGAATGTCGTCTTCTTTGAAAAACAATCTAATTTCCTCTATCCTTCTCTCTGCCGCTGTTCTCAGAATCTCTTTAAGCCTGATAGCTGGGTGTGATGTGCAACCTGCAGGAACACTTCTTAGATCAACTTCTTCGACTAGCATGAAGACTCACTTTTTAATTGCAATTGCACGAAATGTACTATAGTATCTATTGATCATTTCCTCCTCTTCGAGTACTTGCTTCTCATCTATTGTGAGCTCTTTGGGTTGCCAGTCAGGGTGCTCTCCAATTTTTCTATAGTACGCTCTAATAGCTCTTTTTAATGCTCCCACCGCTAGTATACTACAGTGGTACTTAATTGGCGGCAATCCACCGAGTTTGTCAGATAAATCTTTCCATGATATGCTCCACACTTCCCTGAGACTTTTACCGGTAATGATCTCCGTGAGAATGCTTGCAGCCGCAATGTTGGCGGCGCAACCATAGCTCTCAAAAGTAGCTTTCTCAATTATATCTTCTCCATTAACTCTCCTTATCTTCAAGTAGAGCTTAATTAGATCTCCACATGCCGGGCTACCTGCACTCTCAACTACGGAAGCATCCTCCATTGGACCAAAATTCCTGGGATTTTTAAACAACTCTAAGACTATAGGGCTATATGGAAGAGGTATACGTGTACTCAACTACTCCACCTATAACAATGCTATAAAATACCAGGCTAATATACTTCTCACTTTTTGGCAACATGTTTCAAGCCTCAGCAAACTCTTATCCTGAGAGAGTACAGATAAGTGAGCAAGGGAGTTAAAGCTGAAAAGAAGAATTCTTAAGCCGCCCCCACCTATTGCCTCATTTCATACCTCTCGTAATTTCGTGACCGGATATGAGGATCTGAATAGTCGCGGAAAGTCTCAGTGACAACTAATTTACTGGCAAGAGCTAACTGAGGATATAGGTGTATCTGACCTCCTCCCCGCCCTAAAGGGGCGAGGGTTCTCTTTAAGGGGGTTCATTGGTTCCCCGCATCTATTCGGGTTTACATCTGTAAATGTCTAAAGATATGCTATGGGGTATTGATAAGATCATTGGGGGCTATGCAGGTTATAATTGTTGAATACGCAAGATGCCCATTGAAAGCACATGGAAATTCCTTACACTTGACTATCTCCATTAATAAAGTTAGTATTGAAAAGCTCATAGGTTGCAGTAGAGAAAAGCTATATTAACCCTTACTATAACACTGTTATAACGGCAGAGTGAGAAGTGAGCTAGGCATGGGCGTAAAACCCGGCTTCACGCACTATGTGCGTTTGCGTATTAGGGAAGGAGTTTTCAACACTATTGGATGGCCTGTGTGGTTGGGAGGTATTCTGTTGGGTGTTGTAAATATTCTGTCTCTTGCGTGGGCTTTAAAGCCATTTACTATTTTTACTGGTTACCTCAATTGGGGTCAGCACGTATATAAGTTTGTAGGTCTCAGCGAATTTGTCGGGTCACCCAAGTCGAACCCGCTATTTGAGATGACAAGTGTTGGTGATATTGGTTTGTTGCTTGGCGCCTTCACAGCTGCTATACTCTCTCACGAGTTCAGAATTAGGAAGCCACAAAGTAGTATAGAGCATCTTGAAGCTGTATTAGGCGGTATTTTAATGTCATTAGGAGTAGTCTTGGCTATAGGGTGTAATTGGGGCGGCTTCTTCTCGGCAATAACTGTATTGAGCTTACACGGATTTCTAATGCTAGTAGGTCTAATAATTGGTGGTTGGCTAGGCTTATTGTACGTTAAGTGGAGAGCTGAGAGAACGCTAAGTCTAATTGAGGTAACCTTAACTACAACGCTTGGCACTTCATCAAAGTCAAGGAGCAGTAAAAACCCATACTCAGCATTGAGGGTCGCCCCCTTGATCGTTCTAGCTGTTTTGATGTTGTATTATATATCAACTGGTAACTACATATACATGGGTAAGCTGTTTATAGGTATTGCTGTAGGCGTTATTTTACAGAGAAGTAGATTCTGCTTTGCAACAGCGTTTAGAGATCTAATAAATGGACCTGAAGTTACTAGGAGCTTAAGACTGCAAAAGGGCATAGTGCTGGGTCTATTAATTGGTGTAACTGGTTCATTCATACTCAAGTATAAAGGATACATAGATCCTCTACTATATGTTAATCCCTCCGGCTTCAGCAATATTATCGGTGGTATTTTATTTGGACTAGGTATGGTAATTGCTGGCGGGTGCGCCTCAGGTACGTTATGGAGAGCTGCTGAAGGTCATGTTAAGTCGTGGATTGCTTTAATAACAATGGTCATTTCGTACCCTGCATTCAGCGCCTTGATTAAAAGTTATGCTTCATGGATTTATGGACCTAAGATATTCGTACCCTACGTACTTGGCTGGGGGCTGGGTCTCGTTACAATCTACGCCATGATCTTCGCTTACCTCACTTTCATAATGTACTTGGAATACAGGTTCCATCAAGGGTGATTCGAGTGGTCAAATTTGAAAAGATCGAAGAGAGTAGATACGTGCTGGATGTACGTGGTTATGTTTGCCCGTATCCTGTGATCTATACTAGAAAGGCTATAGCTAGGCTTAAGCGCGGTGAGGTACTTGAGGTCATAACTGATAATCCACCATCATGTGAAAATGTGCCGAGAGCAGCTAGTGAGGACGGCCACGAGGTCATGTCTATTGAGAGAGTCGAGGTAGGCGTGTGGAAGATAGTTATTAGGAAGAGGTGATAGCTTTGAGTGAACTATTTAACGAAATTTATGAGAGAATTAAGCGGTACAAAGAGTTAGGGCTAAACCCGCTTTCGCTAGCTACAGGTTGTGCTGTTAAGGTTGATCTGCTTAGAGTAGTCTACCCGGCGTTAAAGAAGTTGAGATCTGAACTAGAGGGTACAAGGCTGATAATCGCGCCTAGAGAAGATGCTGACGTCTTCCCGAGGAGCGTTGATGGTGTTAAGTTACATAGAAGGATATATAGCTTAGGGGCAGAATGCGATGTTGATGTAGATGGCATAAAGAGAATAAGACCTTCAAGAGCCGTGGTAGTTATACAGATTTATCAGCGATATGCTGACAATCCCGAAAAATTCATTGAGCTAGTGGGTCCCGTGTATCTGAAGATAGCGCAATCTGGTATACCAATACACTTAGGTAAAGGCCACTCAATAATAACACCATTCCCTGAAGATCAATTTGCCCTCTTCGACTTCATAACAGTTCATGAAGGAAAAACAGAAGGTTTTACAGCTGTTAATAACGATACTATACATATTATAGATCCTTCTGAAGAACCTGGAGAGTATAGGCAAGTTGCAGGTGCTATAAGTAATTCGCTCAACGACATCTTTGTACTAGGTGTTTACGAGAATTTGAGGATAGCACCTGTAATTAACGCCATCTCAGAGGAGATCGTGGAGAAGATGTGGAAGAATGTAGTTGCCTTTAGTAAGAAGCTTAATGCAGAGATCATGGAAGTTCTCCAACCAAGAAGAGGGAAGTTACTAATAGGTGCTACAGTTCTAGGCGACACTATTAAGCAGCCACCAATGTTCGCTGATAAAGTTGATATTGGCATGAAGCTGATAGCTACAAGACCTATAGGCGAACTAGCACCTATAAACGTCTACTTGGCCTCGATAATAGATGAATCCCTTATTAAGGATCTAGAGGAGTTTGGTATAAGTATTAGTGAGCTAGAGAAGATAAAGAATAAAGCTGTTGATTTAATATCGACACCTAACATTGAGGCCGCTAAAGTAATAAACAAGTACTTACCTAGATATGACGAGAATTACAACCGTTATGAACACATAGCGCTAACAACTGATATAACAGGTCCAGGCATTTACGTTGTTAAGGAACTTGCTGAAAAAGCTAGAGTCACAATAAAGCTTCACGAAATCCCGCTTCTATTCCCTGAAATAGCGGAGATAGCTACTAGGCTTTACATAATACCGAATGCAACAGCTGGCACAAATGGAGCATTCATAATTGTAGCACCCGAAACTATCGCGGAGGACGTAGTTAAGGATCTTAGGTCAAAAGGTTTAGAAGCATTAATTTTCGGCGAGGTTATTGGCAAAGGAGATGCTAAAGTGCTGGTACCTAGGAAGTTAAGAAAGTACGTTGCTGACCAAAGAATGCTTAGAGAGTTTGAATTTGTTGGTGAGTAGAGTGAGCTACTCGGACATGGAGTGTGTGGCTTACACTATGATTATATGTGGTGAAGTAAAGCACGTTGGCTTTAGAAGGTTCATATGGGGGTTGGCTAAGAGGCTAAATCTAAGTGGATATGCTAGAAATCTGCCAGATAACTGTGTTGAAGTCTATGTCGAGGGAGATCATCAGAAAATTGAAGAGCTTATAGGTAAGGTTTTGACCAGCAGGGTATATAACGTAGATAACATAAAAATTGCTAAATCTGAATGCAGGTACTTCTACACGGATTTTGTTATATTAATTGGCGAATCTAGGGAGTTCTACTGGTGAACTCTCCATACTAGCCTAATTGTTAATAGCGTTCAGAGAAGCTGCATTACAATGTAAATGGAGTTGACTGTGGTAAGAATTAATACTTATAACCATGGGTGAAGGCAATAAAGGTAGTGTATGAATGAAACTCCTACATTTACAGCTTCTGCGTCCTAATGATCAGCTCATCGCATTCCTCTGGAAGATAGTATGCATCCACCCCCACTTTTCTTGCACTTGATATTTGTAATCTATCCGCGGATACTAAGATAGAGCCTGTCTCTTTGGCGTAGCCTATGAATAACGCATCCACAGCTCTGCACCCTGTTCTCAGAGCTGTATCAAGGGCTGTTTCACGTAGTTTTTCATAATCTACTATGTTCACATACCTCGTTATCTCGTTGACGTGGTTCATGACGACGCACTTAGGTTCATATCATACTGGTACAGCGGATTACTCAACTATCAGTAGCCTAGGTTCAAAACTTCTAAATGCCCTTCCCAAGATTGCCTTCTAGACGTTGATGGTCTACTGATGGCGTTCATGGAGGAAAGGTATAATTGTAATTGCATCTACAAATACTGATGTATCGAGTACTATCATCTACGCTTCTCCAATAAGATCTTTAGTGGATCCTCCTTTACATTACTATATTCCCTAGAAATCCTTTTAACTACATTGATAAGACCACGTGCACCCCTAATTATTACAAGTTTAACAATTTCACCTTCCCCAAGATCTACGCTCTCCAGCGGCTTTAAAACACCGTTTTCGTATTTAGCACGAATAACTCGAGCCAATCAATAACACCCACGATCTCAATAGGGCACAAGACCCTATAAAGCATCCTGATCTTTAATTTCCGAGAGACACATAAGGCTAATTATAAAGCAACCTCTATATTTGAGTTAATAAACCATTAACATAAAGGTACCGGGCTCTACTAGGCTCATGCGTGTGAAGAGTAACAACTGTTTTAATGCGTGGTAGGT
>Ga0209183_1000739_pt1 | contig 12125 bp, 9 predicted proteins | sample LHCtaG_2_FD_184120 | JGI IMG/M metagenome (GOLD analysis project Ga0209183, IMG submission 184120) | Hot spring microbial communities from Little Hot Creek, USA to study Microbial Dark Matter (Phase II) - LHC4sed_replicate (SPAdes)... | ecosystem: Environmental > Aquatic > Thermal springs > Hot... | reverse complement strand
ATGACTTTGATAGAGGAAATAAACTATATTCTTGAGGCTATTAAATACATTAAGACGAAACACTTCATCGACCATGAGAAGATATGCATGGTTGGAACAAGTAGAGGTGGATATCTAGCATAAATGGTGGATGTAGAGACTGGTCTTAAATGATCTTTGGATGTGTATTATAATTTCATATTTTTATGTTAATCTTCTCTGTGACTACAAGGATATCTATATTACTTAAGGCCGTAATGTATTCTTTGACTGCGATAAGTGGTAGGTCATGGATGATGCTGGATTACATGCTTTAAGAAGAGCTGGTAGAATAGCAAGGAAAGCTAGAGAGAAAGCTCTAAGTATTGTTAGAGAAGGCGTAAGCTTGATCGAGGTATGTAGTCTTCTTGAAGGGTTGATTCTAGATGAAGGTGCTAAGCCAGCTTTTCCATGTAATATCTGCATAAACGATGTAGCTGCACATTATACGCCTACAATAGGAGATACATCAATAATTCCTCCTAGATCTCTTGTTAAAGTAGATATAGGTGTATGTGTTGAAGGCTATATCGCTGATACTGCTATAACTATCTCCTTTGACTCATATCTACAGCCAATGGTTGAAGCAGTGAATAGTGCGTTGCTTGAAGCTGTGAAGATTGTTAAACCTGGTGTGCAAACCTCTACTATAGGAGGGGTTATACAGCGTGTTATCACTAGTAGAGGTTTTAAACCTATAAGAAATCTAACAGGTCATGAGATTGCTAGATATAGTCTACATGCTGGTCTCTCTATACCTAATATCCAGACAGCTAGAAGTGAGAAGCTCCAGCTAAATCATGTATATGCTATAGAGCCTTTTGCAACAACAAGCGATGGCGGAGGAGAAGTAGTCTCATCAAATACTACTACAATCTACAGGTTAAACGTCGAAAAGCTTAAGCTTGAGAAGCTTGAAGAAGAAAGAAAGCTTCTAGAATTCATCTACGATAGATTTAACAGTCTGCCATATACACCTAGATGGATACCTGACTTCGAGAAGTTTAGTAAAATACATGATAGGATCGTTAAGATGGGAAAGATCTATTCTTATCCTGTACTAGTTGAAAGAAAAGGTAAGCCTGTATCTCAGGCTGAGCATACAATAATAGTAACAGAAAAAGGATGCGAGGTAATTACCTAGGTAAACAACATCTCACCCTTTAAACAGTAAGACTTGTTGATTCATGGAGGCAAGCAGCTTTAACTATTGTTTTTCTCCAAGACCGCCCATTTAACCCCTCTTCCTAAATGTTTCGTCTTCTCCCAGAAGACTTCTTTAAATATTTCTTGATAGAATGCTCTAAATGCTGCGATAGGCATCATGAAGTTCATGTAGCATATCATGTGAGGAATATACTTTATCAGAGCTTTCGCTTTGCCTATCTCTTCCAATACTGCTCCAGCTATCCATGTGTAATAATAGATAGCATTAAAAGAGAGGGGGAGTATTGCCCACCATGGGAAGAGGTCTATCGTTAGCTTAAGGGGAACTATGCCTAGATATTCTAGTAACCAGTAGACCGTCATACCGTATGCTATCCAATTTAAGACTACGAGTAATGGAGCGATAAGCATAGAGATTATCGATAAAGTATTGATGAACCCTATCCTCCTGGTTACTGATGGTCTGGAGAGTACTTGTAAATATTTTACTAAGCTCTGTATCCACCCTCTGAACCATCTAGTTCTCTGTCTAAGCCAAGCCTTGAAATTTGTAGGAGCTTCCTCCCAATGCCTCGCATCTACGACTATTGTCCTCCTTCTAGATAGATAAAATCTAATTGCTACTTCAGCGTCTTCAGCTAGATTTAGTGGGTCCCATCTACCGATTTCTCTTATCAGAGATGCTCTAAAGTAATTCCCAGTCCCTCCTAATGGTGTGTATAAACCTAGCCTTGATCTTCCATTGAGGAACACCCGAAACCATCCTGCATACTCTATTGAGAATATCCTTGTTATCCAGCTATCTTCCTGGTTACTTATACGTAGGATTACCTGTACAGAGTCTATGTTATAGTTCTCAATCGCGGATGCAACTTTCAGGAATACATCATTATCAGGTACATCTTCTACATCTATGATGCCTATTATCTCTCCAGTACATAGAGTGAGTGAATCATTTAGCGCACTAGGCTTTGTAGCGAAATACGTCCTCCTAACTAATGGTTTAACATTTCCTGGATAGAGCTGAGAATACCATATTGCCGTCCTCTCTCCTACTGGGTCTTCTGTAACAATCACTATCTCCTTACTATTTCTCGGATACTCTGTATGGTTTAAGCAGACATCAACTGTTCTAGAAAGAATCGGCTCATCCCTAGCTGGTATTATGAGAGAAATCTTTGGATGCCTCCGCGGATTTACCCCAGGGTTAAAAGGCTCCCTCAACCCATATATTACAATTATGATGTGATAAATACCCCATAACGTATAGATCAATGTGAGGATATAGCCAGTAGATAGGAGTAATAGTTTAGGGAGTACGATCAAGGCTATGAGTAGTATCGAGACGGATACTAGGAAGAATATAGGTCTAAGTTTTCTCATCCGTAACTACACCACGTACAGCAATGAGCTCTCGTATAATCTTATCTTTCGAGCTCTCTAAATCCTTAATTTTTATTATCTTAATCTTCTCTGGGTTCAGTACACTCTCAAGTTCAGGTTTAAAATCAAAGGGCAAGATTAAGAACATAATCGAGTTTGGTATATCTAGAGCCTCGATCACCATCATGAATGGGTACCTCTCATCTATTTCCTCGCTTAAGCCGAACTCGACAATTATAGATGGGCTGCCATCAATAAATATTGGTATAGTATATGTTGTCCCACTCATACCTTTAACGTATTTGAATCCTTCAGCTCTCAGACCATGCGATGAAAGCTCTCCAACTAAGTCTTCTACAATATTGTAGATTGGCAGTAGCTTCTTAACCTCATCCGATAGCCTATATATTGGATACTTCTTGATTACTAATCCATCTACTTTACTCTTATGTTCTTTCTCACAGACTAGCCAAATCAAGGGTATCTGGAAGACCGATCTACAATCTCTACAGATGTAGCCGAAGCCTGGTCTACCATAATCGATTCCAACCCTCTTTAATTCTTTTCCACATTTCGGACACTTATATGTTACTGGCACGCTTTGCTTAAATTCTTCTTCCGAACCCATATAGTTGCAATCATAGTGTACCATCAAGTCTTTCTTCTCAATATTGGTTGAGTTACATTCAGGGCAGGCTAACCATGGTCGGATGCAGACATCCCCACATATACTACATGCTGGCAGGGAGACATCTCTCACCACTTCTATGTAGCCTCTTTCTAGATAATATCTCATCTCCTCCTCCGGAACTTCTATACCAAATAAGTCATAAACTACACCAAGACCTTGCCTAATCTCTGGTTTAAACTCTACATCTCTATTTTAAGATAATGCTCTATACGCTGATGAAAAGAAATGCTTGTCAAGAAACCCTCTCCAACGGGATATCTCTCGTACCTCCACCTCAAGAATTAATTCACGATGCCTTATAAAACCTTAACGTCACCTCACCGAGTTATTCTTAACCTTCTCACATCTAAATAATGAAGAATTGGCAAAAACGTTATTTAAATAAGATTTGGATAAAGCACCTATAAGTACGTAATTCTCAGGGATGTCATCTCTCTCTTTCCTTTATTTGTCTATCTTCTACGTAGATTCCAGTTATAAGCATCCTGCTTGAACCGCATTTCGGGCATTTTTCCTCAACCTCCTTAAAGACGTAGTCTCCATCTCTAAATGGTCTAGAATTCTCAGTATTGCATGAAAAGCAGGTTAGATGTGTTAGTGGCTGGATAAATTCTTTAAATTGTGGTCTTTGAGGAAACATCGCCCGCACACTCTCTACATAGAGATACTTGGTTGCTAATATACTTTGGACTGGTCTTTTATAAAATGGTTGATAGCGTTATGTTACTCCTATTCCTACCGAGTTTCCTATTCCTGCAACGATAACTGTAGCCCCCTCCTCCGCCTTCTCAGCGATTACCTGCTTGACTTTCTCAACGATCTTGTCTAACGACTTCGCTATCGCCTCCCTCATAGGCGTTATAGCTTCCGTAATTGATTCATAGATCACTATAGCATACAACGGTATCCCCTTCGCTCTAGCCACCTCTTCTATCTTGTATTTATCTACCCCTGTTCCACCTATCGCTACACCTACCCCCTCAACTACTTTCCCCGACTCTTCTCCCTCAAGCTTCAAGCCTGCATCAATAGTTATTATAAGCTTAACTCTATCACCCTCGCTTTCAACGAGCCTTCTAACCCCCTCCCCTGGTCTACCAACCGTTCCACCTGGACCGGTAGCCCGCACAATTATGAGTCTCCTCCCATCAAAGTCTAACTCATGGACTAACGTATCCTTCGCTATCTCGTATGTTTTCTTCTCTCTACCATAAGCAAGCTTCGCAACCGCTAACACTCCTATTCCATCACCTATTGGTTGACCTTGAGTGAATGCGTAGCTTGCTTGTCTATATGCTTCGGCTATCTCCATTATCTGAGGCATTAGCATCTGCATCTGTAGAACGAGGTATATGTTTTGAGTTCTCTTTCCAAGCAAGTAGTAGTGGCGGACGAGCCTGTAGATGAAATGCACACCCCTAGAGACTTCGACAAGGTTTGTTAACGTCTTAACCTTCACAGTATCTGCCCTGGAGCAGATCTTCGCTACATCTTCCTCAAATCTATCCTCCCAAGTATTCACGATATGTTCAAGCTTATACACTACACCATAAGGGTCCATGGATTCAGGAGATATCACGAATGAGTCTATAAGCCTCTCAAGATCATTCTTAACATCAATATTTGCCTCGGCATGCTCTTGAAGAGTCTTTAACGTCCTCTCTCTAACATCATCATCTATCATCTTAAGCCTATTTAGCTTCCTCTCCAAATCCCTCAGGATATACGATAGCTGGATCCTCTGGCTAAACCCTGGATATAGGAAGAAAGTCATCAATAAGAGTAGCCATATGAGAGAGACTAAAGTAGAGAAGATGTCTTGCTGACCACCAATCTGGAGAATACCGAGCACCACTATATCCTCAACCAAATCAATTGAGAAAACACGTTTTAAAAAGCTTTCCCCTCTGAAATAAAAATATTGGATGGCGAAACCAGCAGCTTCATCCTACTCCAATCGATGTCAAGATTGGAAAAGCTCGAGTGCCCCCTCCTTTGATCTTGTTTTCTCAGCCAATCCTTTCTCCCACAATTCTAATTAGCTTACGGTTCAAATATTAGTATCGTTTTTCTGGAGGTTTGTCATATTGCCTCCAGTTTCTCCAGAGTCTGGACTCGTATGTTCTATTTATCCTCTTTTTTCACTTAGTCTTATTGGAGCATGGTTGTCTAGAAATGTTCAAGCAAATTACAAATAAGCTACAATCTGCTCTCTAACTCTCTATTTGATATAGAAGTTGGAGTGACAGAATGATTATAGTTTAATCTAGCTTTCCGAGTCTTTCGACTACTTTCCCATGCCTTTATCCACCTTCCTCAGTGAGCCATTCCTCGTATACTTTCTGCACTCTCTCAGCCGCTGGTCCGCTGCCTTCTACCACACCATCCCTAGTCACTCTAATTCTATCCATAACTAGTATGACGTCTGCCTCACGTATGTACCGTACCATGTTTGGGAAGACTCTGTTAAGTTTCTCAGCAAGCTTCTCAAGGCGTGGTCCCGCCTCGATAACTTCTATCGACATTACGCTTCTACCAGAGACGAATATTTTGGGCAGTAGTTTCCCTGAGACATCCCTCACATCAGACAACCATAAACTATAATCTGTAGGATTGTACGCTGATAATCTACCCTCAAGAGACCCACCGTTAACCAGGTTTACTCTAACAAGCTTATCAAGTAGCGATGAGAACTCATCACTAAACCTCTTTGAAGCTATAGCTGCCAAACCTTGTCCCTCGCTCACTCATTTAGAACCCAGTATATTTAAGCTTCACTATAGTTATTCGAGGTTGAGAACAGTAGGTTGCGAGCATGCTCATCCTAGCTATCCCAGGAATCCAGGTCGACATCACAGGAGGAGGTTAATGGTTATCATAGTTCTCTATAACCTCTAGAATAGTGTTCATAAATCCTAGACTGAATCCTCAGCACCTGCATAAACATCAGAACTTTTCACTCCAATAATCGACGTCAAAACCCTAGTCATCCAGAATTTTGACATGACCTTCACTCCTAAGCGTTTCCACGCTAGCTCGCCTACTACATCTTTATTATCTCTGTTGCCGCCTCAGTTATCACCGCTGTTATCGGATAATTCATGAATCCCAGTATAACTACTAGGAACATAAGTATACTCATAGGCGCGATCATTGTTAATGGTGCATCATGAACTTTTGATAAGTCATGTTTAGGTTGAAGGAAGAATACCGCTCTAATCATCCTCAGATAGTATCCAGCCGTTATTGCTGTATTTGCTATAGCTATGGCTGTATAGATTGTCAGTCCCGCATCAATCCCTCCACTAAAAATCATCCACTCGCTAGCGAACCCGCCTAGGGGAGGTGTGCCAGCTATAGATAAAGCTCCGAGAAGCATGGCCGTCGCGGTCACAGGCATCCTGGATGCAAGCCCCCCAAGCTTGTTCAGGTCTCTCTCATTCAACACGTATATCAATACTCCTGAGCACATGAAGAGAAGCCCCTTGGCGAATCCATGATTCAATACATGGAATACTCCTCCAGCTACACCTATGGGGGCAAGAGTTACCAGCCCGAACAATATATACCCTACCTGGCTAATGCTACTGTATGCTAGAACTCTCTTAACGTCCGTCTGGACTAGAGCCATAACCCCTCCCCAGACCATCGACATCAACGCGAGAATTATCATCGGGATATTCATCAGAGGCATGAGCCAGCCGAACAATCCTAGAAGTATTCTGATGATAAGGTATGCTCCAGTCTTTATCATTACACCGCTCAAGAGCACGCTTATAGGTGTCGGAGCTTCAGCATGAGCATCTGGAAGCCATGTATGGAATGGGAAGACAGCCATCTTGACGGCCGCGCCAATAAACATCAAGATGGAGATATAGAGGTTCTCAGCCCTGTCTGTTAGAAGCATGGATAATTGGGATATCTCGAGAGTCCCATATAATACGTATAGCCAGATTATCCCAAACAGCATAGCCAACGCTCCAGCATGCGTGAACAGGAAGTACTTGAACCCTATTATCCTCGGCCTCCCAGTGCCCCAGTAAGCTATGAGGAAGTAGCTTGGAATAAGCATGAGCTCCCAGAAAATGTATAGTAGGAAGAGGTTTGTAGCCAAGACTACTCCCAGCATACCCGTATTGAACATTAAGAGAAGAGCCATGTACGCTGGGTAGCCATGCTCATCCTCCATGTACTTTGTGGAATACACTGTTGCGAGGAAGCCCATTAATGAGATCAGTAGAGCGAATGGGCAGCTGGCCGGGTCTAGTAGGAATCCGAGCTTCAGCCCGAATACAGGGATCCATGGATGCTCTTCATAAACTACTAAACCATCATGGATCGCGTCTAGAAAGTAGGCAACTATGATGAATGGGATGGCTGAAGCAATTATGCTCAGGGCATCTCCAAGCTTCTTTGAACTATTAGTTGCTAGGTAGACTAGCGGGGAGAGTATAAGCTGGGTGAAGAGAGCGATGCTGAGTAACGTTGTATTCACTACTTCCATCTAGAATATCCCTCCGTAAAGTAGTGTTAGGAAGATAACGATTAGGATAGCTATACCTAGTATTAGCCCTCCAACATTGATGTTACTACTGCCAGTCTGTATGTTCCTAAAGATGTTTACAGCACCTTTAACACCATCAGCAACAAGATAGTTGAATCTATCAATCCCCCCATCTTCAGCGCTCCTCCTCAAGATGCCTGAAAACCATACAAACCCATCAACTATCCTGTAATAGAATGCATCGACATAGTATCTGTTAACGAGGATCTTGTGGAGAATATATCCAAGCCCGCTCGACCTGAAAAGCTCCGGAGGAGCAAATCTGCCAAAATAGACTAGGTATACCGCGGCTGCTCCTGAGAGAATTATCCCAGCCGATGTAAGCAACGTTGTGAGACTCGTGCTATGATGTAGATGTATCCCAAGATATTCTGGGAAGCTATGAGTTACCTCTGAAATTACCCCTGAAGAAGCGGCGCCTATCGCTAGAACTATTAAAGGTATAGTCATGACGGGCGGAGACTCATGTATATGCTCGCGGTCATGATTGTGGCTGGATGGGGCGAGAAACACTTTATACAACCATCTAAGAATGTAGATGAATGTAAGAATAGACGTAAAAGTGACGAGGAGGTAGACTGGCAGGGCTCCAGACTCTAGAGACGCCTCTATTATCAAGTCTTTGCTAAAGAATCCGGAGAATGGGGGTACCCCTGCTAATGCTAGAGCTCCGACTAGCGAGGTTGAGAATGTTACAGGCATAGCTTTAGCAAGCCCGCCCATCTCATCTATATTTGTTGTCCCAACCGCATGCATCACTGAGCCAGCCGCCAAGAACAGCAACGCCTTGAATAGTGAATGATTAAGTATGTGGAATGTGCTCGCCGTCCACCCGAGCTCGGAAGCCAGTCCTAGAGATGCAAGCATGAGACCGAGCTGGCTGATAGTCGAGTAAGCTATAATCCTCTTTATATCAGTCATCACCAGACCCATCGTTGCAGCGAAGAAAGCTGTCGCCGCACCGATATAGGCTACCGCCTGATACCATTGGTGAAGCATAGCCGGTGGGAACTCCTCGAATGGTATAACCGTTAAGGTTAAACGTGCTGTAAGATAGACCCCAGCTTTAACCATTGTAGCAGCATGTATTAACGCGCTTACAGGCGTCGGCCCCTCCATAGCGTCAGGCAGCCAGACATGCAATGGTATCTGAGCAGACTTCCCAACAGCTCCACCAAACATCAAGACTAGGATCAGAGTTAATAATGGTAGGCTTACACTGCCTTCTCTGAGACCATGCGAGAGACCATGAGTTACCTCAGAATAACTGAATGTGCCGAACATCGAGTAGAGAATCACTATGCCTATGAGCATCGAAACGTCTCCTATCCTGGTAGTTATGAATGCTTTGATGCCTGCATGAGCTGCTTCAGGCTTCCTATAGTAGAATCCTATCAATGCGTAAGAGCATAACCCCACGATCTCCCAGAAAATGTATAGTTGTAGAAAGTTGTCAGCCATCACGAGCCCCGTCATCCCGCCTATGAAGAATACCATGAAGAAGTAGTATCTAGGCAGTCCTTCTTCATGAGCCATATATCCAACAGAATAAAGCATGATCCATGCGCCGATGAATGTGGCAATACAAGCCATCAATACTGATAGTGGATCTACTAGAACGCCTGCTTGCATGAAGCCTTTCGGAGTGGGAATCCATGGAACATTCTCAACCCATACCTCTCCACCCCAAACATCAGGGATCATGGAGAGAGCAAAGAAGGATGCAAGAAAAACTATGGCTACGGAATATGCCTCGCCCACTCTTTTGCCAAGCTTGAAGAATAGCGGGACGAAGACGCATCCAACAAGCGGAATTATCCATGAGAGCCAGGGTGAGTAGGGAAGCAATAATCTTCACCCAACCTCATAGCACATAGATAAGCCATCATTTAGATATTTCTCCACAAAAAAGTGAAGACTAAGATGAAGTACTATGTGTTAACTGTAAAACGAAAGTGAAGAATAGATTGCATCCAGCATACAGTGAAGCCGATGCATTCTCTGAACTCTACCACATAGTTACCGGTGGGAAGAAGAATGGTTCAACAATGAATCCTGAACCCGCATAACTATTAAGCATAGGAAATATTTGAGAGCATGTTGAAAACCTTCATATCTATTGATGGTGTAAACAAGATACCACTATTCTATCTGACCCTCGAGTCTTGGGAGAATTTGTGAGGGCTCCTCCGAGGTTATTAAGCTTCCAAGACAGCAGGTCTTAACAAAATCAATACATTCATCACTTAAGCAGAGGAGAATAACATTGTCTAAAAACGCAGCATCAAACCCGCTTAATAAGATGCGAATTTCCGGGGAGGTCTATTGTGGCGCCGGGAACTATTCAGAAAACCATACATAGCAGAAACTAGACTAAAAACAATCTAGAGAGATAGTTTAAGCATCACATACACTTTTAGAAATCATAAACATCTTAATAAATAGAGTTGGAAGAGGAGCTGGCTTACTAGCCCAGCCACCCACATAAATCTAAAATACAGTCCCCGATTCCAGCATCTTGGGCTCGCCGAGGACTAGGTTTCTCATCATATGAGTCTTGCTGGTCCTATGCCCCAGCCCCAGCGAGCCCCATCTGCTTCCCTGCTTCTATCACCATCTTTAGAACTCTCCTCATATCCTTGAACGTCGACGAATATTTTTCACCATTCTTCCATAAAACTGCGTTGGCAAGCATCAATAGACATCTTTGAGCTCTATGATTATACCTTTTCATTCTTCAAGCATTATATTCTCTAGCTTTGAATAATCCATGATACTCTACAGAACACTATGTGACATAGATCTATCGTATGTTAGCTCTCCAACCAAGCCTGTCAATCAATTAACATCATCTACGTCGAGACCTAGACTCTTAGCTATATCAATGAATCTTGGAATAATCTCTACAGCTTTATCAACAATCTCTCTTCTAACATTTGAACCATCTCCTCCAACATCAACAACGATCATGCCAGCTCCCTGAACTCTCTGAAGATTCCTACACAGCATCCTCTCACATCAATAGAGGTCTCAGCCCGGCTCGACATCAACAATAGTTAGAAGCCTAAAGTATCTATGAGCATTATCCTCGACCAGTGATAACTCATAGTGTTCCAGGGTTCAGGAACGGTGTAGGCGAACTGCCCGAGGCATGGAGGCCGTGAATCAGCGATATCGTGACTTCCTGACTATCAAATAAAAAGGTGGAGATGTTGGGATGGAGTCGCTTGAAACATCTGAAACGTTTTTACAGTGGGCAGCTGCTCCATCCACGGTCTGCACACGTTACACATCTCCCTCCCCCGACTAGATTCTCTGAACCGCAGTTAGGACACCTGTTCATTCTCGTATTCTCCAACCTCCCCGCCTCTCACCCCAGCCCTATAGTTCAATGGATTCATGATCTTCCTTGGACACCTTGCACCACCTTCTATGCATAGCCCGTAACTCTTCATCTTGCTACAGCTTGGAGGCTTATACTTTACCCTTGAACCTCTCATCCCAGCTATATGCTCAACCTGGTATCTAGCAACCCTCTCATCGAAGTCGCTCCTATCCTTGAATACATCTATGATCTCATCGACGCCGTAGCCGACGTTAACCATATAGGATGCGACTGTGAAGTTCTCTATGTGGCTTACATCCTCTCCACCCCTAATCTTAGCAAGTATCTGCATTATGCATGGTGGCATCTCACCTTTAACTGGTGTTGGTGTAACATGTTTAGGAGCCTTCTCTGCTAGAAGCTTCTTCAACTCTTCAACCTTCTCCCATAGATACGGTATATCCTTCGGTAGGTCTTTCTGGCTAACCCTTGAGAACTTCTGTATTAGAAGGTTCTTCATTATCTCCCTGACTATCCTTGAGACCTCAGCCCTGCTCCTAATATATACGTATCCTCTATGAACAGTCTGGTTAACAAGCTTCCACCGTATATCTCTTAGGAGGTCTCCGATAACCTTCAGGTACCTTGTTACAGGCACTCTATAGCTGTAGCCTCCCAGCATTGGATGCTCCAGGTCAATATTCACATCGATCTTCTCGAAACCCATCTTGGAGACTATGAAGTCGAATACTACATCATCTTCTATGTCTAGCATCTTCTCAACCTTTACAGCTTCAGCTAAAGCCCACCGCCTCTTCAACCACTCATTACCGACAGCCGTCAAGGTCATAACCGTCATTGGATAGCTGAGCAACTCGATATAGTAGTTGTCTGTAATCTTCTTGATTTCTCCATGCTCAACCGCCTCAGCAACTCTTTGATAGACTCTATCAAAGACCTCCCTAGGTACCTCCGAC
>Ga0209183_1000737_pt1 | contig 12145 bp, 9 predicted proteins | sample LHCtaG_2_FD_184120 | JGI IMG/M metagenome (GOLD analysis project Ga0209183, IMG submission 184120) | Hot spring microbial communities from Little Hot Creek, USA to study Microbial Dark Matter (Phase II) - LHC4sed_replicate (SPAdes)... | ecosystem: Environmental > Aquatic > Thermal springs > Hot... | reverse complement strand
GATTTCGGTTCGTGCAAACCCGTAGCCAACCCTTAAGCCGGCGAGCCCATAGGCTTTTGAGAAAGTCCGCAAGACGATGACAGGGTAACCTTCCCTGACATAATCCAGCGATTTGGGGTAATCTTGCGACTCAACGAACTCGGCGTAGGCTTCATCCAAAACGACGATGACGCCTTCAGGAATTTCGTCCAGCAGCGAACGAATTGACCTATCCCGCAAAATTGTCCCTGCAGGGTTGTTGGGGTTGTCAATGAAGACAATCTTCGTCCGCTCGGAAATTGCTTCAAGCAAACCTGCGACATCGTGGATGTAATCTCGGAGCGGAACTTTCACGCAAACTGCGTCCATCAGGGTGCTCAAGATGTCATACATGACGAAGGAGGGTGTGCTGAAAACGACTTCGTCGCCGGGCTCAACGAAAGTTTGGACGATGTGCAGCAAAATTTCGTCCGAGCCTCGTCCAAGCAAAACCCAATCAGGCGGGACATTGTAAACCGAAGCGATTTTTTGTCGGAGGCGAAAGTAGGAGTCATCGGGATAGCGGTGGGCTTCAGGCAAGACTTTCGTTGCCGCTTCAATGGCTTTCGGCGAAGGTCCAAGGGGATTTTCGTTTGATGCGAGTTTGACCACTTCCGTCAATCCCAACTCACGCTGAACTTCTTCAATGGGCTTGCCCGGCACATAAGGCTTGAGCCGATGCACAGCCTTCCTGACGCGACTTGCCCAATCCATTCCCCATTGCCCCTTTCCTTAAGCGACTGCCGGTGCAGGAGCAGTGACAGTTGCTTGCAACTTTTCGGAGAAGCCTTTTATCGCCACTGGCAAAACTTCATCCATGTGCCTCACGAACACAAGTTGCAGTTCCTTCAAGATTTTCGGTGGCAGGTCTTGCAAGTCCTTCTCGTTCTCTTTGGGCAATATGACGACTTTCAAGCCAGCGCGGTGTGCGCCGATAAGTTTCTCCTTGATGCCGCCGACAGGAAGCACTTTTCCGCGCAGAGTTATTTCGCCCGTCATCCCAACTTCTCTTCGGACAGGCAAACCAGTTATAGCAGAAACGAGGGCGACTGCAATGGTTATTCCCGCTGAAGGTCCATCTTTGGGAATTGCCCCGGCTGGGACATGGATGTGGAGGTCGGTTTTCTCGTTGAGTTTATCGGCGAGCCCCAATCGTGAAGCGACAGACCTTGCGTAAGTTATTGCAGCCTTCGCTGACTCCTGCATGACCTCACCCAGTTGTCCTGTCAAGACCAATTTCCCACTACCTTCCAACAGTGCGACCTCAACGGAGAGGACATCGCCACCGACCCCTGTCCAAGCCAAAGCCGTTGCGACGCCAACTTCGTCCTGCTCTTCTGCTTCGCCCAGTCTGAATTTGGGTGGACCGAGGAACTTAGATATGTTGCTGGGGGTCACCTTGACAGAAACTTCCTTCCCTTTAGCCACTTGCACAGCGACCTTGCGCATGATTGCTTGAATTTGCCGCTCCAAGTTCCGAACCCCTGCTTCTTGAGTGTAGTGTCTGATGATTTGACGCAAGGCTGGTTCTGTTATGTTCAAGTGTTCACGCTTCAAACCGTGACTTTCAAGGTTTTTGGGAATCAAGTGCCGAATGGCGATTTGGACTTTTTCGTCTTCGGTGTAGCCGGGGAAGTTGATGATTTCAAGGCGGTCTCGGAGGGCGGGTGGGATTGTGTCGGTGACATTTCCCGTCAGGATGAAAAGCACTTCGCTCAGGTCAAAAGGCACTTCAATGTAGTGGTCGCTGAAGGCATTGTTTTGTTCGGGGTCAAGGGCTTCCAGAAGGGCTGCTGCTGGATCGCCACGCCAATCAACGCCCAACTTGTCAATTTCGTCCAGCATGAAGACAGGGTTTTTCGTCCCAGCCTGTCGGATGCCTTGAATTATCCGACCCGGCAATGCTCCGACATATGTTCGCCTGTGACCCCGAATTTCAGCCTCGTCTCTAATTCCGCCCAAACTCATCCGGACGAATTTGCGCCCCAACGCCCTTGCAATGGACTTCCCGATGCTTGTCTTCCCGACGCCGGGCGGACCAATGAAGCACAAAATCGGTCCTTTCGTCTTGTCCGTCAGTTTGCGGACAGCCAGAAATTCCAAAATCCGCTCCTTGACATCTTTGAGCCCGTAGTGGTCTTCGTCCAGAATTTGCTGTGCTCGTTCAATGTCAAGGTTGTCTTTCGTTCGTTTGTTCCACGGCAAACTCAACAGCCAATCCAAGTATGTTCGTATTACACCCGTCTCTGGCGACATGGGCGGTATTTTCTCAAGCCGCTCAATCTCTTTCAATGCCCGCTCCCTTGCTTCATCGGGCAACTTCAACTTCGCTACCTTTTCTCGCAACTCTTCAACTTCGGCGGCGAAAATGTCTCGCTCGCCCAACTCCTCCTGAATCGCTTTCAACCGCTCTCGCAGGATGAACTCCCGTTGGCTTGCGCTGACACCTTCCTTGACTTTGCTCTCAATCCGCCTCTCCAATTCCAAAACCTGTAACTCTCGCTCCAGAAGGACAGCGAGTTTCTGCAATCTTTCTTTGGTTGAAAGCGTTTCCAGCAATTCCTGTTTCTCTGATGGCTTCAGTTCAAGTAGGGAGGCAATCAGGTCGGAGAGGCGCATTGCGTCTTCCACAGTGCTAAGCGTCATCAGGACATCCGGTGGAAGGGAGCGGCTTCCTTGAACCAACTGTTCGAACTTCTGCCTGACCACCCGTTCCAGCGCCATAGTCTCGGCATCTTGTTCATAAGTTTCGGGCAACTCTTCCACAACAGCGAGGTAAAAAGGTTCGGTGCGGGCAATTTCGACTAAGCGAGCCCTGAAGCGCCCTTCCGCCAAGACGCGGACATTTCCGTCGGGCAACCTCATCGGCTGAAGCAAGTCGGCAACTGTTCCGATCTCATACAAGTCCGCTTGCTTGGGTTCCATTATCGTCGGGCTTCTTTGCAAGACCATGAACACGGGCGAATCGTTCGCGAAGGCTTCTTCCATCGCCCTGAGGGATTTCTGCCGACCAACGAGGACTGGGGTAATTGCTCCCGGGAAAATGACCAACTCAGGGAGCGGAATCATAGGGAGGGCGTAAGTTGGTCCTTGGGTTTGAGTTGTCGTATTTTCTCGCTCTGTCGCTTCCCTCGTCTCCTTCTCATTTGCTGGTTTTGCTTGCTTCATGTCTCAACTCACTCCCTTCAACAGGCGAACATAAACTTCATGCCGTTTCTCGCTTTTCCAAAGTCTCACCTTCGCTTAGAAGCAAAGGCTTCTTCCTTTGGCGAACCGTTTCCTCGGTTATGATGCATTGCCTCACACCTTCCAGCGATGGCAATTCAAACATGACATCAAGCATGATTTCCTCAATGATAGCCTTTAGCGCCCTTGCACCCGTTTTGCGTCGGATGGCTTCTTCGGCGATGGCTTCCAACGCTTCAGGCGTGACAATTAGTTCCACACCTTCCGCCTCAAGCAGGGCTTTATACTGTTTGATGATAGCGTTTTTGGGTTCGGTCATCACTCTGATCAGGTCTTCTTTGGTCAGCGGGTCAACGACGGCGATAACCGGCAATCGCCCAATAAACTCGGGAATGAAGCCATATTTGAGCAGGTCTTCTGGCATGACATAGTTGAGCAAGTTGCCTCGCTCCTCTTTGCTCCTTATCCTTGCCCCGAAGCCCATACTGTTTTCCTTCAACCGCGCTTCAATAATTTTGTCCAGCCCGTCAAAAGCGCCCCCGCAAATGAACAGTATGCCTGTCGTGTCCAACTGGATGAACTCTTGGTGCGGGTGCTTCCGACCGCCTTGTGGCGGGACATTGGCAATCGTGCCTTCAAGGATTTTCAGCAGCGCTTGTTGGACACCCTCGCCCGAGACATCGCGGGTTATTGAAGGGTTGTCAGCGGACTTGCGGGCAATTTTGTCAATTTCGTCAATGTAGACGATGCCATGCTTTGCTGCCTCTAAGTCCCAGTTGGCTGCTTGGATAAGCCTGAGCAAAATGTTCTCAACATCTTCGCCCACATATCCTGCCTCCGTCAAACTGGTGGCATCGGCAATAGCGAAAGGCACATCAAGCATCTTCGCCAGAGTCCGTGCCAGCAAGGTTTTGCCAGAACCCGTCGGTCCAATCAGCAAGATGTTGCTTTTCTCAATCTCAACACCGCTGTTGGGCGGCATCAGGATTCGCTTGTAGTGGTTGTAAACGGCGACGGAAAGAATCTTCTTGGCTCTATCCTGCCCAACAACATATTGGTTCAGGAACTCGTAGATTTCTTGCGGCTTTGGCAACTTCATCGGTCTGAAAGTGCTTGTCCTCTGCTGGGTGCGGTAACCACTCTTCCTCTCCGTTCCGGACAGTCCGAGCATGTCATAGCAGGTTTGAACGCAATCGGCGCAAATGTTGACTCCGCCAGGTCCGAGAATCATGCTCGGAACTTCATCTTTTCGCCGAAAGCAAAAGGAGCATCTTGGGTTGCTTCGGTCTTCGCTTCCGAAAAGCGGCATCTTTCAATCGCCTCCGTGAAGGCAAAATTTTAACGCAGCCAATTGAACTCATCGGGCGTTAAGTTTGCGCCCCTTCATTACTCCGTTCGTCGCTCCAAAACATGGTCAACCAAGCCATATTCCTTCGCCTCGTAAGCGTCCATGAAGAAATCCCGTTCGGTATCTTTCTCAATTCGCTCCAACGGCTGTCCTGTGTGGTAGGCAAGGATGCGATTGATGGTATCCTTGACCTTCAAAATCTCGCGTGCGTAGACTTCCACATCCGCTGCCTTGCCCTGAACTCCTCCCCAAGGTTGATGGATCATGATGCGGGCATGAGGTAACGCGTAGCGTTTACCCTTTGCGCCAGCCGCCAGCAGAACCGCTGCCATGCTGTATGCGTGACCAATGCAATAGGTAGCCACATCGGGCTTGATGAACTGCATAGCGTCATAAATTGCCAAGCCAGCGTCAACGGAGCCGCCTGGGCTGTTGATGTATAGGTCAATGGTCAAGTCTGGGTCTTCTTTCTCCAAGAAGAGCAGTTGGGCGATGACCACATTGGCGACTTGGTCAGTGATTTCGCCGCCCAAAAACACGATGCGATTTTTGAGCAGGCGAGAATAAATGTCGTATGCCCGTTCGCCTCGCGGTGTCTCTTCAATGACCCAAGGTATGAGCATTGCCTTTCCCTCCTTTGACCGAGATTTTTCGCTGTGCTTCAAATTTCACCGCGCAAAATTTCGGCGACAACTTGCCGCCACGGAGTGGTTGGTCGTCCGAGCAATTGGCTCAATTGATGACTTTCGTCGTAGAGTTCATCTTGAGCGATTGCGCTCTCTACGGAAGCGAGAAAAAGGGCAAAAGGCTCAGGGAAACCAACACCCACCAACCACCTGGCGTAATCTTCCTGCGAAACCTCGCGATACGAAATCTCCCTTCCCGTCAATTTGGAAATCTCGGATGCGAGGTCTCGCATCGTGAAGGCTTCATCGCCCGCCAGTTCGTAAATTTTGCCGACATGTCCATCAGTTGTCAGCACGATTGCCGCTGCTTCCGCGTAATCCCTTCGCGGCGCTGCTGAGATGCGACCATTGCCCGCACTGGTGACAAGTTCACCCTTTGCGGCGGCTGCTTTGACGATGGGCGCGTAGTTTTCAGCATACCAGCCGTTCCTGAGAACGGTGTAATTCAGTCCCGAGTCAACCAGTAACTCTTCTGTCCGACGATGTTCCTCCGCGATGACCCCAAGCCGTGACCTATCAGCGTGCAAAACGCTGGTGTAGATGATGACCTCTACGCCCATTTTCTTCGCTGCTTCTATTGCGTTTCGGTGCTGCTCAACCCTTCTTCCCACTGCCGGCGAAGAGATTAGCAAAAGTTTGCTGACACCAGAGAAGGCTTTCTCTAAGGTTTCAGGGCAGTCATAATCTGCCTCCCGAACTTGGACTCCTCGTTGAGCCAAATCAACTGCTTTTGAGGGGTCGCGGACAGCCACAACAATTTCGCTTGCAGGTAACCTTTGAAGCAAAAAATCCACGACCTTGCGACCAAGTTGACCAGTTGCAGCAGTAACACAGAGCACTATCGTTCACCTCGTCGGTTCCAGTCTATAAAGTGCAGGTGATCAAATCACCCGTTTCTGCTTGCGTCCGCGTTCGTTTCGGGAGTTTCCTCACTTTCAACCCACTCAGCCGTTGTCAGAACCAAGTCCATCACTCGCTGTTCCAGAAGGCGGCGGCGAAGCGAAGTGATTTCCTCATCGCTCAGTTCGCGTTCTTCTCCCACAAGTTGAGCGATCTCTTCGTCGCTGACGGTTATGCCTTCTCTTTCCGCTATTGCTTCCAAAATGAAGCGCAACTTCAAAGTTCGTTCGGCATCGGGCTTCAGTTCGTTTCGGTATTCATCCAAAGTTTTGCCCTGCCTGTTGAGCCAAACTTCAAGCGAAAAACCTTGCTGTCGGAGAGAGTTGGCTGTTTCGGCGACAAGTTCGTCAACGAAGCGCTCAACCAGCGCGTTGGGCAATGTGACTTGACATTGTTGGAGGAGCGCGTCCTCCGCTTGAACTCGTTCTGATGCTCGTGCTGCCCGCCTCAATTTGTTTTCCAATTCCCGCTTCACTTCTTCCTTCAGCGCTTCCACGCTTTCCAGTCCCAACTCTTGCTTTACGACCTCATCGGTCAACTCGGGCAGGATTTGTCGCAAAACACCTTCAACCGCGAATATGACCCGAACGGTTTTCCCTGCCAGTTGAGGGTTTTGGTAGTCGGCAGGGTAAGTGAAAGTGAACTCTCCTTCGTCACCCTTCTTTTTGCCCACAAGGTTCTGTGGCAGAGGCGGTGTCCAGCCCGACGAACCAGCCACGAATGTCCCGCTTTGCCATTGTTCACTCGGTTCTTCGCCCTCCTCAAGGACTTGGTAACGAACCCTCACGCGGTCTCCTTCCCGAGCAGGTTCATCGGTTGGCTCATAGCGAGCCAAATCTTTGCGAACCTCCTCAAGGGCTTCCTGAAGCATTTCATCAGTGACTTGAACTTTCGTCCGCTTCAGTTTTAGTCCTTTGTAGTCTCCCAGTTTCACCTCGGGCTTTGTGATAACCTCGGCAGTGAACCTTAAAGGTTGTCCCTCGTTGAACTGGACATCGCGCCATTCCGGCAAAACGATAGGTTCAAGGTTGTGTTGCCTCAAAGCCTCCATCAAGGCTTCAGGCAGCAAATCTTCCAAGACTTGTTGTCGGATTTGCTCTTCCCCAACCCACCGCTTGATTAGCCCGGGCGGGACATGCCCTGGTCGGAATCCGGGCACCCTAACAGTTCGGCTCAGTTGACGGTAAACGGAATTCGTCACCCGCTGAACTTCCTCAGCGGGGACCTCAACTTGCAACTCAAAGACATGTGGCTCCTTTTGAGCGACTTGAACGCTTGCTAACTGCATCGTCGTCCCTCACTTCCTTCGTCAGTTTTTTCGGTTTGAGCGGCAAAAACATTTTAGCGACATCCGCTGGAAGATGATGAATGGGTTGACAGAAACTTCGCTCGCTCCGCCTTCAGTTAACTGAACCAAGTGGCACAGGTGAGACCTTCGTGCCTAAATTTGTGTCTGGGAAAAACTTGCGAAGGGGTGATGAGCGATGTTGAGGCGAATGGGACGAAGGGAGTTTTTGAAGAGTGCATCGGCTGCTGCGGCATTTGGGGCTTTATCGTCTCGCGTGAACGCTCAAGTCAAAGAACTTCAATGCGCTTTCATCGGTGTTGGCGGGCGCGGGATTTCACTTCTCAGGGAGACCCTGAAATTGCCTGGCGTTAGAGTCGTCGCTATCTGCGACATCAACGAGCAAAACCGCAACCGGGCTGTCGCTATTGTCCAAGAAACGCAAAAGCACCGCCCAGAGGCTTTGGGTGACAAGGGAGTTTTCCACTACCGTGACTTGCTCGCTCGGGAGGATGTTGACTGCCTCGTCATCGCAACCCCGTGCAACTGGCATGCAACGATGTATGTTGACGCTCTGAACGCTGGCAAGCATTTTTACGGTGAAAAGCCCATCGCCATCACGATGAACGAAATCCGAGCGATTTTGGAAGCGAGGAAGAAAAACCCGAAAGTGGTGGTTCAGATTGGCTTCCAATGGGGAGCCCATCAAGGTCGCGCTGATGTGGTCAAGAAGGTCCAAAACGGAGTAATCGGTGATCTGCTTGAAGGGCGATTTTACCGCTACAACAGTTGGGGAAGTTTGGGGCGTTGGTTCAACAAGCGTGAACTTTCCGGCGACTGGATGTTGGAGCAAGCAGTCCACGAGTTCAATCTCATGTGGTGGGTGACAAAAAGCCACCCTGCCGCTGCTTACGCTGTTGGGCAACGGAATGTCATTGAGCCCAATAATCCTGAACGAAATGTCACCGACTACTACACCGCTGTTTTGGAATACACCAACGGTCTCATCGTCCACTACTCCCACGGTTGGATCAGCCCGCCGGGGTTTACTGGCATGGCTGCTCATTTCATCGGCACGAAAGGTGCCGTAGACTTGTTAGGCGCCTACATCGTTTTGCGAGAGAAGGGTGAACGAATAAGCGGAGAAGGGCAACCCGGTGACACCCTTGAGCACCTTCAAAACTTCTTTGATGCGGTCCGAGCAGGAGACCCTAACATGGTTTACTGTGGGATTGACAACGGTGTCGCCGCTTCCTATGTCGGTTTGCTGATTCGCCTCTCTCTGGACAGGAAAAGGCAAGTGACTTTTGATGAGTTGATGCAACTTGACGATGGTTGGTCCCCGCTCGTGCCAACTTACTGACCTAAACTTAGCAAAAGTCCATCATTGACAACACGGCACATTTGTGTTACCCTTTTTGCGGCTCAAGCAATGGGGCTTGAGCCAAGAAGTGGGCAACGGAGCCCTTTGACCCGTATCGTGTTTTTATCGCGGTGCGAGGTCAAAGGGCTTTTGGCTTTATGGGCTTAAGTCCGTGCGAAGACTTTAACGGAATGCGTGAGGTGTTCTAAGGTGAACTTGCTGCCGCTCTTCGCTTTGGGCGCTTTGCTGGTTGAAGTTGGGATGGGAAGAGCGAAAGGGGCTTTGCATTGCTTGGTCAAAGGTTTAACCGCATTCGCTGTCGGAGTTTTGTTCGGGGCTTTAGGGCGAGATTGGACAGATGCGATACTTTGCGGGACAGTTGCCCTTTTGGCGACCGTTGGGCTTGGTGACCGAGTGACTTTGGCAGCAACGGTCTTCCTGGCAGCGGGCATCAGCATTGTTCACAAGTTGGTCGTAGTTTTTGACCGTTTTGTCGCCGCACCTTCACCGACTTTTCTCCCTGAACCTTTCGCTGCATTGCTGGCAAACCTTTGGCAACCCGATTACGCCTTCATTTGGTCAATCCACACATTGGCTGGGGGCGCTGCTTTAGGCGCGCTGTTAGTTTCGGGACCAAGGGTTGGTCGCTATAGCCGAAACGGGACCCCGACAGCAATTCCAGCCCACAGTTTGCCTTTGGCTGGGATCGGTGTTTTCCTGCTTTGGATTGGCTCGCAGAGTTTTTCCCAACCCATTTGGGATGCCGCAACCTTGAGCGCATTCGTTGCCTTGTTGTGTTCGCTGGTCTGGACGAAATGGCGCTTCGGTAAAGTTGACCCCTCGTTCACCGTGACCGGATTTTGGACTGGCTTGGTTGCAGGGCTTGCTTTAGGCAAAGTTTCGTTTCCCCTTTCAGTTTTAACGGGAACTCTCAGTGGCATAGCAGCAGTTTCGGTCTCCCTAACCCTTGACCGACATTTCATTGACGATCCTGTTGGCATCGTGTCGGCTGAAGGGATTGCACCCTTAATTGGCTTGGCGGTTCAATGGGTTGGGAAGGTCTCCTTTTTGGGAACAGGCTTTCTCAGTTGGGCAGTCCCGTTTCTTGTCGGCTTTTCTGTGGCTTGGATTGCAGGGCGAATTTTGTCTGCTTTCAATTTGCTTCGGCTCGCCCCAATGGACGAGTTTGCGGGCGCAGATTTGCGCCTTTACGGAATCACCGCATACCCTGAATTTGAAATGCGTGAGGCTTGACAAAAGAATGCAAAGTGCGGTGTTGTGGTGAAGCGATGAAGCAACAAAAACTCCAGAAGGAGGGATTTGAAGTGGCTAAGCGTAATTTGAAGTCGCCGCAAGATGTCATTCGTATGGCTAAAGAAGCCGGGGTGCAAATTGTTGACTTGCGCTTCACTGACCTGCCCGGCACATGGCAGCATTTCAGCATCCCTGTCCGCGAACTAACGGAGGAACTTTTTGAAGAGGGCATCGGCTTTGATGGCTCGTCTATCCGAGGCTTTCAGGAAATTCACGAAAGCGACATGATTCTCGTCCCTGACCCCGACACTGCCTTCATTGACCCAGTGCTGGAAGTTCCGACGCTGGTGCTCATTTGCGATGTCTACGACCCCATAACTCGCGAACCTTACAGCCGCGACCCTCGCTACATCGCAAAGAAGGCGGAGCAGTTTCTCATTCAGTCAGGCATTGCCGACAGAAGTTACTGGGGTCCTGAAGCGGAGTTTTTCCTGTTCAACGATGTCCGCTACGACTACAAAGCCAACGAGGGCTTTTTCCGAGTAGACAGTCGCGAGGGAATCTGGAACAGTGGCAAGGACGAGCAACCCAATTTGGGTTACAAGATTCGCCACAAAGAAGGCTACTTCCCTGTCCCACCATCGGACACGCTCCAAGATGTTCGGTCAAAAATTATGTTGGCTTTGGAAAAAGCAGGTGTGCCCGCAGAAGTTCACCACCACGAAGTTGCTACGGGGGGGCAGTGCGAGATTGACCTTCGCTACGACACTTTGGTTCGTATGGCTGACAAACTTCAGGTCTACAAATACATCGTCAAGATGATCGCTCGCCAGCACGGGTTGGTTGCTACTTTCATGCCCAAGCCGATCTTCGGTGACAACGGTTCGGGCATGCATACCCACCAGAGTTTGTGGAAGGGCGAGACGAACCTCTTCTACGACGAACGAGGTTACGCCCAACTTTCCGAAATCGCCCGCTACTATATCGGCGGTTTGCTCCGACATGCGTCTGCGCTGCTGGCGTTCTGCGCTCCTACGACCAACTCATATCGTCGGCTCGTTCCAGGCTATGAAGCACCCGTCAACATCGCCTACTCCCAACGCAACCGTTCCGCATGTGTCCGCATCCCAGTTTACTCCCGAGACCCAAAAGCCAAACGCATAGAGTTCCGACCGCCCGATCCGTCCTGCAACCCTTATCTGGCATTTGCAGCGATGTTGATGGCTGGTTTGGACGGGATAATCAACCGCATTGACCCCGGTGAACCGATGGACAAAAACCTTTACGATTTGCCACCCGAAGAACGCCGCAACATCAAATCACTTCCAGGCTCCTTGCACGCCGTTTTGGATGCTTTGGAGCAAGACCACCAGTTCCTTTTGAGGGGCGATGTCTTCACCCGCGATGTCCTTGAGGTTTGGATTGAAATGAAGCGGAAAGAAGCCGATGAAGTTAACATTCGCCCGCACCCCTACGAGTTCTACCTCTACTTTGATGTGTGATGCTCGCTTGGATTAACTTGGAGGGAATATTTCAGGTTGCAGGTTGGGCGTTAAAGTCTGTCACTCAAGCGCAGTCTTGAACGCTCAACCCGCAAGTTTTTGTGCAGCAAAATTTTAAGCGGGTGGTAGGCATGGCAGCCATTGAGATTGCACCGGGGACTGTCGTTGACGAAAAAGTTTGCTTCGGTAAGCCGGTCGTAAAGGGAATAAGGGTGCCCGTCGTCGTTGTGCTGCACGAACTGACAAACGGCATGAGCCCCGAAGAAAGTGCCGAGGAATACGACATCACCGTCGTTCTAATTTCGCTTTTTGCGATGGACATGTCAAATCGCTGCTGCCTGACAATGTGCCAAGTCAAAGTTTCCGATATTGGCCTAAAAGCGATTAGCGGGACCTGCGTTAAACTTTTATCAGACCGTCACAATTGTAGTGAGAGGTGATGGGCTATGCGGAGAAATTTGTGGCTTTTGTTAGGAGGGATGGTCATGGTGGCTTTCGGGTTGATGTTGGCAAATTTGCCGGAAGAGGCAGGTGCGGAAGGGCAACAGGTTAAGAGGCTGATGTTCGTCAACTTGTCAATGGGCTTCCGACACGACACAACAG
>Ga0209183_1000736_pt1 | contig 12156 bp, 10 predicted proteins | sample LHCtaG_2_FD_184120 | JGI IMG/M metagenome (GOLD analysis project Ga0209183, IMG submission 184120) | Hot spring microbial communities from Little Hot Creek, USA to study Microbial Dark Matter (Phase II) - LHC4sed_replicate (SPAdes)... | ecosystem: Environmental > Aquatic > Thermal springs > Hot... | reverse complement strand
GCGTAGTCTTCCAGTTGCTTTTTGAACTCGTCCTTGTCAGCCAAATCGGGATTTGTGCGGAGTTGGGCTACCCAACCAGCGACTTTCGCTCGCTTCGCTTGCTCGCTCTCACCGCAGCCAATCAACCAGAAAATTGCGACAATCAAACTCATTGCCACCAAGCATCGCATCACTCTCTGCCTCCTTGCTCGGTCGGTTAGAAGGTAAACGCTGCAAAGAATGATAAAGCGCTTGGAAGCAGTTTGTCAGAGGTGAAACTTTTCCGCTTCCACTATGCTCAAAAACTTTGATAGCGAAAGTGAGCGCCATCCACAGGGGTAATGCGAATATGCATAATTTGGCGACTTTCTGGGTAAACAGGAAACGGCTTCAAGAAGGCTTCAGGCGCTTTCCCTCCTGCGGCGGGCTTTCCCAAGTTCGCGTGCAAGCGTGTAAGCGTGCATGCGTGCAAAATTTGTCCAAAGGCAATTGAACTCACGCATTACGCTTTACGCATCACGAGGTGAGGGACGATGGACTTGAACCGCTTTACGGTTAAGGCACAGGAAGCATTGCAGGCTGCCCATAGCATTGCGATGGAGCGCCGCAACCCTGAATTGACGCCCGAACATCTTTTGGTTGCGTTGTTGCGCGACCGCGATGGTGTCGCTGTTCGTGTTTTGCAGAAACTGGGCGTCCCCGTTGACACTTTGCTGCGTCGTGCCGAGATGGAAGTCCGACGACTCCCGCAAGCGACGACAGCCACTCAAGTTTACCTGAGCCAGCGGCTGATGAACTTGTTCAACCGAGCCGAACAGCAAGCGAAAGAGTGGCGGGACGATTACATCAGCACCGAGCATTTGCTCTTGGCGGTGGCTTACGATGATGGCGCTGCTGGTCGCATTTTGCGTGAGGAAGGCGCTGCACCACACGCATTGCATCAAGCCATCTTGTCAGTTCGCGGTCCGCATCGGGTCACCGACCAAACTGCTGAAGAGCGATACCAAGCATTGGAGCGGTTTGGACGAGACTTAACCGAACTTGCTCGTCAGGGCAAACTTGACCCAGTTATCGGGCGTGATGAGGAAATCCGACGCGTCATCCACATCCTTTCCCGCCGCACGAAAAACAACCCCGTTTTGGTTGGTGACCCTGGCGTCGGTAAAACCGCCATCGTTGAAGGGTTGGCTCAACGCATCGCTACGGGTGATGTCCCTGACAGTTTGAAAGACAAGCGTGTAGTTCAGTTGGACATAGCCGCTATCTTGGCTGGTGCGAAATATCGCGGCGAATTTGAAGAGCGCTTCAAAGCGGTGCTTAACGAAATCATCGCTTCCGAAGGGCGAATCATCGTCTTCATCGACGAATTGCACACTGTTGTCGGCGCTGGGCGAGCGGAAGGAACTGTCGTTGACGCTGCCGATATGCTCAAGCCCGCTTTGGCTCGCGGCGAACTCCGCTGCATTGGCGCAACGACTTTGGACGAATACCGCAAGCACATTGAGAAAGACCCTGCTTTGGAGCGCCGCTTCCAGCCTGTCTATGTCGCTGAGCCGACCGTTGAACAAACCATCGCAATTTTGCGTGGGTTGAAGGAGCGCTACGAAGTCCATCACGGCGTCCGAATCAAAGACAGCGCCTTAGTCGCTGCTGCCGTCCTTTCGCACCGCTACATCGCCGACCGCCACCTGCCTGATAAAGCGATTGACTTGGTGGACGAAGCGGCAGCGAAACTGAGGATGGAAATTGACTCCATGCCAACAGAGATTGACGAAGTGGAACGACGCATCCGCCAGTTGGAAATTGAACGAGTCGCTCTCAGCAAAGATAGCGATGACCCAGTCGCCCGCGAACGACTTGAAAAGTTGGAGCGGGAGATGGCTGAGTTGCGTGAGAAATTGGAAGGGTTGAAGGCGCAATGGCAGATGGAACGGGAAATCATCCAACGCATCAGACAACTCAAGGAGCAAATTGAGCAAACCCGCTTTGAGATTGAGAAAGCCGAGCGCGAGTATGACTTGAACCGAGCAGCCGAGTTGCGTTACGGTCGATTGCCCGAACTTCAAAAGCAACTTCAAGCCGAAGAGCAACGGCTCGCCGAAATCCAAAAGAACGGTGGGCTGCTGAAGGAAGAAGTTGACGAAGAAGACATCGCTGAAGTCGTCAGCAAGTGGACGGGAATCCCTGTTCACAGGTTGATGGAGACTGAAGCGGAGAAATTGCTGCACATGGAAGAGCGGCTTAAGCGCCGTGTCGTCGGGCAAGACCACGCCATTGAAGTTGTCGCCAATGCTGTCCGTAGAGCGCGGGCAGGTTTGCAAGACCCCAACCGCCCTATCGCCAGTTTTGTCTTCGTCGGTCCGACTGGAGTTGGTAAGACCGAATTGGCAAAAACGCTGGCTGAGTTTCTCTTTGATGATGAGCGGGCGATGATTCGCATTGACATGAGCGAGTATCAAGAGCGCCACAGCGTCGCTCGCTTAATCGGCGCGCCGCCGGGTTATGTCGGTTACGAGGAAGGTGGGCAATTGACCGAAGCGGTTCGGCGCCGACCTTACAGTGTCGTCCTGTTTGACGAGATTGAGAAGGCTCACCCTGAAGTCTTCAATGTCCTGCTGCAAGTTTTGGAGGATGGGCGATTGACAGATGGTAAAGGTCGCACCGTTGATCTCCGCAACACCCTCATCATCATGACCAGCAACATCGGCACGGAGTTTATCACCGAGTTTGATGCCCTTGAGCGCATACGCGAGAAGGTTTGGGATGCACTGCGGCGTGCCTTTAGACCAGAGTTTCTGAACCGCATTGATGAGGTCATCGTGTTCAACCGACTGACGAAAGAACACATCCAGCAGATTGTGGACTTACAATTTGAACGATTGAAGCAACGGCTCGCTGACAAGCGCATCACTCTGAAGTTGACCGAAGTAGCGCGAGCGAAGTTAGCGGAGTTAGGTTACGACCCAACTTTTGGTGCCCGACCCTTGCGTCGGACGATGGAACGGCACATCGCCAACCCGCTGGCAAAAATGGTCATCAGCGGTCAAATCAAAGAAGGCGACCATGTGCAAATAGACTACGACGAGCAAAAGGGCGAATTCACCTTCACTGCTACCCAAAGAGCAGAAGCAGCGGCAGCAGCGTGATTAAAACTTCTGAGGCACAGGTGCTGAGGCAAAACTCAAGTGCCTTTCAATTTGCTTTTAGGATTTTTAACTTCTGTCGCTCCTTTGTTGATTGCATTGGCGTTAATTCATCACCTACAAACACAGCGTCTATTTCTCCTATCTGCAACGCTCCGCGGGCTAACTCTTCCGATTTTGGTGTCAACTCCTTTGGAAGGTCAATAAGATTGACTTTGCCAAAAGACATTAAAGCATCCATACCTGTCAAAGATTTGATTAAGAGAATTCGTTGATTGGATGACATTAATGACACTATTTGGTATTGTGCTTGTTTGTATGCCTGTGAGTATTTGACTACCTTTCGGACATTCTTCGCCATGAAGTAGGTTGTGTGAAGTAGGCTGAAAATTGAGTGGCACAAAAGCAGGGCGATTATGCTTGCCCTTGCTTTTTGTTGAAAGGAACTTAGTATCCTTGCAGTGAGTAATGATGCTGCTACATAAAACTCCATTAGGTAGTTCCAGGAGGAGCCAGGATTGGTGGAAGTAATGCCTGCTACTGCCAAATTGCAAAAACAATAAATGCTTTCAGGTATATGCAGTGCCTTGTTTGAGCGCCAATAGAGAATTAAGACAAGCATCCAAAAGAGTGACGAAGTTATAGGACGCGTGAGCATATCTATTGGTTTTGTCCAGAGTGCTGGCAGGTTAGCCAATTGGGCTTGGAAAAGATAAGCCCCTTCCGTCCACCATTGCAATGCTATAAGCCCTCCAAGTGCCCCAACCAACCATGCAAGTCCGACTCCTATTGCCCGAAATTTTTCTTCACGCCACAATGCCAAACAACATGCCACAGGAGCAGCCACGAAGGTGACCTTCACATGAAACGCCAAAATCATCGACAGCACACCAATCATCGTAGCAATCTTAGAACGATTACGATTACTTACTATGAGCACGAAACCGAGTGCACTAAGCATAACCCCAAACATGTCAACGCGACAGAGATGTCCAAAGGCAAAGATAGGTTTGGCGGTCAACAGCAAGAGGGATGCGACTATGCCAAGTGAGAATTTTCCCGTCAGTCTCCTTGACCAAACGACAATAGCAAGGGCAGTGAGTATCAGTGATGCAATTGATAGAAGCCGACCATTCCAGTAAGGATGCACTGAGGATGGTATAAAAGCGCAAAGCCATTCATAAACAGGACCATAAGGGTTCCACACAGCGGGTAAACGGTCGGCAAAGTTGTAAGGTAAATATCCTTCTCGCCAAAGTGCAACAATATTTGCCACTCTTACTTCAATCGGGTCTACCATATGTGGTCTGCTTAATGCCCAAAGCCAAACTGCAAAAACGCCTGTAGCGTGAAGCACCAGTAAACCTATCACGAACCTCCAGAGCAGTTCTCTTCTTTCCTCGGTCTTCATCTCTTTCCCCCTTTCCTTAATAGCAACCGTTCCCACGCTGTCTAGTATGCGATGCTTAAACAGAGGTCTATAGAGGTTCGCTTGATTTTACTGACGCTGAATCTGTCCAAAGATAGTTGAATTTGGCACTGTGATGCGTCAATCCCTACCAACCACTTATCTTTGCCCATCGTTCGCATCAACCACACCTTTTGTCTTTCACCAAGTGTCAACGCATAGCCGATGCTTACTTGTGTGCCAATGACACCATGTTCCGTTAGCAAAAGCCAGCAGTCTTTCCTTTGCTGCCAAGCCATTCCAATCGCCCACATGCGCATTGCTTTAGCGTTCAATGAACGGCGGTCAATTCGCCCTTGCATGAAAGGGACTGCGTGCAAGAAGCCATCAGCGTCAGGCTCAACGGTGTTTGTAGCCACTTTCGCCGTGATGTCTTGCAATGTCCTTTGCCAAATGCGACTGAAAAGATTCTCAACCCAAATGCCCATCCTAAGTTACTCGCTAAGTGGCAATACCACTGCAACATCCAAAGCAACACCGTTACTTCGTGTCTCACTTTCTGGCAATCTCCTTGTCGTCAGCAATTTTAGGTCACCTTGGAACTGCCCCAACCACATTTGTCCCTTCAAAGTTCCATATTGCAGCCGATGCACCCTAAGCCAACGAAAAGCGATGCTGCATTGTCCTTCCCTCCCGTTCAAGCGGATAGGTGTTGTGTAATTCAAAGCCCACTGGTGCAAATGGGTTCGCCTTAGGGAAGCAACAACATCGTAAACTCGCAACCAGTCAACGCCGTTTGATTTCGCATCCAGAAAAAGTTGGGCTGCGTCTTTATTGCCTTCGTAAAAATCCGCTTTCCCATGCCCGTAGTAAAGTGACCATCGGCGATAACTTAATCCCAACTCTTTGAGACGGAAATGAAAGTAATAGGCTTTGCTGCCTTCAAACCTCATCGGCGGTAAAGTTTTTTGTCCCCCAACCTTAAAGGCAAGACATTGTTGTCAGCATGGATGAAGAAACGGGTCGTTAGCAACCGATAGGATGACGATAGGTTATCAAAAAGGAGCGTCACCTGTTCGCTTGTCGTCCATTTTGGTGGAACGGGAACGTTTTGCTCCGACGCTTCCGCTATCATTGCTATCATTACGAGCATCGCTATTGCTTCCCGCATCGCTCTGCCACTCCTTTGAATCAGTTTGCTCAACAGGTTTAACCATCAATAAGGCAATAAGGTAAGTGAGCATCACGGCAGCATGCCACCAGTAGGGGAGACGAATCCCTTCCCGCCATGAGCGTGGAAGTAACTGGCGCAAGACGAAAATTGCCCCCGCTATCCCCATTGGGAAGAAAAGCGCCTTGCGGTTACCTTTCGTTCGCATCAATCCATTGGCGGTAAGGAAAGTTGTAGGCAGTAACAAAAGGCAATGGTGCTTCTCCGTTCGGGGCGAAAGGAGCAGGCTCACCGTCAGCACCAGTGCCATTTCGTAAAGCGTTCTAAGTCCATTCGTCATCGTCAAAGGTTGGCGACATTCGCTTACGATTAGGATAATGAGCAAGACCGCCAAAATCGTCATGATGCCGCTAACGAGGGGCGATGGGAGCGTTAGGAAATTCACTGTCAACGGCTTCTCGGGTTCTAAGGAGACATTGACAGGAGTGAGCAAGCGAAAGAGCGTGGATGGCAATCCACCACAAGGTGTCGTGACGCAAAAGGCATTGGGAGCGACCTTCTCGTGCCAGCGCAACAATAACGACCAAGCATCATGCCAACCCCAAATGCAGGCTGGTAACAGTAAGGTGAAAGTGACTGCGCTTAGAAGGAATGCCAAGAAGGTGCACCATTCTCTTTTGAGGATAAGCCAGAACAAAATCAACGGGAGATGAAAAGGCTTCACCGAGAAGATAAAGCCTAAAAGGCAACCGCTTTCAAGGAAGCGCTGTCGGTTCAGCAGCAAAAGGAAGCCCAAAAGTGTTAGCAAGAGCCAGTGGTTATACTGCGCCCAAATGAAATTGTGCTCTAAAAAAGGCATGACCAAAAGCAGTGAGAGCCAAATGCGTCCTTCCCTATGGGAAGCCCCAAATGCGCCTATCTTCTCCATCCACCAAAAGCAAAATATCAGCACCACCAACTGCCCCACCTGCCACAGGAAGAAAGCGACCTTCTTGGGAAGGATGGCAATAGGTGCCATCAAAAGGGCGTGGAAGGGCGGATAGACATTCCGTTCCGTCGTGTTAGGGGGAGGCGAATAAATATCGCGCCTGCTTATGACACAATGCCCCGCCCACCAAAAGGCATCAAAAGAACCCAACAAGGCATCAGGCGTGAGCAGGCGTGGCACAGTTGTCCGTCCCCAATCCCAAATTAGCACCAACAAAATCACCCACTGCCACCATCGCCGAGGCATTCAAATCACCGACAGAAAATGTTAGAGCACGCTTTTACACTTTGATTCTCACGGAGGGTGAAGCCTTGATGAGCCTTTCAATGCCCACTAAAACTCCACCCTCCCTCTCACATCACTTCCTGCTCAACCTTGAACGAGGCAACACCGACTCTAAGGTCTCAAATGTCCCGTCAGTGTATTTCACAATCAAAGCACTGCCCAAATCAGGCAAACCAAGATTTCTCGCCTCACCAATGTCAGCAACCTTTTGCCCTTGCGCCGTCACAATCTGCCCACTGACAAGCTTTCCACTCTCCCCACTCACTTGAACCTTGAAGTTAGATGGTGAATGGGTCATATCCAAGTTCCCAGATTTGAACCCGTAACTTTGGTTGTTCCTTATGTCCAGTGTCCCTGTGATAGTTCCAGAAAGTCGTTGGTCACCGTAGTTGATGGTGAGTTGGATGGTGGCATGTGGTGCATTGCCTTGCGGGTTTGAAGTCATTTGAAATTCAATCCCTGCAGGCCGCCCAATCTTCGGCGCCCAGTTGCCTGCTAACTTCACAGTGCCTTTGGGAACTTCTGCCAAAGCAACAGGGTTGTCTTCTTTGCCAAAGTCCTTAGGGTCAATTTGAGGGTTTTCCCATTTGGCATCAATGTTGCCATTGAATTGAACTGTCGGCGACGAGTAACTTACCTGCCCACTTAGTGTGGTCGGAATTGGTAGGTAGATAGGTTTGGGTCTATATTGCCCTTGCCACCAGTCCCATCTCTCTCCAACTTTCACCCACTTGAATTCAGATGCCTGAAGGTTGCTGACTTGAAGCCTTATACCTGAACCCTCTAAGGTGGCAGAGACGATGGCTTTTGTAGGTGTTAGATCCTTCACATCGGGTGACAACTGTTTCTCTTGCGGTGTCGTCTCACGAAACTCTGCTGAAACGCTGCTGACATCCAAACTGGCAGGTTTGCTGGTTTGACTTCTAACGGTCAACCATGTTCGGTTTCGTCACTCACTGCCGCCAATGCATTAGCGAGTTCCTGTGCCGATGGGTAACAGCGCAAGATTTTCCATTCATTGTCTTCCTTGACCAGAAGGAAAGTGCGAGTGAAAGTTCTCAGGGCAGGTTTTGTTAGGCTAATTATCTTCACCAAAGTATCTACCGCAACTCTCAAATTTGACTTGTCACCCTCAATCTGGATGCGCAGAAAGCGAAGCACTGGGAAAGGAATAGTCAGATCTGCCAAACAAGTCAGCCAGTTCCTCATTCAAAGGCTTTTCGATCAGGCGAATGAAGACTCCAAAGAGCCATGATGGCTTTAATGTCTTCGGCAGCATAAAGGGCGAAAAAATCACTCAACCAAAGAACGGACTAAAACTTCATCGGGAGTTTGAGAGAACACAAAGGAAGTTTGCAAAAGTGCGAGAACCCAAATCTTTGCCACTACACCGAAATTGAACAAAAGTTTACCCACCTTCAATGCCAACTTTATCACCGCCTCTCTGCACGGCAATGAGGTGGTCGATAAAGATATAGCACTATCTTCAGCGAGATGTTCGGTTTAAGAGCACACTATGTCGCCTCAACCGACTGCTCGGCAAACTTGGTTTGGTGATGGGCGTTATGTTGAGACTCGCGCTGACAATCGTCATTGGTCTTTTTCTCGCTTCTATCACTTGCGGCTCACAGGGCTCGAAGTCCCTGCCTAAGGCTCAGCAGATTTTCGTCGTCATTTGCGAAGGAATTGATTTGCGGGATTTGGAGCAAATGGACGAGCCAATCACTACTTTGTTGAAGGAAAGCGCCATTGGGTTGCTTAGCGGCGCATCGGCTGAATTGTCTGGCAAGCGAGGCGTGTTGGTGACTTTGGGGAGCGGGAAAAGAGCAAAGGCAAACGAGCGAGCGAAATTGGGCGAATGGCTGAGGAAACGAAGCGTTTCGGTCTCCCTGCACGGCAACAGTTCTCTGAAGGCGATTCTCGGTGAAGTGTGGACTTCCCCAAATCACAACCAAACTCCGCAAGTCACATTCGCTTCCGCCACTAAAAGCCAACTGCCAGCCATTGTCCGTAAACTTCTTGCCCAATTGACCGAAGATGCATGCTTGTGGATTTTAGTGCCCAATTCGCCCCGGACAGATTGGATGAACCGAAGATTAACGCCAATTTTGGTTTTCGGCGAAAATGTCCCTTCGGGGCTTTTAACCTCAACGACGACTTGGCGCATTGGTTTGGTTTCGTCCGTCGATTTTGCACCCACACTACTGGCTCAATTGTCAATTCCCATTCCCGCTGAAGTGACAGGCAGGGTAATGCAAATTGACACATCCGTCAATGAACGATTGGCTTACCTGCGTTGGCTTGACGAACGGAGTGTGAAGCCTTTGCGGAATTTACCTGCCCTTTCCTTCGCCATTACGATTTTTGTCGTCATCGCCATCACTTTAACCGCCTTGGCATCCTCTTTCTCCTTGCTTGCAAGTCGACAAGGGCTGAGCAAGCCCACCTCCTCTGCTGCGACTTTCCTCGTCATCTCTGGGATGTCAATCCCGGCATCGTTGTTCCTCGTTGCTCAATTGCCTCACCGAAGCAGTGTTGCAAATGCTTTTCAATTGTTGGCAATAGTTAGCCTGCTGGGGTTGCTTGCCTTGTTGTTGGCGAAAAAACTTAGCGCTGCACTTTTCCCTACTCCGCTGAAAGCAGCGAGTTTGATTTGTGCTTTTTCGGCGATAGTTGCACTGTTTGGTGCCCCGCTTTACTGGGCAACACCTTTAGGACACTATCCGACCAGTGGCTGGCGATACTTCGGCATTACCAACTCAGGGGTGGGCATAGTTCTTGCGGGGGCGATTTTCGCTTGGAGTTTGTTAGCGCTCCCTAAGCGTTTTGTCTTGATTTGGTTGCTTATCTCGCCCTTGCTGATGGGTTCTTCTCTCTGGGGTGCAAATTTCGGTGGCGCTCTAACTTTGGCAGTTGGTTTCGCCACTGCTTGGGAACTTGTTGGTAACCCGAAACCCTCGTGGCGCAAATCTGCTGTTCTGAGTTTGGCAGCATTAGTCCTAACGCTCTTAGCCCTTGTCGCTGCAGAAAGTTTTGTCCCTGCAGACCAACAGGCTCATTTTGGTGCGCTGCTTCAAAGAGTTCGGAGTGCTGGGTGCGGAGTGCTGGCAGAGATGTTCCTTCGGAAGTTGACTTTATCGTGGGAATTTTTTGCTCGGACACCTCTAAACTTTTTTGCGCTTTTGCTTTTCGTGGCGTTCCAAATTGCTGTGGTGAAGTTGGCGAAGCGAAGCAATTTGTTTGCCCAATTGAAGCCAGCCTTCAATGCCGTTTTCATCGGTTCATTGGCTGGCTTGGTCTTGAACGATAGCGGAATGGAGGTCGTTGGGATGGCAATGGTCAGCGCCGGCGGAGTGTTTCTCCTCTCGCTGCTTGAAACTTTTCGCTCACCGATCAGAGGTGACAAAAATGCCATCAGGGCGAGTTCATGAAACTGTGAACTTGTTGGCATTGCCACCGACCTTATATGTCTTGCCGGAGTCTTTACCCAAACTGCCTTTCGCTGTCGGGTATCTAATCGGCACATTTTGGCTGACGCCTGATTTGGATTTAGCGACGAGCCGACCTTCAAGGCGCTGGGGCATTTTGCGTGTGATTTGGCTGCCATATGCTTGGCTTTTCTCTCATCGCGGTCTATCGCATCGTCCCCTCTTGGGCGCACTCACAAGGGTTCTTTACTTGGCTGCATTGGCAGGTTTAGGTTTGTGGTTCCTTGACGCCTTCGGTTGCCGCTTGCAATTCAACTTCCCTGTTGGGCAAAGTTGGCTCAGTTTCTTCGCCGGCATCCTTGTTGCCGACTTATTGCACCTGTCCCTTGATGCGTTTTGTAGGTGAAGGTGAGTGTGTTCTAACACCGAGCCAAATCTTCCGGCAAATCGTGAGATCGGTAAATCAGCAGATCGGGCAAAAGATTAAACTTACCAGAGGTTCGCCATATCAAACTACGATTCCCCGATGCTCCACAGCATAAATGGCGAACGATTTATCTCAAAGCATCAAGGCGGGAAGTTGTAAGGGTTGACGACAGGCCACTCCACTTTCCCGCCAACACCCTGAGGGGGCGGAGTCGCCCAATCGTTGGCACCACCCCGACTTCCGTTTCCGCCATAGCCACCCCGAATTGTTCCGCCTGGGAGGAACTTGGCGTGCCCGTCAGCAAAGATAACATTCGCCCCATAGTCAGAGTGCCGCTCTACATTGGGCTTTCGGGGATTGGGAGGACCACTCCAGCCGTTAGCGTATTTGATCCGACACAGCCCAAAAGTGGGAGGCTCGCCCTGAATGAAATTTTGGTCCCAGTTGCACCAATCGTTGAAGATGCCTGCAAAGGACGAATCGGCGACGATGGCGATGTTGGCGACGCCTGCCTTCGTCCCTGACAATTTGGCGAGACGATTCCATCCGCCATCGTAATAAGGTGGCTGAGGTGACACCCCTGCCCCCATCCCATGCAGGCTGTTGTAAAGGTATTCGCTGTAAGCGAGGTGACACCGAAAGCGATCCCAAGCCGGTCCATACAGCGTCGTGCTGATGGCGCTTGGGCAAACCCAGACTTGCCGATTGCGCAAGTAAGGATCCATTACAGGCACGATCATCCGCCAACCATAGCCGATCTGAAACAGATAGGTCGTTCGGGGGTCATCCCAGGTTGGGTAGGCGTCATCGTAGTCTTGAGAATACGTCAACAGAGCCGTCGCCAAGTTTCGGCAGTTACTGAGGCATTGGGCTTGACGGGCTTTCTCGCGGGCGCGGGAGAAGACAGGGAACAGGATCGCCGCCAGAATGGCGATTATCGCTATCACCACGAGCAATTCAATCAGCGTAAAGCCGACACGATAGGACAAAACAGGCGAAACTCCACGAACGAAGGTCACATGTCGCCCCTCACAAAAGGCTACAAAACGACACCGCTTTTCCTTCATCTTCTCTCCCTCCTTTTCCCCCAAAGGGGGGTGATTTTGAGCCGCTTACAGTTTAGCACTTTTTTTTTTTCGGTGTAAAGAGACGATGGAGATGTTTGATCAGGGAAAACCCCTACAAATTTGTCGTAAATCTGTTAGGACAAAACCCTAATTTTTCTTTGTGCTGCTTGCCATACTAACAAAGATGGTGAGGTCTAAACCCTACCAGTGAAGGCAAGGACAGGATCGTAATATCGGTTTTTTTCGGACATACTCAGCCC
>Ga0209183_1000735_pt1 | contig 12165 bp, 17 predicted proteins | sample LHCtaG_2_FD_184120 | JGI IMG/M metagenome (GOLD analysis project Ga0209183, IMG submission 184120) | Hot spring microbial communities from Little Hot Creek, USA to study Microbial Dark Matter (Phase II) - LHC4sed_replicate (SPAdes)... | ecosystem: Environmental > Aquatic > Thermal springs > Hot... | reverse complement strand
GACGCCATCGCCGTTGTTTTGAAGTCCCTCGAGCCCCTACCAAAGGCGTTGTTCCACGCTCTAAAGCCCTCGTGGGGCTCCCTGTCGAGGTTTATCGAGGCCTCGCCTACGGGGACTAGCAAGCCGAGTCTCGTTACGATGCCAGCCCCTCCCGCCCTTTATGATGACCCCCTGAGCCCTCGAATAATCTAACGATAGCACAGATCTTTATGCCGTCCCTAACGTCCATGAAGTCGTCACCGGTGTCTTTGACGGCGCAAGCCATGGCCCTCTCGGCATCTATCTTTTTGCACTCCTTGACCGGCACTTCCAGTCGCAGGCCTATGGGCGTTGGAATCTCAACGTACTTCACGGAGGTAGACCTCGTGAATGCTTGGTCCCTTGCCCAAGACCTCTTGGCCTTCGCGGTCGCGACCTTTTTGGACGTCTTAGCAGCAGACGTCCTCACGTCCATCAAGTACTCGGGAGAGCCGCCTTTCTATTGGTTCCGCTGATGAGGGTTGTTGGGTTGCCGCGGAGTCTATTCCTACCGGCCCTAATATCCATGGTCAACAGCAGGGACGAGCACTCCATGGTGTCCTCGCGCTTGAAGAGGGGAAGCGGAGGAGAGGGAGGTGCTAGTATTGTGTACAACTTAGTCACGTCGCCTCTCTTCGTAATTCCGTTTGTTTAAGTACTACCTCCCAATAGTCATGGTCTCGCTAGGCCTCTACCTCGAAGGGATGTACACTTTACTCTCGCTTCTCTCGTCGCTTATCGGCCTAGTGATGGGCGTTGCATACGGCAGGCTCAAGCTGAAGGACCGTGGCTCGGAGGAGAACGCAGAGCTAGGAATGATAGGGGATGGCAAAGTCGGTCCCAGAAAAGTTAGCCTTAGAAGATCCGTCAAAAAACGCTGCGCGGTTCGTAGCCAAGACAATCCAAAAACGTCATAGTCATAACGGTGTTGCTCGTCCTCGACTACTTCGACGCCCTCTCTCTAACGAGCATCGCCCTCCAAGAAATGAAGGTGCCGTTGAGCTCACAAGCGCTAACGGCCTTTGCGACCTCTGCCTTGAGACCTATGGCTGGAGTGCTCATGGCCGGCGAACTAATTAGGTCACATTTCATAGAGGCAAGAGAGGCCATGTTAGCGCTCGCCCTCGGAAAGCTCGCCTTTCTAACAACGCAAGACCTCCCTAGGAACGTCTCCCCACTTTATGCCTCTTTCTATCCGATAAAGACCGCGGCAAAGCTCTTGGCGCTCTTAGTTTTGCGGACGGCGCTGTCGACTTAGCTGTGTGTACTGACGATTTTCCTCATGCTGTGATTGAGGGCTATTGGAGGCTTCGACGAGGTTCGCCGACACATCTCGAGTCCATCGTGCCTAAAACCACGACAACAGCTTCGATATGAGGGACCTGCGAAACTTCCTCGCGACCCTCTCTATGGGCTCTCCTACGACCTCCATACTCTCCATGCGAAGCGTGCCGAGGCCCTTCTTCTCGGCCAAGACTAGGTGCCTCACTTCTCGGGGGTCTATGCCCATGATGAGCGCCCCCACAGCGTCGGCGGCCACCGGGTCAGCGCTGGCGATCACCAAGCCCATTTCAACGGGGCACCTGCTCATCTCGTGTACTTCTCCAGCTACTATGCCGTCTATGACCGTCAGGCTAGGCCTCAAGACCGACGCCAGGTCCGCTATGTTCTCGTGGAGCCTGCCGTCGTGCATGCTACCCTTGGACTCCAGAGCGCCCATCATGTTCTTCAGGCCCAGTGTTACTGTCGCGAGCCTGTGGACCTTCAGCTTGGGCACGCTGACTATGACCCTCTCGAGAGCCGTCTTGGCCACCCTGACCCTCTTCAGCGCTAGCGGGTTGGGAGGGCGTACTTCGACGAACTCGTCTCTGTTGAGGTCCACTAGCCCCACGCCCCATCTCTCGGCGACCTCGTCCACGCCGGCCACCTTGAAGGCCTCGAACGTGTCGGCAAAGCCGCTACCCTCTCCTATGACTATGTCCTCCACGCCCCTCTCCTTCAAGAACTTCACCACCCCCTCTATCACTCTCGCGTCAGTGGTCACGCCGGTCGAGGGGTGGTCGGCGGTTATGTAGTTTGGCTTAACGAGAATAGGCCTCTTGCTCGCGATGATGTGCTTCAGGTCGTCCTCTATGGCTTTGAGCGCCTCGACCGTCACCTCCACCGGGTTGGACCCCTTAAAAATGGCGACTCTGCTCATACACAATCTTACCTTATCAATTCTAAGAAAACCTTTCGCGACCTCGAAGTTCATGAAATGTTCATCGATTGAAAGTAAACCCCGCTGTTTAGCTTTTAAACGTGAGAATGGGATGGGATCCGTCTTTGCGACTCTCGCGAGCATGATCTTTAGACTTAGGGACGCAATGGTGCGAGATAACGTAACGCATATATCGAGAAGTCCATGTACATGCATACACATAGTGCTTCTGTTATGGATAAACTTTATGTACGCTCCAATACTTTTTAAATGAGCGTGGGGATGTAGATGAATTTCTTGGATCTAGAGGAGTTAACTGAAGACGAAAAGCTACTGAGAGAGGAAGTGCATAGATTTGCTGAAGAGGTGATACGGCCAGCATCAATAGAGCTGGACAAAATGCCCGCCAAGGAGAGAGTAAAGCCTGGTTCTCCATTCTTCAAAGTGATGAAGGAGATGAAGAAGCTCGGCTACCACAGGATCCACCTTCCGCCTCAAAAGGGCGGAATCGCCATGAGCCCTCGGCAACGATGCATAGCCTTTGAGGAACTCGCATGGGGTAGCCTCGGCTTGGCAACGGCCTTAGGGGTCGACATGATCCCCTTCACCGTTGCGGCCTTCTTCGGAGACGAACGGGCCTATCAAGACCTCGTGGCCCCGTGGCTCGAGGGGGACGACTTCATCGGTTGCTGGGGAGTCACGGAGCCGGAGCACGGGAGCGACTACTTGATGATGCTAAGGGAGGATGAAAGCACTCTGGAGAAGATGGGCAGGGGTAACGTGGTCGCTGAAAGAGACGGCGACGAGTGGGTGATAACGGGGCAGAAGTCTGGGTGGGTGTCCTCGGCCCCCGTCGCCACGCATTGCGGGCTACACGCGCAGGTAAAGGGGGCAAAGACTTTGGCCCACGGGCTCTTCTGCGTAGTTCCATTGAACCTCAAGGGCGTCACCAAGGGAGAGCCTCAAGAGATGTTGGGGATGCGCGATGACCCTCAAGGCCAGCTCTTCTTCGATAACGTCAGGATCCCTGAGCACTACGTCGTAGTGGCTCTTGGGCCCTTCTACGGCATCTTCTGCGACCAGCTACTGTGCTTGACTAGCGTGGCCATGGGGGCCTTCGCCGTCGGGCTTGCAAGGGCTGCCTTCGAGGAGGCCTTGAAGTACGCGAGGGAAAGGATACAGGGCGGGGTACCTCTCATCAAGCACAAGAACATAAAGTTGAAGCTCTACGAGATGTTTGAGAAGGTCGAGACCGCGCGGGCGTACGTGAGGAAGGCGATGGAGCACGTCCACAAGAGAACCATCGACTCTCAAACGTGGGACGCCTCTCCTAGGCACGCGAGGGTTGCACAGGTCTACGCGAAGAAAGTGGCGTTTGAGGTGGCACACGACGCCTTGCAGGTGTTTGGGGCCTACGGGTTGCACAGGGACTACATAGTACAAAAGTTGTTTAGGGATGCGAGGTGCATGTTAATAGAAGACGGCACCGTTGAGGTCCTCAGCTTGGAGGCGAGCGAGGACATAATAGAGAATTACGAGGAGGACTATTACGACGCCGGGCATATAGCTAGGCTCTTTCGCGATTATCTTAGCGGAGAGGAGAGGTGACATGATTAAGGGAATACCGTTTGACTCCCCCCTCTACGAAATAGACGAGGAGAGAGGGGTAGAGTATAGGAACTGCAAGGCAATAGCCGTGCTCTTCACATTGAAGAAGGACCTCAGCGACCTGATCCCTGAGGGCCTGAAGCCTACTGGCAACGGGGCTGTGTGGATCTCTCACTACGGCTTCAGCACGCTTGGAGAGTACAAGGAGTTCATAAGCGTACTTCAGGTAGAGGACGAAGTCGGTGACAGGGGCTACTACATACCGTACATTTATGTGACGAATGATGCGGCCCTCGCCGCCGGGAGGGAGTTGGCTGGAGCCCCGAAGAAGCTGGCGAGGATAGAGCTGATCCAAGAGCTCGACGTGGTTCAGGGCATTCTCGAGAGGCCAACAGGCAAGAGGCTCGTCACCGTCACCATAAAGCCGACCGCGAGGGCCTTGGGGAAGGAGCTCATAGACTTCGTCCTGCCGAAGCCCACGTACCTCTACTCGATAAGACACCTTCCGCCAATAAGGGGCAGGGGCGGCGCTACGCAGTTGATAAAGTGGTACGCCGACATAGACTTCCACGTGGACCCTCGAGGGGAGAGGGTCTTGTTCACGGGGCCCGCTAGCGTAACCTACGACTCGCCCTCAGCCATTGACCCCGTGCACAAGCTCGAGGTCGACGCAATACTCTCGGCCCTCTACTTTGAGTTCGACATGAAGCTCAACGTGGTGGACATACTCAAAGAGCTTAAGGTGTAGGAGGTAAAACGGGGCTAGGCCGTAGACGCGTAGGTGAGAGCATGGAGACCATAGGGATAGCCGGCGCCGGGACCATGGGCTCCGCTATTTCAGCGCTCTTCGCGAATGCGGGCTACGAGGTCGTGCTCTACGACATAAGCAGAGAGGCCTTGGAAAGGGCTAAGAAGAGGAACGCAAGGGAACACCTGCTCGAACTCGAAAGGGCCGGGCTGAAGAAGCGTGAGAGGCTCGAGATCAAGTACACCACGGAGCTCTCGGACCTAGGGGGTTGCGACTTCCTCCTTGAGGCCATAAAGGAGGACCTGATGACGAAGGTAGATTTCTTTAGAAGGGCGAAGGAGGTCTGTAGAAGAGCCCTCTTCGCGACTAACACCTCTTCTTACATGCCATCAGAGATCTCCAAAGGAGCTGGCGTGAACGTCTTCCTCTTCCACTTCTCTAACCCGCCCATCGAGATGCCCTTAGTCGAGATATCGGGCACTGGCGACCCGAGCAAGTATGTTGAGTATGCGCAAAAAATCGGCAAAAGGCCCGTCGTGTTGAGGAAGCAGTGCAGGGGAGCGGTCCTCAATAGAATGCTCTGCGCCCTTGGATGCTCTTTGGGGTACGCCTTGAAGCTCGGGAGCCCCTACGAGATAGACGCCACCGTAAAGCAACTCGGGTTTAGATACGGTTTCTTCGAATGGCTTGACAGGATAGGGCTCGACATCTGCCTCGACGTCCTCAAGAGCATGGGGGAGGTCTACCAGAGATTCTCTTCAGACGCGACGCCCGTCGTGAAGTTCGTCGAGGAAGTCCTGAGGACTTTCGTCGATTCAGGCAAGCTTGGAAAGAAGAGCGGTGAGGGGTTCTACAGGTGGTCGGGCGAAGAACCAGTCCCAGAACCAGTTGAGAACTATGCTGGCATCACCTTATTGATCGCGGTCACGGTCAATGAAGCCCATAGAATCGTAGAAGACGGCATAGCCGACAAGGAGACCGTAAATGAGGTGTGGAAGCTCGCGACGCTATATCCAGCAGGCCCATTCGAGCTCGCCGAAGCCATCGGCTACGAAGCCCTCATCGAGGGGCTTAAGGAGGCCTACGAGGAGACGGGGGCCGAGCTATTTAAGCCCGTTACTCGCAGCGTCAGCTGAGCGTCTTTGGCCTCAATCTTAGTCGCTGATTCGCCGAACGAAAGCTGAAGCGCGCTGGCTCGGTTCTCTAAAGACCTTGGCAGAAGATCTCTCGCCTTTCTTATTACGTCATTAAGATCGCTAGAAAGTTCCTGAATTTTATTCAGAAATTGAGGAACAAATCTTCAGGTAGCTACTCCCATGACGATTATTTTTTGATGAGGTCCTCTCTCCTCCAGGTCGCGAGTTCGTAGTCTATACCGCGCTTTATGGCCCCTCGAGGGCAGACCTCCTCGCATTGGTAACAAAATATGCACTTGCCGAGGTCTATCGTCGGAAGAGTCCCTCCCTCCGTGGAGACCATCGTTATGGCGAATGCTGGACAGACCTTAGAGCAAAGCCCACACCCCACGCATCTCTCCTTCAAGAGTATGTGGCGTCCACGATACGTCGGAGGAGGGGTCAACTTTTTGAACGGATACTGGACCGTCGCGGGCCTCTTGAAGAGGTTTGACCACGCTCTCCTCAGAAGCGAGGGCAAGGTCATCTCCAGTACCTCCTAGCCAGCGTGAGCAGATCAACGCTAACCCTCTCGCTAGTCCTTACGTCGACGAGGGCGACTCTGTCCGTGCAAGAGAAGCAGGGGTCTATGCTCACCAGAGCTGCCGGTATGTCGGCCACGTAGCCGCCCTTGAGCATCTCGCACACCGAAGGTATATTGGCGTAGGTCGGCGTTCTGACCCTGTACCTCAGCGGCTTGTCGTTGCCCTTCTCCGTGTAGACGTGGTGTAGGAGCTCTCCGCGAGGGGCCTCGACGACTGAGAAGCCTTCAGAGCTTTGAGGAGCGACTTCGGGCACTCGCACCCTGACGGGGCCCGTGGGCATCTTATCAAGACACTCCTCTATCACCCTTGCGGACTCTAGCGTCTCGTCTATCCTGACCATGAGCCTGGCCCACGAGTCCTCCTCCTCGTACACGACGGCGTTGAGTGGCACCTCGTCGAAGGCGGCATAGGGCTCTTCCGCTCGGACGTCCACCTTGACTCCAGACCCCCTCGCCGTGGGCCCCACGGCCCCCAAGGCTAGGGCTTTAGCCCTGCTAAGGCGGCCGACGTCGACGAACCTGGCCCTTATAGTCGGGTCCTCCGCGAATACTTCCTTATACTGCTTTACCTTCTCGACTAAGGCCTCGAGCACCTTCTTCATCTCCAAGACCTCATGGTCGCTGACATTCCTCCTCACGCCGCCTATGATGTTGTAGGCCGACATCACCCTATTGCCCGTGACCATCTCTATTATGTCCATCACCGCCTCCCTGTCCCTCCATATCAACATGAAGAGCGTGTCGAACCCTATCAGCTCGCACGCCACCCCGAGCAACAGCAAGTGGCTGTGGATCCTGTTGAGCTCGTGGACTATCGTCCTGAGGTACTTGGCCCTCTTGGGGGGCTCCACGTTAAACGCATCCTCAATGGCCTGGACCGCCGCCAATGTGTGGGCAACGTTGCATATCCCGCAAATCCTCTCTATCAAATAGAGGCCTTGGGTGAAGGACCTCTCAGTCAAAGCCTTCTCGATGCCCCTGTGCACGTAGCCGAGCCTGGGCTCTACGTCGACGACCACTTCGCCGTCGACTTTGAAGACGAACCTCTCGGGCTCGTGCAGAGCTGGGTGCACGGGCCCGACTATCACCTTGGTCGTGCTCATATCACTTCCTCCTTAGAGGATAGAAGTTCTTAGGCCAATCCTCGGGGAGGAATAACCTCTCTAGGTTCGGATGCCCCTCGAAGACCACTCCAAGCATCTCATGCACCTCCCTCTCGTAGAGGATGGTTGCTGGGGCCACGCTCACGAGGCTCCGGAGCCTCGGATCACTCTTCGGTGCCTTAGTCTTAATCATCACTCGCAACTTTTGGGGGAGGAGCCATAGAGAGTATGTAAATTCGACCTCGTCGCCCCCCAAGTCGGCGCCGGTAATCGTCGTAACGTGGTACTCTCCACCACAAGCTTCATTTATGAGCTCGAAAGCCTTCGTCAGAGCGCCTCTCTCGACGAACAACTTGAGGGCCCTTCTCTTGGCGTCGTACTCGTAGCTTAGAAAGCCCCCTCCAAGCCCCCTCTTAAAGGCCTCGACTAACTCGACGTGTTCTTCAACCACCCTTCGTCACCTTCTCGATCAACTTTAGGACCCCATAAATTATGGCATCGGGCCTCGGAGGGCATCCGGGGACGTAGACGTCTACGGGCATCACCTTGTCAACCCCGCCCAGTACGCCATAGCAATTCTGGAAGACTCCACCGCTACACGCGCAGGTGCCGACGGCCATTACGAATTTTGGGTCGGGGCTCTGCTCGTAAATCCTCTTGATCCTCTCAGCGGCCTGCCTCGTCACAGCCCCCGTCACTACGAGCACGTCCGCATGCCTAGGAGACGGCTTTAGAAGAATGCCGAAGCGCTCCACGTCAAACCTCGGTGTCAAAGCCGCCAAGACCTCTATGTCGCACGAATTGCACGCACCAGTATTGACGTGTAGAATCCAAGGAGATCTAAGCCTAGCCCACGTCGCAAGCCTTAAGAGCATCGACAACCTCTGCACCTACCCGGCCTTGAGCTTTTAAGATCAAGAGTTTTAAGTCTTTTGCTCTTTTTCTGCGAAAAGAGAACCGATTCCTAGGGGCCACGTACGCGATACCCATCCCCTTCAGCTTCACCTGGCTTGAAGCCCTTCGCCCTGCCCCCGCTTCTTAGAGTAAAGCGCGTGACAAAGCTTAAAAGCTCTAACGAGAGCTATTCGCTCCTTATGGGGTGCGTGGGATTGCCCATCGAAGAACTCGTGAAAACGACGGTCATGGCCATAACACCGATATTCGCCGTTGCGATGGTCCTGTACACCGTGAGGGCGGTTAAGGGGCCCACTGTTGCCGACATGGTCTTAGCCATTGACTGCCTGACGTTCGACGTCTGCTTCTTCATGGCGGTGTTGGCGGTGTACTTCGAGATCCCCTTCCTCATAGTGTGCTCGATTTGCTTGGCCCTTTGGGCCTACATCTTCGATCTGTACATGGCTAAGTACCTTGAGCGCAAGGAGTTGGGTGAGTAAGTCGTGTGGTGGGTGGTAGAGCAAGTCTTGCTGTACATGGGCATGGTCTTAGTGGTCGTAGGAGCGCTATGCGACCTAATAGCCGCTATAGGCCTCAACAGGTTCCCGAACTTCTTCGTCAGGCTTCATGCCGCTACGGTAGGGGTCATCGGGGGAGCCGTTGTCCCCCTCTTCGGCGTGACGCTCATGACTTTTGCCTGCGAATCCCTCGGGCACTGGAGGTGGTTCTTGGCGGGGGGCTCCTTCTTGACAGCCCTCACGATCATGATGGTGGCCCCCGTGGGCTCGCATGCCTTGGCCAGGGCGGCGCACCGCCACGGCATCCCCGTAGAGCCCAAAGTGTGCGACTTCTTAGGAGAAGATAGGAGGAGGGCTCGGTGATGCTGGCAATCTCGATGATGGCATTTGCCTTTACGTTGGCTGCCATCTTCACTCACCTTGCGATCAAGAACAGGGATTTGGTCAAGGCGACCATATTCTCGGCCGGTCAGTCTACGGCCTTTGCCCTCATCTTCTTCTTGTTGATGGCCCCTGACATAGTCTTAGCGTACGTCGCTGTGGCCGTGGGGATCTACACCGTCCTCCTCCTCTACGTCATAAGCAAGACCGAGAGATACGAGGAGGGCGAGTGATGAAGGTCAAAGACACGATCATAGGGATAGCAGCGGCCCTCCTTCTTATTGCCGTAATGGCCGCCATAGTGGGTGGAGGAACCGCGTACACGCCTTCGACTGAGATAAGACGATTAGCCGAGTTCTACCTAAAGCACTGCATCAACGTATATAATACGACTTGGTGGACCTCGAGTCCAGCAACCGTTACGTCGATGGTGTGGGACTACAGGGGGATAGACACGTATTACGAGACCTCAGTATTCTTCTTAGCGGTCATAGGTAGCACGGCTCTATTTAGGATAGCTGAAGTGAAGCTAAGAGCTGAGGGCGAGGAGAAGAGAGAGCTGGGCCTTTCAACGATAGTCAAGACCTCTACGAGAATAGTTTTCCCATTAATATCGATAGTGTCGGCGTCCGTCGTCCTTCATGGGCACCTAAATCCAGGAGGAGGCTTCCAGGCCGGATCGATCCTAGTGGTCGGCCCTCTACTTTTGATGGCCTCCTTCTCGCGACGTTACTTAGAGGATCGCCTAAGGCTTAGCAGAGCCAGATGCATTGCCTTGTTCACCACGGGCTTGATATCAATAATTTTGGTCGTGGCGCTATCCTTTGCAATAGGAGGGGCGTTGATGCAGAATCAGCCCAAGCCTTGGTCGCCTAAATCTCCTTGGGGGCTCTTGACGAAGATAGGCCCGTTAGAGATCTCCGGGACCCTCTTCTTCTTCGACCTCGCAGAGTTCTTAGTCGTTAGCTTTGGCTTTACGCTTCTATTCCTCTTGCTCTCGATCCCTGAAAGGGAGTTTAGGAGGCTCTTGGGATTATGAGCATAGAGCACTTCCTTCAACTATATTGCTACGCGGCCTTAATCGTGATAATGGTGATATCGCTCTACGGGATCGTCAGAGGCGCTTCTTTAACGAAGAAGTTGATAGCGTTAACGATCTTCGGCGACGTCGCGAACGTCCTAATAATATATGTTGGATTTAGGTTAGGCGAAAAGGTATTCGTCCCAGCCTTGCCCACCTTGGAGCCCAGCCCCGAGGAAGTAGCGTGGTTTGCCTCAGTGGCCGTAGATCCGGTGCCTCAGTGCCTCGTCTTAACGGCAATAGTCATAAACATGGCCGTGACCTTGTTCCTAGCGTTTCTCGTAATTCAGGCGTACAGGCTCTATGGAACTACGGCCGTCAAGAAGATAGCCAAGCTGAGGGGGTGACGTCGTGGCGTCCAAGGCTTTAAGCTTCATAGCTACATTCCTCTTACTCTTCGTAGTGTACCTAATAGCCTCTGCTTCCGCCTCGGTGATGGACATATTGGTGGGCTCGATAGCCTCGGCCATTCTGGCCCTCCTTACCTCGACAACCTTGATAGAGAAAAATCCTCGAAAGGCCCTCAACGTCGTCCGATGGGCTTGGGCCCTCTTCTACTTCTTCTACTACTTTCTAGTGGCGGAAGTGAGGGCCCACTGGGACGTCATCAAGAGGATCTTGCACCCCAAGATGCCCATTAGGCCGGGGATAGTCAGGGTGCCCTACACGTTGGAGAGCGACTACGGCAAGACGGCGGTCGCGTGCTCGATCACCAATACCCCGGGGACCGTTGTCGTGGACATAAGCGAGGGCGGGGAGAGGAGGTACTACGTCCACTGGATAGACGTTAAGTCCACCGACGAAAGGGTATGCCATGACCTCATATCTAAAAGCTTTGAAAAATACTTGAGGAGGGTTTTTGACTGATGGACTCGACCGTCATAGCTCAAATGGCGGCTTTCCAACCATTCCTGGCGATAGCATCGGCCTTCGTACTACCGCTGCTGAGCCTCGCCGTAAAGGAGAGGACCGTATGGGAGAGCTTCGCTCTGACCATAACCACGGTGAACTTCGTCCTCTCAACGCTCTTAACCTACAGCTTGTACGCGTCTTTCACGCAACCCCTGATATACGCCTTCGGTGCATGGCCGCCACCCGTGGGCATAGTCTACGAAATCGACCGCGCCAACGCCTTAATGGGCTTATTGATCACCGGATTGGTGCTAACGGCCACGGTCTTCAGCCTACGTTACACTATGTATGACACCGGCCTGCAGTACTACTACACGTTGTTGTTGGGCTTCGAAGCTGGCATGCTGGGATGCGTCTACACGGGAGATGCTTTCAACTTATTCGTCATGCTCGAAGTGACGTCGATATCCGCTTACGGCTTAGTGGCCTTTAGGCGGCACATGCCTGAGGCTGTAGAAGCGGCCATAAAGTACGCGCTGGTCGGCGCAACGGCCACGACGGTTTACTTCATAGCTCTAATATTCGCGTACGGAACATTCGGGACCCTCAACATGGCTGACCTATCCTTAAAGCTCAGGGGCTCAACGCTACCGGTAACGCTCTCTCCGCCCGGCAACGTGTTCTTAGGCTCAGCCATCTTCCTGGCTTTAACCTTTTGGACCTTCAGCTTAAAAGCCGCGCTGGCCCCCAACCACTTCTGGCTCCCCGACGCCTATCCTGGAGCCCCATCGACGTTTGCGGCTTTGTCGTCGGGGGTCACGGTCAAGGTCGCCCTCTTCGTGTTAATGAGGTACCTATTCACGATATTCAGAGATGCCCCTCCGGCCGTCCTGATAGTTCAAGCGCTCAACTACGCATTGATAGCCTTGGGGACCGCATCAGCCATCATAGGGTCCGCGCTCATACTCTTGCAACGCGACATAAAGAGGCTGATAGCCTATGGGACCATCCTCAACGTGGGCTACATAGCCATGGGCATGGGC
>Ga0209183_1000733_pt1 | contig 12169 bp, 15 predicted proteins | sample LHCtaG_2_FD_184120 | JGI IMG/M metagenome (GOLD analysis project Ga0209183, IMG submission 184120) | Hot spring microbial communities from Little Hot Creek, USA to study Microbial Dark Matter (Phase II) - LHC4sed_replicate (SPAdes)... | ecosystem: Environmental > Aquatic > Thermal springs > Hot... | reverse complement strand
GTCATCCAGATACCATATCAATTCTTCCAGTCAATACCATACGTAGTAACGATAGCTGCTTCTGCAATACTAGGTAAACGTGTAAGACCACCTAAAGCTTTACTACAACCATATAGAAGAGAGTAACTAGGATGGATATGCTCATCTTATCAGAGAAGATAGATAGAATAGACGATATACAGTCTCTGCAAGAATGGTTTAACCACTTATTAAGGGATGCAGGTGTACAAGTACTAGTTAGAAAATCTGGTGATAAGTGGTTATGCATCGAAACCGATAACCCAAGTTTATTCCTATCTACATTAAATCTCCAGGTTTATTATCCTCTAGAACCTGTCGAGAAGCCTATACTTAGAACATGCTGGATAGAAAAGATACAAAGCAACGTAGTAACATGTACATATCCGCTGAGCGATGGATCTACAGTGCTCTCAAGATATACATTGAATAATTGGATAGCATACCTCGGATTTGAGAGAAGTAATATACGTTCTTTAGATATCTTGAAGAAAACCGGAGTTGAGGTAGACTACCCAATCAATATAACACTTGATCAGCCCTCAATCCTGTATAGAAAGTTGATTGAGAAATTAATCATCAAGGGTTTAGACGTAGTTTTCCTAAGAGGACTTACACCTCTAGAGATTGATAGAATGTTGAATAAAGGAGAGCTGAGTAGATATGTTGCAGACTCTACTTACTTAACATTAACTACACATATACTATACGTAAAACTCGGAATAAGACCCCAAAAAGTAATTGAGAAGATAACAACACTCTCCTCTAAACTACACAAACATGTAGCTTACAAAGTATGTGAATGGAGAAATCTAGAACCTGCCTCACTCCTCTTAAAAACTTGTACATAGACAATTTTTATATAATCCTGTAATTACCTTAATGAGCATGGCAGTTAAGAAGGATAAGATGTCTATTATTGTCTTCTCGGGGAGCATGGATAAACTATACCCTGTATCTATATTGGCATCAGGTGCTGCTGCTCTGGGCATAGAAGTTGAGATCTTCCTTACTTTCTGGGGGTTAAATGCTTTCAGGAAGGATATGATAAGACAGAATACGAGGATATCTAAGGAATTTGAAGAATTCGGGCCTGTGATGGCTAAGATATTTACTGAAAAGAACGTCCCCCACTGGTATGATATATTGAGGCAGGCTAAAGACCTTGGGAATGTAAAAGTTTATGCTTGTGCCATGACCTACGACCTCTTCGGTATGAAGAAAGAAGACCTAGCCGAGGTAGTAGACGGGGTAGTCGGAGTAGGAGAATTCTTAGAAAAAGCTAAAGAAAGCAGTATAACATTATTCATTTAGGAAGCGAGGGTAGAAGAATGAGTAGTGGAGAATATAAGGTAGATAAAGTAGTTGATGCAAGGGGAAGCCATTGCCCGGGTCCATTGATGGAGCTTATAAAAGCTATTAAGAATGTCCAGGTAGGTCAAGTAGTGGCTGTATATTCAACGGATAGTGGCTCTAAAACCGATATACCTCTATGGGTAAAGAAAGCAGGACATGAATTAATCGGGGTCTACGATAGAGGAGGATACACAGAATTCATAGTAAAGAAGACTCATTAATATGAAGAAGATAATCGTGGTAGGCGGGGGAACAGGAGGAACAATAACTGTAAATATACTAGCTAGAAAAGTATCAAGAGAAGCTGAAATAATATTAATCAGCAATACACCTCAGCATATTTATCAGCCTGGCTTCCTCTATAGAGCTCTAGGAGAGATCATAGATGAATCAGAAATTATTAGAGAAGAGGGGAAACTAGTTAATAAAAGAGTAAAGCTGGTTATCGATGAAGCCATAAAGATAGATATTCCGAATAGAATGGTAGGTTTGATGAGCGGTAAAAAATTAGAATACGATTACCTAGTTATATCTACAGGTTCAAGGATTGTCCCTGAAGAAGTTCCTGGATATGAAGTATCATACCATTTCTATAGCTTAGAAGGTGCTAGAAAGCTTCACGAAGCATTAGAAAGATTTAAGGAGGGCTTAGTAGCTGTAGGGATAGGTGGGATACCATACAAGTGTCCACCCGCACCTGCAGAATTCTGCTGTCTTTTAGACTACTATTTTATGAGAAGAGGGATTAGAGATAGAGTTGAAATACATTATCTCTCACCTCTACCTAGGACTTTCCCACATGAAGCTGTAGCAGAAGCCATCACAGAGATGATGGAGAAGAAAGGAATAAATTGGCATCCAATGTTTAATATAGAATCGGTAGACCCTGAAAGGAAGATTGTGAATTCTCTTGAAGGTGAATCATTGAGATTTGACCTACTCGTTATGGTTCCGCCCCATAAGGGTGCAGAAGTAGTAGAAAGGTCTGGTATAGGAGTAGATGGTGGATGGATCCCAGTAGATAAATACACTCTCCAATACAAAGATTATAGCGAAGTATATGCTATAGGTGATGCTACAAACCTCCCAGTCTCTAAGTCTGGTGCAGCAGCACATTTCGAGGGAAAAATAGTAGCTGATAGGATATCTTCAGAGATCACTGGTCATGAGCCCAGAGCTAAATATGATGGTAGAGTTCTATGCTTCTGTGATGCAGGGTTTAAGAAAGCAATATACATGGACTTCGATTATGAGAATCCACCTAAGAAGCCAAGATTTAGCTACATATGGTATCTGGGAAAACAGCTAGTAAACAGATTCTATTGGAGCTTAATTCTGAATGGATTAGTCTAATAATGGACGGTAAGATCTAGCATATAAACTAAACAATCTTTAGAATACCTGGCTTCATTATGCTGATTGGGCCGGGTGGGATTCGAACCCACGTCCTCCGCCGTCTCCTCGATGAGATATTGTGAGGGCGGCGTCATAACCTCTAGACTACCGGCCCACATCTACTATATGTCTGGAATTTTATATCAATCTTTCCATACTACCTCTTTATCTCCCGCTTCTTCCACCTTAGATTGTAGCTTCTACACTTTCTACACTTCTCGGCTGTTGGGGCATTCCTCGCTCCACATTCTCGGCAGATCTTATAGTATAATCTACGTTTCTGAGCTAACTGTATCAATGTAACATCTCTAAGAGGCATAGCTTATTCTTTTATAGAATTATTTGGGTTGAATATATATTCTTCCTAGCATGTTCTACCCCATGGATGGAAAGACAATTTAAGGTTTTTATGATGGGATAAGTAATGGTTTTCAGCCCACAATTGTGTAAAAGTGAGGTAATGAAATTATGGCTCAGAAAGAGATTCCAACAGTATTAGTGGGGAAGAAACCTTTAATGAATTATGTCTTTGCATGTCTAACGACACTGCAGAGTGGAGCAAACCAGCTAGTACTTAAAGCTAGAGGTAGAGCTATCAGTAGAGCCGTGGATGTTGTTCAAGTACTTCAACGAAGATTCTACAAAGACTTAAAGGTAGCAGATATAAAACTTGGGACTGAGGAAGTAACTGGACCGAACAATCAACCAATAAGTGTGAGCACTATAGAGATAACCTTGAAGAGATAGGATAACATCCAGAGACACTGAAGGCTCAACCAGTAGACTGACAATTACAACGGCGAGGCGTGGGCGTAATGCTAGAGGTGGTTGGGTGGAGCTTCCAATATGTACCTTCGACTTGAAATCGGGGATACTTTGCCCCCGATGTGAGGAAAAGATACTTAGAGGACTCTACGATGACTTAGACATTAAAATCATGAAGCTATTAATAGAGTTGGAGAAAGAGCTACCAAAACTTGCTAAAACAGGATATGTAAAGACGGTTGATAGTGATGATACTGTATATATAATACTAAAAGAAGACGCCTTAAAGTATATCGACCAAGACACTGTTTATGCTTTAAAGAAGAAACTTCGAGAAAGGCTCGGTAAGAGGATTAAGATAATTGAAGATGATAAGAATCTTTCTAGATTTATTGAGAAGCTTGTCGCACCAGCTAGAATAATCACGATTAATAAGATATGGCTGCCGGATGGAAGCGAAGAGATGAGAGTAATCCTCGATAGAATGAAGAACCTACAAACAACATCGTCAGTCATAGAAGTTGTTAGGAAGGTTAAACACGTAAATCTAAGGATCGATTTCGAGAAGACAGGATGGCTTGAGAAGAAGGTGAAGGTAAGTGAGAAGAAACCTACCGCGTAGAAGCCACTATGCTTCGGAGGTGAAGCCTGAACTAGATAGTTCCTCCGTCTCCCTCATTGGATGGGTACATGAAATAAGAGACCTAGGAGGAATAAAATTCATACTCCTCAGAGATGTCTCTGGAATATGCCAGGTAACGGCTAGGAAAGAAAACCTCCCTATAGAAGTCTCAGGTAAGCTGGAAGATATTGGAGTAGAAGACGTAGTATATGTTGAAGGAGTTGTAAAGAATCAACCTAGAGCTAGGCTTGGAGTAGAAGTGGTATTAGAAAAGATTGATGTATTGTCTAGAGCTTCACGTCCACTACCATATGATGTTACTGGAAAAGTTCCCGCGGGGATAGACACTAGGCTAGACCATAGAATACTTGATTTGAGAAATCCCGAGAATAATGCTGTGTTCAAGATAACTGATACAGTTTTAGCAGCTGCTAGAGAATTCTTCAGGATGAATAACTTCATAGAAGTTAGGACTCCAAGGATTATTGCTACTGCAACCGAGGGTGGAGCAGCATTATTTGAAGTAAAATACTTTGACGGTAAAGCGTATCTAGCCCAGAGCCCCCAACTATACAAAGAAGAATTAGTAACTGTTTTCGAGAGAGTATTTGAGATTGGGCCATTCTTTAGAGCAGAAGAATCTCATACTAGACGGCATGTTAGTGAATTTACTTCAGTAGATATTGAGGCAGCTTTCCTCGACCTCTATGGTGTAATGGAGATTTTAGAAAGATTAATTGTCCACATATATAAGAGGGTTATTGAAGAAAGGAGGAGAGAACTCGAATTACTAAATTTAGACTTGAATATTCCTGAACTCCCATTCCCAAGATATACTTATGATGATATGCTTGGAGAGTTGAAAGATTCTGGGTTAGAGTTAGAGTGGGGTGAAGACTTCGGGACAGAACATTTAAGAATATTAGGGGAGAGATATAAAGAATACTACTTCATAACTCATTTCCCTACAAAGTCTAAGCCTTTCTATATCCAACCATGTGAAGATAACCATGAAGTTTCTGAATCATTTGATTTAATGTATGGTTGGCTTGAGCTAGCTTCAGGTGGTACTAGAATCTCAGATCGTAGACTTTTGGAGAAGAGATTAATGGAGCAAGGGCTAAATGTTAAAGCATTTGAGCATCATTTGAAAGTCTATGATTATGGTATGCCAATACATGCAGGATGGGGTCTAGGGCTTGAAAGACTATTAATGGTCTTAACGAATAAGAGTAACATCAGAGAAGTCATATTATTTCCTAGAGACAAATTTAGGCTTACTCCATAAACTATAGTGCATACACTATTAGTATTGCTGCAATGAATATGTTTAGTAATGCCAGGGGTATCAGTATCCTCCAACCTATGTCTAAGAGCCTATCAATAGTTATTCTAGGATAAACACCTCTAAGGAATAAAACAAAAGACAATATTATTAGGGATTTTAACATTAACCAGAAGGGCTCCTGTATCTCTATAGGGATAAAAGGTATGCTTGGTCCATGCCACCCGCCTAGGAACAGTATCGATGTTATAACTGCTAGTGCATCAGCTTTAAGATATACTCCAAGCTGTATAAACTCTAGTAATACTCCCGAATATTCTGTTGTCCATCCTGCAACGATCTCCTGCTCCGCTGTTGGAAGATCGAAGGGTATCCTCTCAACTTCAGCTATAGAGCTGACCAAGAAGACCATAAATGAGAAGGGCAGCACTAGTATGAATGGGAATTTCTCTTGAGCTGTAACTATTGCTTGGAGGTCTAGGCTACCTGCGATCATGGCTACAGGTATCATCGCTAGGAATAATGGGACTTCATATGCGAATAATTGGAAGCCGAATCTCAGCATCCCTATAAATGGGTACTTGCTTCTAGACGCCCATGCAGCTACTAGGAAAGGTATAGGTGACACAGCTATAACAGCGAATACCAAGAGTAAGCTTACATCCGATGGATATATTATCCAGTTTCTACCGAAGGGTATGAAGGCGAAGATTAAAAGCGGTATAAACCCACCTATAATAGGTGATGCTACAAACAATATTCTATGAGATTTTGATGGCACGATCACTTCTTTCGTTAAGAGTTTAACTGCATCTGCAACCAACTGAAATATCCCTGCAATCTTTCCTACATGAAGTGGGCCAATCCTTAAAGCAACTCTTGCAAGCAGCTTCCTCTCATACCAAACAGTAAATAAAGCGTATAGCATGACAAATGTTATCCCTGGAAATAAGGCAGCTTTAATAAACTCATTACTAGTTAGTAACTTAATTATCTCAGAGAACATAGCGACCCCCAACTACATATCACTCTGTATACCCCATTAAAATATATACTTCTTGCATATGTAGGAATAAGCCTCTGAAAGGTTACTTCTTCTAGGATTACCAAATATCACTAGGGCCATAGTGTAATAAAGGTTAAGCATATACTATCCATATTCATCGTTTATTGTTTATACTAGTAGTGCGCAATCGTATGCTTGGTCCGTGAAGCTTCTCAGGATAAGGCGTTGGAAGAGATCCTCAGTATAAAGAGCCCCTACAGAACAGTGTTTCTCTCCGCTGAGGAGAGGGTAAGACAGCTTAACATCCGTTCTGTAACCAATTAGAGAGGGGTTTCAGAGGTGCATAAAACATAGACAACCCTAAGTTGGCAGTCCTGATGTGTTCTACAAATTATCAAAATCCCACATAAAGGATTGAAAGTGGCTAGTATTATTAAAATTATTTCGTTCTTGAAGTTATCCTATCGGCTAGGTAATACCTTTCCTGTGTTATACCTAGAGAATAGCTTCTCCACTTCATCATCTAAAGATTCAAAACCTATAAATAAGAAAACCTCAAGCAAAGTTGAGAGGATGCTTAAAGCGTATATAGTAATACGTTTTCACATAGCTGTTTATTTATTCTTTTCTCAATAGTTCCCTATATACTTGTATCATCTTCTTGTATTGTCCCTCACTTATCTTTTTCTGTCTGAGCATCTCATCCAAGCTACGTATCTTGTCATCTATAGTTGCTTTTAAAACATCTATGATAACGTCTCCTTTCCACTCGATTTTTCTGCCTGTTTTTTCCTCAACAAGGCTTCGAGCAATATTTGCTAAGTGATATGAAATCTCCTCAGCAGTAGTGTAGATGTTGCCCATTATTAATGCATTCAAGTCCGAGACGATGTCCACTACGTTAACACCCGTAAATATTTTCTCACCTATCTTAACTGCTGGAAAACCGCTTAATCCATGTGTCTTTTCTAGATCTCTCTTATGTATCTCAAGAACATTCCAGACTTCATATTCCAGGTGTTCACTTTCAGTCAATGTTGAGTGGAGTCTTATCTTAACGGTATTTATAATGTATCCTGGCCATACTACTCTTGAAGACATTGTAACACGGTCCTTAAATTCTCTGAAAAGCATGTCAAGCAAGTCCTTAATCTTACTGGATAAGTCATCCCCTTCTAATAGGTAGAAAATTAATTTCACATAATTATTATTCCCATACTGTCTAATAAGTCTTAACGATCCTATTCGTAAGCTTACAGGATAACTTAAGAAGAGAGACATAGATACTGCAATCTTATCTGATAGCATAGACATGGAAGAGAGAATATGCAAAAGTAACTACAGGCCTTCCACAAAAGCCATTAAGTATCCTGCTTGTGAGTCTCTTGCGGTTGCGGGGTAATCCTTTGTTTAAGTTCTCTTAACTGAAGACCTATGAAGAATGCTCCAATTGTTAGTGATCCGAAGACTATAAGTATCCTATCTGCTATGTATGGCATGTTTATGAGCATCATTGAAGATATGAAGATAATAACACCTGCTACAGCATATGCAATGTAAATAATGAGGTATGGGAAATACTCGTATGGAAATGCCTCCTCTCTCCATGGAAGAGGTGTTTGACCACACTCGAAGAGAACCTTCTTCTTAATCAAAGGCTTCCAAGGTGCAAGTATCAAAGGGAGTACCGCCATCAAACCAACTGTAGCTACTGCAAGTATGACGTAAAGAATAAGTATGAGGAGAGGCGACATTTACATCACCCGTGGAGAGCTGCTATATTGTTTAACTACCTTCAAATAATCTGGAGACTTTAATATAAAGATTAAACATAAATCAAAACACTGAGTCTAGACATCCTCTGTAAACTAGTATGCTATTCCAGCCTCATGGATAGATAGAGCTGAAACCCTACTACTTCTAGAGAAAACTCTTTAGCTTAGAAGAAGTAGATATTACAAGTCTAGATGATTATGCTGTCTGATGAACTTAAAGAAAAGGTTAAGAAAATAGTTGAAGAAATCCTGGATAGTAGTCTATTAGATAGTGGGATGGAAGAGTTATCAAGCAAGTGGATTGAATGTGTCAGAGAGATACTTGATTACAACAGGGTAGATTACAGTGGAGAAGATTTAGAAGAGCTTAGAGATAATTTTCTTAAAATATTAGAGTTTATCAGGAAGCATAAAAATTCAGATAATGTAGATAGAGGAAGCATCTAGTAATTTTTATATTGCTAGTTTCTCAGCCAATCTTAAGAGCTCTATATTTAGAGGTTTTTCGTTACTAGATGATTCTTCTAAACTTATAGATGTTACCTCACCTCTCTGTATTCCGACAACTATTTTACCTTTTCCATCGAGTAGTAATTCAATTGCTTTAGCTGCGAATATCGATGCTAAATATCTGCTACGTGCGGTTGGACTTCCACCTCTCTGAACATATCCTAGAACGCTTACCCGGACTTCTACTCCAACATTCTTCTCGATAGCTTCTGCTAAACTGGTAGTTTTTCCAACCCCCTCAGCTATAATGATTATGCTTGAGCTCTTTCCGATTCTTGCATTCTTCCGTATTGTTTCTAATACTGTCTTTTCATCATATTCAACTTCTGGTACAAGTATTACTTCTGCTCCCGCAGTTAAACCTACTTCTACTGCTAGGAACCCCCTCTTTCTACCCATAACCTCAACTATGAATGTTCTCTCATGAGATATTGCTGTATCTCTAATCTTATTTATCTCTGTTAATGCGGTATTTACAGCTGTATCAAATCCTATTGTTTCATCTGTGCCATATACGTCATTATCTATTGAGGCAGGTAGTACAGCAATCTTTACATCTGTTAGCTTACTTAATTCGTAAGCTCCTCTGACAGAACCTTCACCTCCAATGACTATTAATCCATCGAGACCATTTTCCTCAATATTCTTGGCAGCTTTCTCAAGACCTTCTCTAGTTCTAAACTCCAAGCATCTTGAAGTCTTAAGTATTGTTCCACCTAAATGGAGTATTCCGCTAACAGCTCTAGCATCAAGAGTAATAAAACTATTTTTTAGAATGCCTTCCCATCCTCTCAAGAAACCTATAACCTCTAGATCATTCCAGACTGATAGCCTAACCAACGCTCTTACAGCGGCGTTCATGCCTGGAGCATCTCCACCGCTTGTAACTATTCCGAGTTTCTTCAAGATACTACACCTTAAGATAGGCTTACACTCTGTCTATATAACTTTGCGGGATTACAAAGCTAGGATGCTTATCTTAAAGTATGCTTTAAGATATGTAGGTTGGTTATGTTTTTACGCTTTAAACCTCTTAAGTCTAAAGTTTACTCCTGTAGCTATGAGGTTTGCTCTAACTATTGTGTAGGTTACTTGTTCAGAAAGCTTTGAATATTCTTCTTCAGTCAAGCGCCAGTTTCTTGATTCAAGCATTTCATGCATTTTCTTCATGTTATTGAATAGATCTCTAAAACCATGCATATTATCAGAATATTGAGGTTTAGATGCTGAATACTCAACTAATCTATAAGCCCTCCTAAAATATTTATAATCTTCAGTATCCAGGAAGGCCCTCAAGTTAAAGATTATCATCCTAGTTAATGTAAAGACTTCTCTAAGAGTTTTCCTCTCCTCGATTACCTTACTCACTCACCTATACCTCCTAAACAACATCACTGCTTTCTCTGACCACGTAGTCTCAGGAGGATATGTTTCAAAGAATCTACTGCTAAGCATAAGTGGTGTATAGAAGAGTTCTTCTCTTTCAAGGGAGGATAACTCGTATGAAGGCCCCATCTCTAAAGCATGGAATGGGCATGCATCTACACAGAACCCGCAGAAAACACACCTACCGTAATCTATCGCTGGGAAAGTACTTCTCTTATTATGCTTTAACCCGAAGTCTCTCTTCTCAATTACCAGCTCAATTACTTTGGCATCCCTACGTATTTTAAACTTCATGTTCTCCATAGGCTTATACTCTACCAACTCTGATGCCCAGCCCCTCTTAACTAATTCATGGAGAGGATCTTCTAGAAGATTTTCATATATTACTTCACAGTGGTAATTAAATATTGGATCATTATTCATTCTTAGAATATAGATGTCTCCACTCTTCTCAAATGATTTTAATTCTCCAGAAAATGGTTTTACAAATAACTCAATAATATTAGATGTCTCTCCACCTTTTTTTAATTCTTCATATGTGCTTGGATCAAGCTTTAGAATAACGTCATAACCGAAGACCATGGATATTGCCTCGGCTATGTTCTCGCATGCTCTATCGCATGATCCACAGCCAGTACATTTATCGAGATACAGTATGTGTCTACCCTTGTACCCTGGATAAGCAACTCCTTCCTTCGGGTCAAATCTATAGTTTGATTCTGGGATATTGTAAGTCTTCTCGTATGGATATTTAATTGTTATCGGTCTAAAGAATATATGCTTTAAACCTGAGATTATAGGTGATAGAATCCTCGTAACAACATTCCCTGAAACCATACTACAAAATCAATTCTAGGTCTGTATAATATAAATTTCTCTCCTTAATCGAGGATTATTATGAAGCAGTAATCTTTAGACTGCACGTCTTCCAGCTCTATTATTTTTCCTATTTTCTGAATTTTCTCTATTAGGTTTTTCCTTAAATCTTCTCTCTTCTTTAATAAGGTTACTACTATGAGCTGCTGTGAGATTCTAACCACTTCTTCTACTGCTTTATCAATATCTAGTAGATGAATAACCGTGAAGCTCGTAGAGATTTGGAAGGATTTATCTCTAAAAGGCAGGTGGTGGCCATCTGCAACAACATATTCTACGTCATGCTTTCCATGACTACTATTCTTCTTTGCATACTTTACTCTATCATGGTCTATATCTACCCCAACGTACACTCCATCAAAGCCAGCATCTTCTAGATATCCGGCTAGAAGCCCTACACCACACCCAATATCCAACACTCTAGAAAATCCTAAACCAAGATAATTAAAAACTACTCTATACTTTACAACCTGTTCATCCCCATATAGTTCTCTGTAACCCTCAGCTGGAACATCATAGAGTAGTTTAGACAATCTATGACACAACATTAGGTCTGTAGATAATTAACTTTACACTACAGTAATGATTCATATTAAAGAGCTTTCATGAATCACTTGAAAAGCAAGCTTTAAAAATCTTCTAGAAAACCAGTACAAACCTTAAGAGAATATTAAAGTGATTCATGAAAGCTTAAAAACTTCCGTATGTGTATGGGTGTGGATGGTTGAGTATAGAGAGCTTGGAAGAAGCGGGATCAGGGTTTCAGCTGTAGGGATTGGCACGTGGCAGTGGGGCTCTAAGATCTGGGGATATTCAAAAACATATAGTGTAGATGACCTGATTGAAGCATTTAATAAAGCTCTAGAACTTGGCTTAAACTTTTTTGATACTGCGGAGATTTATGGTAATGGGAAGTCGGAGGAAATCCTTGGTAGATGTTTAAGAAACGTGAAGAGAGAAGAAGTAGTTATAGCTACGAAGTTTTCTCCTACTAGGCTTACTGAAAACGGTGTGAGAAAAGCATTAGAGAGTAGTTTGAAACGTCTAGGGACATCCTACGTAGATCTGTATCAAGTCCATTGGCCTAACCCTCTAGTCCCTATGCGGAATAGGATGAGAGTATTAGAGAAGCTGTGGAGTGAAGGTAAGATCTTAGCAATTGGGGTAAGCAACTT
>Ga0209183_1000730_pt1 | contig 12187 bp, 13 predicted proteins | sample LHCtaG_2_FD_184120 | JGI IMG/M metagenome (GOLD analysis project Ga0209183, IMG submission 184120) | Hot spring microbial communities from Little Hot Creek, USA to study Microbial Dark Matter (Phase II) - LHC4sed_replicate (SPAdes)... | ecosystem: Environmental > Aquatic > Thermal springs > Hot... | reverse complement strand
ATATGGGGCGAGAATAAGGGATAGAGCATACGATGAAACATTATACGCCTACAGAAGCGTTGGAGAGGGCATATTCGGAGCATTAACAGTGGAGTTCGGAGACAGAATAAAAACGAAGAAGAGGGAGACAACAAAAACAAGAATACTCCTAAGACTCATAATATACTGCCTAAAAATCACAGTAAGATGGGCTTATAGATAAGTTGGACACGCCCCTCAGAAAGGCATGTCCGAAAAAATAATCTGAGATGGAATTTACCAGTAAATTTATCAATATATGGATGCCCTTAAGGGTAGTTGAAGTTTAGAGAGAAGGCTAAACCGCCTAAAAAAGAGCTCTTTATAAGATACTGGAGCCTAAAAAGCTTGGCAATCAGAAGGCAGCTATAAAATTGTAGGAAAAAGTGAAAATTTATTTTAGGTTAGACTGCAATGAGAAATTTATTTCTTAACTTTTCTAATATATCTGTATGCTTGTAAAGCCGCCATAGCGCCTTCTCCAGCTGCTGTAGCCACCTGCATTCCTCCACATGTACAGTCTCCAGCGGCGAAAACTCCCTCGATGTTCGTTGATTGGCTCCTATCGACTTTTATGCATCCTCTATCATCAATGGTCACGCCCGCCTTCTTAACAATATTTGTCACCGGAACATTACCTAGCACTATGAAAATCCCATCAACTGGGATATTTTCTTCTTCGCCATTAGGGTTTATTAGCGTTATAGATTTAACATAGAAGTCTCCATTTATTGATTTAATCTTAGACTCTTTAAATTTAATGTTCCCCTTTTCCCAACATCTTTTTAGCAAATCCTCCTCAACATCGGCCCTTCCGCTCTCATTTTGCGTTATAATGATCACTTCCCTTGCGAAGTTCGATATGTACAGCGCATCTTCAAGGGCTTCATCGTTTAAGCCGACTACAGCAACATCTCTATTCTTGAAGAATGGGGCGTCGCAGATAGCGCAGTATGACACTCCACGGCCCAGAAGCTCAACCTCGCCTGGAACAGTTAATTTCTTCCTTTGCGTGCCAGTTGCGATTATAATGCTGAAGCCATAATATTCGCCGTGCCGCGTGATAACGGATTTAATGGCTCCCTGAAGATTCATATTTAAAACTTCTTCCGGAAACTTTATTTCTGCACCGAAACCTTCAGCTTGCTTAATCATTCTCTCTATGAGATCTATGCCGGAAATCCCTCCGGGGAAACCTGGAAAATTCTCTATTAGTGGGGCTTCAACAACCCTTCCGCCGGGCATGTTACTTTCCAGAACTAGAGTTTTCATATTCATGCGGGAAGCATAAATTGCGGCTGTTAATCCAGCCGGTCCGCCTCCGACAATTATGATGTCATATTTCTCCATTGCTTAACCCTCAACTTTAGTGGCTAAAATTTCCATTATTACATGTCCAAGAACATTTATATTTTTGTTTCTTCATAAATTATAAATCCGCTAAGTGTCTATGAGATAAGCAAAGAAAACATGTGTCTCCATAACTTAAGCTAGAGCCGTAAGGAATTAAATTCTGGTTATAGGCTTTTGATACGAAGTAAATTTATTTAAAATCTTGCTTTGCGGCTTATAAGTATTTAAGCCCATGCTGACATTATTTGAGTTATGAGTCACATGAATATAAGAATAGTGTGCGATGTTATACTTAATTTTGACAGTTCGATAAGGCCCGCCCTTTATTTAGCTGAGGAACTTGCTATACATAATTATGAAGTAACCATACTTTCACCATTCATATCCCCCGAATCTGAGAGTAGCATGAGAAATATGGGGATAAAGCCGCGGAGTATGCAGAGAAATTTTTTAATTAAAAGTATGGGACAAACTTTTTTATGGATATTGCATTCGGTTGGAGAGAAATTTTTAGTCAAAATATGGTTTCTCAAAGGACGCAAGAAGCTCAGCGAATTTGCAAATTTTGGAAATCTATTAGTAAAATAAGATAAAATTAATAATGGAGAGGGAAATATGCGCATAAAATTAATGGAGAAGCTGAGAAAACCTAATGTGAAATCTTGGGTTCGTTCAGAGGGCTTTCTATTTTTCAGTATAGCGTTAACATATATTATTATTATTTCTGGTTTAGCGATAATTAGCCATTACTCATTTTATACAAACGCCTGGGATCTGGGGATTTACGCCCAAGCCTTATATGGCACGCTCAATTATAGGAAACCTCTCTATTACACCGTTGAGGCTATTGGAAACCCATCTAGAAGTCTTTTTGGAATACATTTCTCACCTTTTCTATTTCTTCTTTTGCCAATATATGCTATATATCAAAGCCCTATCACATTGCTTTTGCTTAGACCTATCGCTGTTTCCCTCGGGCTGATTCCGCTCCACCGGATTCTGCGTGAAAATGGTATTGCTAACAGAGAATTTTTAATCTTTTTCACGATTATATACTTAATCTATCCCCCGATGCTTGTTCCAGTGTCAAATTTTGATATACTGGCTTTTCTACCCGCATTATTTCTTTTCGCCCTATACTATTTGAGGAGGAAAAATTATGTACAAGCATACATATTTATTTTATTGGCATTAACTATTAATGAATTTGTGTCATTAATAGTTATAACCGCCGCAATATACGTTTTACTGCTAGATTGGAGGGGAACCCTGGAAGATTTAAAGCTAAAGAGGATTAATAGAAGAATCATTTTTTCCATCGTACTTCTATTTACAGGGGTTCTATGGTTCCTTCTATCCAGCGCCGTAATCACGTACTTTAATTCTGCTGCTTTAAACACTAAGTGGGAGTGGGGGGATCTGGGAAGCAGTCCTTGGGAAATAATCTTCAATGTTTTAACTAATCCAATTAAGGTGCTAAAGACCTTATTTAATGATGGGCAGAGAAAATTTCTTTATGTTGCTGCTCTGCTTGGACCTTTAGCCTTCACATCGCTTCTTGAACCAGCAGCATTAATAATGGCTCTGCCATGGCTAGCAGCTAGCCTACTCTCGATAAATCCGCTCTATTATTCCATTGAAACGCAGTATCCAGCATTTGTTTCACCTTTTATTTTCCTATCAGCCATTGATGGAATAAAAAGGTTGATGAACTTTAATGTGATAAAGCGCATTCTCATCATGATGGTAGTAGTATTATTCCTTTCCGTCCTCCTCATCCCCTCCAGCGTGCATCTCAAGTTCAATGAGTCTAATGACGCTATATGGCTAGCATTGAATGAGATACCATCAGATGCAACATTATCTGTCATGCCTGAGGTTTATCCGCATGTATGCAATAGGCTTGAGGTTTACCCATATTTCGTTGATGGAGTCGACTACGTTCTAGTCAATATTTATTCATGGTGGTACGATGTTGTCTTTCCAAGACCAGCTCATGTGGCAACAAGATGGTGCGACATACGAATCAGTGATGATTATGGTATAGTCTTAAACATGGGGGGCATCATACTTTACAAGAGAGGATATAATGGACCTGTTAAATATTTTAGTGGTGTAAACTTTAATTATGGAATTTATGATGTTGCGGATTCCTCTGGAGAAATAATTCTAATTAAGAATGAAACGATGGCGATAAATTTTCTAGTTCATAGAGCTAAGAATCCTTCACCATTATTTTTCAGAACGCCTATTAAATATTTGCCGCCTGGAAATTATAAAGTTGCCGTGCGCCTTAAGGCATCCTCATTAATTTGCGGAGTAGCTGCCAGATTTGAGGTGAGAACGAAACCTGGGGAAATAAAAATTTTTGTCGCAGAGTTTTCTGGAAATGATCTATTGGCTGAAAAATGGAGGGATTTAAGTTTTAGCTTTGCTATTAAAAAGCCTATGCCTATAGAAATAGCGGTCTATGTAAATAATTCCACCGATATTTATTTCCATAACTTGAATATTTCTCAAGTTTCAGGCGCGTGATTTCATGAAGATATGCGCTGTTACCACTTGGCCGCCTCATCTTGACGGAATATCCCTTTATTCCGCCCAATTATATGAACATATTGGTAAAAATGCTGAAGTTAAAGTTTTAGCAAACATAGTTAATTCATCTGCTTTCAGCGGAAAGGGTTCAAACAGCGGAAAGGGTTCAAATATAAAGAGTCGCTACACAGTTCTCAGATGCTGGAAGAGAGGAAGCATCACCTATCCCTTCAAAATCTTCAGCAGGATATTGATGGAAAAACCTAACATTATTCATTTACAGCACGGCTGGCTACTTTATGGCGATAAATTTTCTCCTCCGTTATTTCCGCTGTTGCTTCTTCTTCTACGCTTAATTAAGAGGCCGATTATAGTAACTATGCATACGGTGATAGGGGGAGAGCCTTGGCTGCATGAGAATAGGATCATCAATTTCGTAGCTAAAGTAGCTATTATTTTTTTAACAAAATCCATTGTAAAACTTTCCAGCAGAATTATTGTACACAACGATTTAATGAAAAAAGCATTAGAGGATCTATACTCGCTGCAGGAAGATCGCTGGAAAATATTTGTTATACCGCATGGTGTGAGAGAAGCGCCGGAAAAACCTAGAGAAATCGAGGGAAATGGGGACATTAAAATATTATCGCTAGGTTTCATTAGAAGAGAGAAGGGAATCGAGCGCTTAATTGAAGCTTTTAGAATGTTTTCAATTAATTGTCCAAGAGCTGTCTTTATAATTGTCGGCGGAAGGCATGCCCATGACAGTGAAGAATACATCAATCTCGTAAAGAAAAGATTATTAAATTATGAGGTAAAAAATATCATCATCACTGGTTTTGTTGATGAAAAAACCTTAGACAGGCTGATTTGGGAAAGCAAAATAATCATACTTCCATCCTTAGGAAGCCACTATATTGAGGCAAGCGGATCTTTAGCAAGGGTTGCAATGTATGGGAAGCCTCTCATTTGCAGTAAAGTACCGAAGTTTAAAGCTGAACTTGAAGATGGAAAAGATTGCGTAATGGTTGAATTAGATGATCCGAAGAAAATAGCTGATGTTCTCTCTTTACTGATAAACAATGATGTTCTCAGGAAAAATATGGGAAGAAACTTAAGAAAAAAGTTTAGAGATAGAGTTTGGAGCAAGGTGGCGGAGCAGCATATTAAACTTTTTAAAGACAGTTTAATCTTGCAAAGATCTTCGAAATAAATTCAAAATCATATGCGGAGAGAAGCTATCTATGCGGAAACAAGCCAAAAATATTAGAACCATTTATCACGTCACAAAGAATTTAAACCTTTAGGCTGATTATAAAATGGATTTAAAGGATTATGAGGGCTAATTTGATGCGGATATTGAAGGTTAAAATTTCGAGAATTATGCGGGCATCTAATTTAGTTAAGATTGTATTTATTCTCTCTTTCGCAGCGTCTTTTCTAATACTGTATCTATTGTATCCAGAGTCCTACGAAAGAACCTGGAAGGGCAGAATATACTACCTTTTCTTTCTTTGGTTGGTCTCGCTTGAACTTACATTGAATTGGGAAAAGATTAACGTGAAGGTTTGCGAATTGAGATCTAAACGCTTTATAATATTGATTATTGCAGCGTTGCTTCCTACAACATATGTTTTAGTCTCAAGCTTTTCCGGTCTGAACACAGCGATTATGGAGTTGTCGCCTAAACATTATGGGCTAGATTGGTGGTCAAAATTTATGCCCCTTACAATAGAATACATCGTCTTCACGACGTTATCCTTGCTGATAGTAATATTAACCTATGGAATTGAGGGTTTGAGATACTTTGCGCTGCCATTATCCTTGCTAGGAGCTACTGGCTCAATCTTCCTCATAGATAACCTTTATCCCTTTGGGGAGTTTACGCCATTCCAGATGCTTGTTCCAACCACAGTTACGCTTGCAAATAGTCTCCTGACCATGATGGGTTACCAAACTGAATTGGGTGGGCAAACCTATAAGACTCCGGTCTTAAAAGTTCGAAGCGAGATGGGTGAAGCATCCTTTGGAATAGCCTGGCCCTGTTCTGGGATAGATGGCCTAATAATATATTCAGTTATAACTGCGCTGTTCCTAGAGAACAATGACTCCTCATTGAAGCGTAAAATAGCCTATTTTCTAGTAGGCGCCGTAGTCACATACTTCATTAATGTTTTGAGAATAGTCGAGATTTTCGTAATAGCCGTTAAGTATGGCGTGACATCATTAGAGGTTCAACGCTTCCATGATTATTATGGTCCATTATGGTCTATTGCCTGGATTATAGCATATCAAATGATAATAATTGGCGCGCAGTCCCTATATAGAAGAGTTTCTTTAAAACATGCTGCTAAAGAAGACTTATAACGTCATTTTCTATATGGCAGCAGGCTCTTTATCTCTCGCTCTTTTTAGTAGACTTTGCCTCTGATATGTTGGAAGAAGAACTTTGCTCAAAATTTTTGTTGATGAATATGCTTAGAATCCGCGTTTTTCCTCCTTTATAAGTTTTAGAATTTCGTTATGGGTTGGGCATCCCTCCATTGGGCCGAACTTTGTTACGGCAAGTGCGCCCGCTGCGTTAGCGTAATGCCCAGCTTTTTCCAGATTCCAGCCTCTGAGCAGCCCCACTATGAATGCTGCGTCATATGTGTCGCCGGCGCCGGTTGGGTCAACCTCCTCAACTTTGAATGCTGGTATATGCTTCTTTTCATTTTGCGTGTATATTGTTGAGCCTAGGCTGCCCATCTTTACGGCTATGATCTCCACGCCCATATTCAAAATCTTCTGGCAAGCTGAGTCCAGATCAGCTGCGCCTGCAAGTGTCTTCGCTTCTTCAACACTTGGCAAAATAACTATTGCTTTCTCAACTATTGGTTTGCATATCTCCCTTATTTTTCTTGGCGGTATAAGTTCAGGTCTAAGGTTTGGATCTAGGGATATGGTTGCACCGCTTCTGTAGGCTATCTCTACAGCTTTATAGCATGATTCACGCATACCTTTATTAATTGAAAGGGATGAACCCATTATGTGCACATGCCTAAACCCAGCAACATATTCCTCATCGATTTCCCCCGCTGAAAGCTTAGACGAGGCTGAATGCCTGAGATGAAAAATGAATCTTCTAGATCCATTGGAAAAATAGGAGACAAACGCTATTCCAGTGAGATAGTTTCTTAGAACTTTAACGCGGCTTACATCAACGCTGTCTCTCCTAAGCCTATTTAAAACAAGCCGGCCGAACTCATCGTCTCCAACAGCGCCTATTATGGCTGATGGAAAGCCAAGCTTAGCCGCAGCATCAGCAAATATTGCTGGAGCACCGCTTGGATATGGTCCGGCAAACTCAGCTGGAACATCAAGGGGAACATCTCTTACTTTACGCATAACCTCAACTAATATTTCGCCTATTGTTAAGACGCCTGTCATGAATCACTTTACGTTTAAAGTGGAATATTTAGTTTGCGCATTAAGGAATATTCCACGCTTTAAGATTGTTATTTCGATAGCCTGATTATTGCATTTTACGATCACATTATTTATGTCCAAGCGCTTTACGGGTAATGTGATCTTTTCATCTTCGCCAACCCATATTTCCGCGTAGTCTTCATTAGGATGAATCGTTATTTCCCGATTTTTACGTTGATACTGCATTAAAATCTTTATTTGCTCCTCATCTTCAAAGACATCTATCAGCGGCTTCCTTAACCATTCATAATTCTTATAAATCTCTATGGCGTACTTCCTTCTCAGAAGGTTTTCAATAGACTCCGGTTCCGCAGGGCAATTCTCATCATCAATCATTTTTCTAACCAAAACCTTGCAGAAAACATCTATGTTTGATAAAGCCTCTTCGAAATTATTCATTTAAATTAAATCATCTCCTAAATTAATATTCTATTTACTACTATATATTTTTTAATTTTTCCCGTCACTGGGCATGTCCAAAAAATTGGCTTATGCATGGTTGCGTTATATGTTGCTTTATGCTCCGAAGGCGGGATTCTATGGCGTACGGCTTCGATCTCCTCATGAGGATCTTTGATCTCATCCTTGGATCTCGGGTTGAGGGGGAAGCGCTTGACCGCGCCCAACTTTTGGAGCCAAACTTTTACGTATTTTTGTTTCTAGGCTTTAGATCTCGGATGGAAATTTATGATTGTGATCCCGCATCTCATGAATTTCCAGGAGAATATGGGCAACTGCGCTGCGTATGCATTAGCTGCGACTCATAAGGTATAACCTTCACATGGCTGATTCCCTAAACCTTCGCTCAGCAAAAACGATCTAGCTAAAAAATATACCTATAGGGGGTATCGTTTTTAGCTTGAAAATTCGCTTAAAAAACAATATTGAACGTCATTTTTTGGCGCTCGACAATTTCGATGAATGCCCCCTTCTTAAAGCCGGAGTAAGACCCTCCAAAAAATGCTGTTAAAGCTAACGTGTCTCATCAATTCTGGGATGCAAGAATAAACAAAAATTTTTGGACATACCCTTATCACTCACATGTGGCATAGTAAGATTTATTTTCTTTTAATCTTTTATGGGTTCATAATGAAGATCACTGCGCTGAGGAATCATAAGTGCTATTGCTGCGGATCAACAATTAAGAAGGGTGAGGAATGCTTCGCATTCATAGTTACGCCTCTCAACCCTCAAGAAAATGAATTTGATGTAATTTACACATGCCTAAAATGCGTAAATGAGGAGGCTTGCAAAATTAAAGTAAGTAGGCGGGGCGGCGTCATAAAGGAAGATTAACGCTTTTAGAGCCTAAAAAATAATGTGCTGACTAAGTTATTTCTCCATCCGCGGGATCCACGTGTGTCTTACAATTTTAACTATACCCTCAATATTTTTGCTGTGTTCTTGAAGGGCTCTATTTATCGCTATATCTGCATTTAATGATCCAACGCTTGCTATGTTAAGTAGGCCCGATAATATTGCCCTTAAATATGGGATTTCAGGAAGCTCATACATTAGCCTCTCAGCCTCGATTTCAAGGTTGTTCTTCATTTCTAACACGCTATTTGCAACTTTGATGTCTCCTGTAAATACGCAGTCAACGGCTTTTTGGAAAACGGTTTGGGCAGCTTCGCTGAAATCATATATTTTCTTGATGACCTCCTCTTCTATCCTGTCCCTATAAGCTCCAGCGGCTATTACTTTCTTCGCAATATCTTCGGAATAATCGCCTATTAACTCTAAGGACTGCAATATTAGCCTAATCGCTGGAATGAAGAGCGGATCAGTTATTCCCATCTGCTCCACAATGTCGGGTCTTCTCTGTGCATATAAAAGCAGGCGCGTGGCTAAATAGTAAATTGTATCAGCTTCATCCTCACGTTCAATGGTTTCCTCCGCCAAAAGCCTATTGTTTTCTATAAGGGCCTGCATTGCCTCGGTGAGTATTGTTGAGACAATAAGCGATAGGCGTCTAATTAGCATATCAATCTTAAATTTTGTTGGATCAAGCGAGCACTGTAGAAGTATCTGTTTAGATGATTCCTCCAGGATTCCTAAGCCGATCAATTTACGGGTAACTCTGCGGACCTCATTTATCTGGTTCTTTTCTATACGATTTGATGAAATTATCCTTATGACATTGCGTCCAAGCATATAGCTTCCGACAATTATCCTTTCAAGCATGCCGCTTTCATCGCAAGCATCAGCATTAACTATGTATTCCTCCTCGGTCTCTTCTAGGCGTATAGCGTAGCTGGGCACTATTTTTAATGTTCCATCCTTCTCCATCATTATGAAGACTGAATCTCCTGGTTTAATTCCGTTCTCTCTCACCCACCTATTTGGAAGAGAAACCGTTAGCGTTGAACGCCCTACCCTCTGCAGTTTTCTACTTTCCATTTTACCACCTCTATATTCAATATTTACCAATTAATATTCTATTTGCATTAAATATATATTTTTCGCTTAAGTTATATATCACTCAGAAATAATGGAGGGATGTATATATGGCAAAATGGAGAACCGTCAGCATAAAGCAAGAATTAATAGAGGAGATTGAAAAAGCAGTTAAAACTGGACGTTATAGAAGCATATCGGAATTCGTTTCAGAAGCCATAAGGCTGCGTCTGGAGGAGCTGATGCGCGCTAAAGGAATCCCCGTAGAAAAACGCAGAGAAGTGTTGGCGAAGGCTCAGGAGCAAATGTTATACACACCTAAACACACATGGGCTCAGATAACTTCTGAAGGAAACATACGCGTCGGGCTCTCTGATTATGCGGCGAGACATTTGAAGGGGATAGCTCACGTATTAACCGAACCAGTTGGTAAGGAGATTGTTAAGATGGATCCTGTGGGGGTTGTGGAGACATGGATGTTCATGTTTGATATCTACGCGCCGATAAGCGGAAAAATAGTCAAAATTAATGAGGAACTTAAAAATGAACCATACTTGATAAATGAGGACCCCTATGGGAAAGGCTGGATACTTGAGATTAAACCGAGAAACTCAACTGTTCTAGAGGAGGAGCTAAGCGACCTGCTAAGCGCTAGAGAGTACAATAAATGGGTTAGCAAGCTGGAAGGTAGGCTACGCGGATAAGGATCCGGTAAAAACGTTTGTCTCCCTAATTTTTTATTTTAAAATTTGAATGGTGAGCCATTCAAAATGCTAATATTATATTTAGCTTTATGCCTCATAATGATCGGTTTCGTTGTTGGGGTTTTATCCGGTTTCCTAGGTTTCGGCGGGGGATTCATTCTCACGCCTTTTCTTTTAAGTTTGGGAGTTCCAGCCAATATTGCGGTTGGAACAAATGTTACGCAGATCTTCATGTCCTCAGCTGTCGCCGCTTTAAGACATAAGCGTCTAGGCAACGTAGATTTGAGGTTGAGCTTGATTATAGCCTCCGGCTCAATTATTGGAGCGGAACTTGGGGCGCAGGCAGTGGAGCACTTTGAAAAGATCAATGTGCAGCATCTGAACGCCATAATAAGCTTAGCCTATATTGTAATTTTAACTTTGACATCGGCCTACATGATTTATGATGCTTCCAACCCTGAGCAGCGCAAATTCTCCGCTCAAAAGAGATTCTCTGTAAGCAAACTTTTCGACCTTAAAATTCCGCCGATGATCACTTTATCGCAGCCTAACATTGCGCCAAAGTCTTTCTGGATGCTTATTCTTCTCGGCTTATTCGTTGGGTTCTTCTCAAGCTTCCTAGGGGCCGGCGGAGGCTTTATCCTTGTTCCCTCCCTGATTTATCTTATTGGTTGTAAGTCTGCTATCGCTGCTGGAACAAGCATATTTGAAATATTTTTAAGCTGTATGTTTGCATCATTATCGCATGCAGTTAAGGGAAATGTTGACTTCTCATTAGCGATTTTGATGTTCATAGGCTCCCTAATGGGTTTACAGATAGGCATTTCAGCAATAAAATGCGGCGGGGAGAAGAACTTTAAAATAGCGTTTGGACTATGCCTAGCCTTTATAGCTTCAAGTGTTATTTTGAAGATGACTGCATGGATTTTTAAAATAGACACCCTTTATTTGCTCTCTCAAGCGGTAATATTCGCAGCAACGTCTCTAATAGCCCTACTAATTATAGCGCTAACTTTGAAGGCGAAATATCACATTAAATCCTAAAATTATATATTAGCGAAACGATAATTAAATTAATGTAGGTTTAAATCCATAGGTTAAAATGGAATCTGATTTAAAGGGTGAATGTTGAAGATGTTTAAAAATGAATCTTATGAGATTTTGTCAAAGTGGTTAACATCAATGTTCCCAACAAGCATAATCCGCTTTGAAGATAAACGGATTGAAGTGTATGAGGTAGAGGACGGTTATAGCATAGGGTATAGGATGGCGTATTGCATAATTCCTTGCTCAGTTGAATGCGGCGAGGAGCTTTCAGAATGTTATAAAAATGTGGGGCAATGCTTGATTTGCTGCGTCGAGAATGGTTTCATTCCGACATACATCGCTGTTCCTGAGGTCTGCCCCCGAATGAAAAGGTTGGAGAGAACCCTAGGCGCAATTAATCTGCCAATAGGTCTAATTACCATAGACCGAAGCGGTGAAGTGAAAGTTGCAGTGAAGCCGCATGTGCCATAAACGGACGTGGCAACTTAACTTCACCTCCTTAGGTGGTTGTAGTATAATATGAATAGTTTTATTGTTAGGTTCCAGCATGCCATCGACCTTCTGAATCTCTCGCTTCTGTTTATTGGGTTTGATGTTATATTGTTGAAGAATACCTTTGTCCTCTGCTTGAATGATGAGTATACGGATTCTATTAGGCTTCT
>Ga0209183_1000725_pt1 | contig 12258 bp, 16 predicted proteins | sample LHCtaG_2_FD_184120 | JGI IMG/M metagenome (GOLD analysis project Ga0209183, IMG submission 184120) | Hot spring microbial communities from Little Hot Creek, USA to study Microbial Dark Matter (Phase II) - LHC4sed_replicate (SPAdes)... | ecosystem: Environmental > Aquatic > Thermal springs > Hot... | reverse complement strand
TGGTAAATCTGTTAAAGGGGTTCAAGCTTAAACCTCTAAAACTACTTAAGTATTAGAGTATTCCTCTAATCATTATTATCTAATATAAATTGTTAAGTTTGGAGATTATGGAAGTATGAAGATTAGGACTAGGGTATGTATGGATTAAACGAATTTATTGAGTTGAGGTAGTCTCAGAATAACTATGTGATAAGAGGTTGGGAATTAGTAGTTAAGTTTTAGGGTACCTAAGATATTGAGAAGTGTTTAAGTATTTACGGATTTCTTTAAGAGTTAAGTGGTCTTCCTACTACGTTCTATTAATATCTTTAACCTCCTAATCCTTTCTAGAACTTCAAGCCATGTATTTAGTAGTTTAATATCTTCCTCATTCTTAATATCTGAGTCCCCCATCTCTAACTTCTTTCTTAACCTGTTGACAGTACTTATAGTGAATTTCTCAAGTTCGTCTAGAACACTTATAGTAGTTATTGATAGTAGTTCATCATCACTTTTAACTATTTGAACCTTTCCATGTACTGGGCATATAACCTCACCACTTCTAAGTTTGAAGAGTGGTGTAGAACATATTGGGCATGCTTCACTAAGCATAGTAGCTCCTGACTTAAGCAACTCACTCATCTTCTTTATACTAGCCTCACTCCCTGACATCCAAACCCCATTAAAATTATTAGTTGTGCTATTTAACTATCTAACGGTTTAGGGGGTGTGGTATGAGTACAGGTAATGAATCTAAAGTAGATACTAAGTTACTTAATGAGGCTAAGATAGTTCAAGCTATAAGGTTATTAAATAAGATCGTTAGTGATTCAAGTGTGCCTAGGAATATACGTAGAGCTGCTATAGAGGCTTTAAACATGTTACAGGATAAGAGTTTATCACCTGGGGTTAGAGCTGCGAATGCTGTAGGTGTTTTAGATGAAGTAAGTCAAGACCCTAACATGCCGGTACATACGAGGACTACTATATGGAATATAATGGCTGTGTTATCAACTGTTAGGGATTAGTAATTAGATGGTATTATGAAGGTGAAGGTTAGAGTTAGAGGTATATACGCTACAGCACTTTCGAAAATACTCTATGATAGGGGTGTAGAGTTAGTCGATGTTACGGACGTCATAGCTAAGCGTTTAGGTATAAGTGAGTTAAGGGGTGTACCTGCAGACGTAACTATTAAATCTGATGATGAGGACCCATCAAACATACTAGTGATAGGGTTTCCAGAGAGTGTTAAGTATGTTGTGAAGGTATTGATTGAGGAGATACCCTACGTAATAGTTAATATGCCTGAGGTAGGTCTATACGCAACATTCAAGACATCTATAGTAGGTAGTAGAGATAATGTATGTGTTATAGATACTCCGTATGGTCAAGCACCTATAGTAGATGTTAGGGAGTGTGTTAACGGTGCTGAAGTCTATGCAACCTCAATTAGGGTACCTCTTAAGAAGGGGGAACGTATGGTCTTCTCAAATAAGTTAAGAGTTGTTGGGTATTACGCGATATTAAGTAGGGGTGGTAAGGTAACCTTCAGTAACTTCATCAAGAATAAGGAGAGGATTTCAGAGTTAGTAGTGATATCATCTAATTACGTGAGGAAGGGGTATAGCATCCATTGGAGGAGTAATGTTGATGATGTTAACATATCTGAAGTTATTAACGAACTAGAAACATTAATGGATAAACTAGAAGGTATTGAGAAGGAATTACGTTATAGTAAGCCTTTAGAGATAGTGTATGAGGGTGAGAGGGTAGCTCTAATAATACTTCCATCACTGTCTAAAGAGTATTTAGATAGTGTAAGAGCTAAGATAACTCCAACAACACCGTATCATCACTCATTAAGAAGTTTAGATGACAACCTCAAATACTTAGTTGATATTCTAGATGTAATAGCTAGTAGGGTTGAGGAGGGTATCTTACGTAGATGTATTAAGGAATGGATTAAGAATAGCTTAACAGATTATGAAGTTAGTATAAGACATGTTAAACCTGATGGAAGTGTGATTAGCTTAAGTAGTGGTAAGGTTAGAAACGTAATAGATGATAGCGGATTATGTATAAATATAGAGAGAGGTATTGTAGGTAAGGGCTCATACGATGGTTTAGGGATACCTAAAGAAGTAGGTGATAAAGCACTTACTGAGGTTTGTGAGGGTAGGTGGTGGGTTGTACATAGATACTTATCATCAGATGGTAGGGTTAAGGGTATGTACATAAACATAAACACACCTCCAGAGATTATACCGTATAATAATGTGAAATACGTAGATTTAGGTATAGACCTCATATTAAAGGATAGTAGAGTATGTAAGTTAGTAGATATTGAAGAGTTTAGAGAGTTAGTAAGGAGTAACTCATTAAGATATGATGTATTGATTGAAGTTTTAAAAACGTTAAATACTTTACTAACAAGTCTTTGTACTAGTGAAGGTTAATCCAACTCTATCCTTACCTACGTTGTTTATACCTTAATATAGAATTAATTTATGAAGATTTTAATTAGATTACTTTACTGATATACGTTAACTTACTGAGGGCTAGGTATATAGCTACGCTTGCAGGTACTTTATATGACATACCCTTCATTAAACTTAATTCATAGCCTAAGATGTTTATGTTATTTACATCTGTTGTCGGTATTATCAATGCTGTGTAGTTAGTAAATGGTGAGAGGTCTTCTCTAAGCTTGAAGTCCTGTAAGTCCTTAACATCTAACTTAACTACTCTTAAACCTGTCTTACCATTTAAACTTTCTTGAATCCTAATTAATCTTGAAGTATCTATAGTTACTTTCTCATCAACTCTTACTACACATCTAGATATAATCTCATTTAATTTATTCTTTAAGTCTTCAACATTAGTATCGATTAACTTTTTAGCTAATCTCCTCCTCCAACCACCTTCATCAGTTCTAGGTAGACTTAACCTTATCTTCTTACTCTTACTACTAACTAATACTACGTAACGTAGGTCTAAGTCTACACCTCTTAAGTAATCTACTATCTCCCTCCTAGCTGAGGAATCCAACGATAACCATGATTGATCTTTTGGATGTACTCTAGTATGGAATCCTCTATTACCTGAGAACTGAACTTCAATTTCATCATGTTTAAATCCTAAGTCGTTGATGAGTACTTCTACTAGTTCTTCTTCATGTTCTTTAGCTAGTTCTAAGCATTCATCATTGATTAACTCTACATCATCACAACCACTATCTAAGCATACACTTATCTTCATAGGGTTACATCCAGGTATTTCATTAGCATCTATATCGAATATTAGGTCAGACCCTAACCAACCCTTCTCATCCATATTCTCAGCACCAGGTTCTCTATAGAGTGCTGATGAGAAGTAAGCATGTTTTGGTGTGATTGATGTTATGTACTCCTTAAGTGTTGAGGGATTATTAAATGATTTATGCCTTATATAAGACTCACTATCGAATGTTTGGAAAGCAAATTCTCTTAGTATAAAGTCTTCAGGAACTCTTAAATCAGTCTTCTTATAGTATTCCTTAAATAATCCCTTAATGATGTTCTTAGTTTTACTACTCAACTCTTGGTGCGACATAGTAGTTCATCTTAGCACCTTGAGGTAGGTTAAGTATTAACTTACACGGCATTTCAGGACTTAATAGTATATCTACAGTTTCTGAAATCTTCATAGGTTGTTTAATATATGATAAGTACTCCACCCCATAAGATACACTTGTATTAGGGTCATTAACCTCAAACTCTAACAACACTCCGGACTCCTTATCAAATACTACTTCAGCATCACCTAAATCACTCTTAACGACTAAACTAAGGCAGTCCTCACCGATATTAAACGCTAGTACATCTCCTAAGTCCTCAATACTACTTATACCTTCATATAATGTAGTACCTACAACCTTAAACTTATTTCTTAAGTCTAAACTTAATTCAGGAATAGCTTCAACTTCACTACCTGTATGTAGGGGTATTATAAACATCCTAGGAATACCCCTCCTCTCAAGTTCTATAGTAAGTGAGTTCTCACTAACTTCTAATGATATCCTATCATCCTTCTCAGAACTCCTTAATATCTTACCTAAATCCTCAACGTTAATAGCTACTCTAACCTCATCCTCTAACTCGAAAGTATCGAAAGACTCCTTAGGGATATTAAACTCTACTAAAGCAACTCTTGAAGGATCCATAGCCTTAACTGTTAATCCATCATCACTAACAATCATTAAACCTACCTCAACAAACTTACTGATACTACTCATCACGTAACGCCAAACTCTAGCATTAGCGAAGGTTACCCTCACAATCAGACCCAATTAAATGAAGTTAATCATAATTTTTAAAATCATCTGGTAATAAGTGATGAAAATTACTAGTATCTCACGTAGGTTTAGGGGATGTGATGCCGAAGGGATTACCTATGGTTTTAATGTTATTGATTGTTGTTAGGACTTCCTGAGGTACTAGACCAGCTTTTAATAACCTCTCTCTTAATTTAGTAATCATTGATGGGGTATCTATCTCTAATGGACATATAGCTTTACACCTACCACATGTAGTACATGTGAATGCTAGTGGTGCTGCTTTATCTAACCCATGTGTGAAGTATGTCCATATAGCTCCTATCCCTCCAATATACTTATAACTCCATACAATACCACCTACCTCACGATATACTGGGCAATCACTTAGACATGCACCACACTTAACACAGTAGGAAGCTTCTCTGAAGTCGGGGTCGTTAATCATTTTAGACCTACCGTTATCTACTAAAACTAGGTAAAGTTCTTTAGGTCCGTGAACACCTAAAGTTAACTTCAACTCTATATCTGCAGTCCTGCTAGGACCAGTAATTAACGATATGTATACAGGCATTAACTGACCTGTAGCGTTAGGAGTTATTACCCTAGCAACTAGTAATGCATCCTCAACTGTTGGGACTATCTTCTCAATACCTGAAACACATATGTGTACTGATGGTGCGTTAGTTGAGAATCTAGCGTTACCTTCATTCTCTATGATGAATATAGTTGATGTATCAGCAGCTATCACGTTAGCACCGCTTATACCTACATCTGCGTTGATGAATTTCTCCCTCAACTTCTCCCTAGCAACTCTAACAAGTATTGAGGGGTCTGAAGGTAATTCCCTACCTAGGACTTTCGAGAATGTCTTAGCAACTTCCTCTCTAGTTAGATGTATTGCTGGGTATATTATATGTGATGGTTTCTCACTCCTTAACTGTATTATCCATTCACCTAAGTCTGTCTCAACAACCTCTATACCTCTACTGATTAAGGCATCATTAAGTGATATTTCCTCAGTAACCATAGACTTAGACTTAACGATTAACTTAGCGTTATGTTCTGAACATACTTTAGCTACATACTCTACAGCGTCTTTAGCTGTATTAGCTAGGTAGAAAGTACCTCCTAAAGCTTCTAAATTCTCCTTAACCATCTTTATTAACTCATTTAAATGATTTATTGACCAAGTCTTAATCTCCCTAACTCTCTTTCTGTAGTAGTTATAGTAGGGTAATCTCCTAAGGGCTGTATTCCGGTTATTCCAGTAAGTCCTACTAAATCTCTCTAAAGCTATCTTAAGTACTTCATTCTCTATCTCCTTAGTGAGTGCTTCCCTATAGGAATCAAACCATGAACTCATAACACCACCTCATAAAGTTAACTCATCAATAAGTTCGATAATATCTAATACATCTATATGTTTGAGGTTATAGAATAACTCACTTATTGATACACCATCTCTTAAGTTCTTAACACATGTTGGGCATGCAGTAATTACTGCATCAACATTTAATGGTGTAACATCATCCTTAATTCTGGTTATAGAGACTTGAGTAGATAGTTGAGGTATTAAGATCCTGAGAACGCCTCCAGCACCACAACATCTAGCAGCCTCTCTACTCCTCTCCATCTCTACGAATTCGATATTAGGTATTGACGTCAGTATGTTTCTAGGGATATCATAAACACCTGAATGTCTACCTAAATCACATGGGTCATGATAAGTAACACGTAGTTTAACACTATCCTTAAATCTTAACCTACCTAAACGAATGTTCTCATATATGAATTGAGTTGAATGTATAACCTTAAATGGAAGTCTCTCAACACCTAAGGCTTTAGGGTAAAACTCATTAAAACACCTATAACAACCCGGGCAATTAGTAACTACCTGACTAACACCTTCATTACAGATAATGTCTACAACATCTTTAGCTAAAGCTTTAAACCCATCATAATCACCTAGTATGATTAAGGGATATCCACAACACCTCTCCCTACTACCTAAAACCCTAAAATCAACACCTATCTTAGTAAGAATACTGATCATCTTCTCAGAGATCCCAGGTACTATATGAGAAGTAGTACATCCAACCCAATACAGAACACCAACCACGTAATACTCCCAGTACATACTACAGAATACAAATTAAAATATTTCGTAATGATGGTGAAAAGACTTAAAGATTTATTAGGTTTTACTTAATGAGTTAGTTGGTTGAGGGCCCGTCGTCTAGCTGGTTAGGACGCCGCCCTGACGCGGCGGAGGTCCTGGGTTCGAATCCCAGCGGGCCCACCACCCCAATCTTATCATAAGGGCCTATATAGATAAGTTTCTTCCTACCGTTAACGTATACACCCTTATAGAGGTAGTAACGGCGGTTGTAGTAGATCTTATAGAGGTGGTGATGATTATTAATCTCCTCATAAAGTAAAACATGGTTATAACTATATGGTTTGTTTTAGTGTTTTGAAAAGTTTATAAGCTTGAAATTAGTTTATTGTGTAGGCCCCGAGTGCCGCGGTAGTATAGCCCGGCCTAGTATGCGGGCCTGTCGAACACCGACCCTGTGTAGAGAGCCCGTGACCCGGGTTCAAATCCCGGCCGCGGCGCCAGCCCTTCCTAGGCTGACTTGCTTTTAAACCCATCATTTCATGACCCCCAGCGCTCGTGAAACGTATATATGTAGAGCAGAACCTATTATCAGGGCTTAGTAACTTGGAATCTAAGCTGTGGTTTGAGGGGCTGGACATCTCTAAGCTCAGTGCAGATGACAGGATTAGGCTGTTGAGATACGCGGTGGATAATCACGGGACCGATAAGGTCTTGGAGGTGTTAGGGTCTCCACGGTAACTCTGTGGAGGCAAGAGTTACTCTACTACAGATAGATACGATGTACTTGAAGCTATAATTACAAGTAATACTATTGTTACGCAGAGTTTGTTTTTAATCATGAGAATCTACCACCGCACTCATATTAAGATACATACCATATACTAATAAAATTTTACGTGGCTACGGCCTCAAAGTGTCGTGGGTAAGGTATGGTGTCGCTGAGTGGCAACTTCTCTACAGGAACTTTCTGCGGTCGCTAAGGATCGTATCCGAGATGAGAATACTCTTAGAGCTTAGGGGACCAGTCACCAGGACACCGGTTGGGTGGAACTCAAAGGTCTTCGAGGATGTAGCGGAGGCAGTAAGCCGGGGCGGAAAACCCTACGTAGTATTCAACAGGCTCTTCGGACGTCCAGTTGTCGACCCGAGGGACAGTGCTTGGTGCGAAAAGTACTGCGTAAGCGATGAAGAGTTCGAGGCGTACGTTAAGGAGCTCCAGAAGATCATTCCAGCACTACGGAAGGCTTGAGGTTAGAGGTGAGGAGGTCAGATGTATGGAGCTAGTACATCAAAAGCTTTTATATATCTTTCCCGAATACTTTATTCTTGGCGATCAGTAGATGGGCATGCGTCCTGCTCTGGTCGGACTCGTCGTGACTGTTTTGGGTTTAGCGATCACCGCACTGGGGGTCCTCCTAGCTTATAACGCCTACATGAACTACAGCCCGATCCTGCCTAAGGCGACCTCGCTCGACGAGGCCATCACCAACACGGTCTACGAGCTGTTGAACCTTGTGTTGAAGCTGGGTTTTCTCGGGGTGATGCTCTGGGCCGGTACCGCGTTACTGAAGAACGGCTTAAGTACCCTCATAGAGGCCTACAGAGTTGATAAGGTTTGTTCACCGCAGCAAAAGTAGGTGTTGCAGTAGTCTCAGCTATAGTAGTCCTAAGCCTCATCTCCCCGCTGGCAACATTCATCCTAGAGCTCTCGGAGAACCCCTCGAAGTACATATACGTGGAGGGTGCGGTGAAGCTGTTGAACGAAACTCATATAGAATTAATGATATCACTGACTTACTCCGGTAGAGTCCCGCTCAGAGACTTCACGATAGCTTTCAATGGGATGGAGGTGGTGTTCGGGGATGTCACTATGGGTGATTATACCAAGACCGTAGTCCTCAGCATAGGCGAGCTCAGCAGTGGGTTGCTGAGGATCACTGAGGTGTCGTATAAAATAGCCGGGCTATACCGCGTCAGGGTACGCGTGGGGTGAAGGGCACGGGGAAGGCACTACCACCTGTTCTCAAAAAAGCCTTCAGCGGTGCATTAGTCGGGCTCACCTACTACCTAGTCTACGCGGTGTTGCTTCCGCAGGTTTTCTCCACGCTACTTAAAACACCCATCGAGGCGGGGTACGTCACTTCGTTCATCGCCCTCTTCATAGCCCTTGGAACGGCGGAGTCTGTGCTCCGGAGCCACCCAATATCCATACCCCTCAGAGTGATCTCGAAGCTGTTAGGTGCACTAATACTCTACGTGGTGCTGAACGGCGGGCACCTAGAGGTGGAGGTGCCTGCTGAAGGTGTGGTAATTCATGCTGAGCTCGATGTGAGTCCGCTCCTACACGCGGTAATACTCTTCAGCCTACTGTACGGCTTCATAGACGCGTTTTCATATTACACAACAAGGAACGCTACCTAGCTTTCATCTCTTCATTGATAGTACAGCTGAAGAGCTCGCTCCCCACAAACTTATCCGTAGCTATCTCCTGTAGCGAAGCAATCGGAAAACTGAAAAGAGAGGAAAGGACTGGAAGAATGTATGCAGACACCTTTCTTCGGTTTCAGATGGATTACTCCTTTCCTGCTGAGCTCTCTCAGGACCTTCCTTACGGTGATCTCGCCTACCATTAACCCTCCGTTGCTTTCGAAAAGCTCTTTCTTGATTTGCGAAATAGTTATACATTTGTGCTTCTTGATTATGGGTATCGCCATATTGATTAGCTCATCTACGTCTGGTTGCTTGATTATATTACTTCAAAATCTTCGAGGTCTCTGACCGAGGTAAATCGAACCCGTCCAGATCGGGTGCCTTAGACGTAGTTCATCCAATTTTAGCTGTAGTAGGGAAAAGTATATAAACCCTTAAATCTTCGCGGCAAAACTGCAGATATATCCGTTATCATTCGCGATATACGTCTTGATTCCACATTCTAAAGTCTACAGTTTCTCTCAGGAGGATTTACAATTCCTTTCTATTTCTTTTAATAGAAAATTTAATGAAAAATAATTTTAGTTATAACCGAGGCTTCACTCCTCCTCTTCTTCCATTCACTCTTCATCGTCTAACCATTAGTCTTCATCATTCCAAGCGTTCCTCTTCGGGTTTACCATATGTTCTCCCTCAATAAATACGGTAGTTATATAGTTTTAAAGGTACGTCGCACAACTTTCTATTAAGGGACTGTCGAAATGCTTGGGAAGTACCCTACCAGCAAGCCGTTGACGTATAACGGGTAGTACGGCGGGTAGACCGCTTTGAACACTCCCGGCTCAGTAACCACCGCGCTTACTGAGTTGTTCACGCTTAAGAAGGGGTCTTCCCACCTGGAGAACATGTAAACAACGTTGTTGTCCTCCAACTCCAGCGGTGCCGTGTAGTTCAGGGTTGCACCGTGCCTAACCCAGAAAACTTCAGCGAAGAGCAAGGGCTCTGAGGTTACCACTACTAAGTGCTCGGGTAAGTAAACAGCTTCATAGGTACCCGCCTCTGCCACAACTACGCACGCCGAGCTAGAGTATACGCGACGGTTGAAAAACCAGTGCGAAAACACGTATCTAGTAGCAGAGCTGATGTATACGTGGCTGTCAGCAACACACCCTAGAACCTAAAGACACGCTAATGCTCTGCTCGTAATACCTTTCCCCATTAATGATTAGAGAAACCTCCCTAGGAACTCTCACAACAACAGTAGCTGATTCAGCATAAGCTACAGCAGAGTGTATTAATGCTAAACCAGCAAGTAACAACATGAGTAGTAGTACATGTCTGTCTGCCGAATATCGCGGACGTCAAGAAGTACTACGATTACGCAAAGATCTACACCCTACTTCTACTTCTCTTCTCGCCTGCGGGTAGAATTAAGAAAAGCATTGACAGATAATCCGATCTCAGCGGTACTGACGGTACTAAAAAGTTTAGCTATATGAAAACATGATGAACTTTAGTGATTAGCTCACTACGTAAATGTACCGATGGATGAGGTATTCGGTGTAGAGAACTTCCTAAACGACATAACTAAGGGTTTAAGGCTATCTTGGTGCTATGAGGACTTCATAATTTCGTGGATCATTATCTTTATACCACCAGTAGCTGTGCATGGTGTAAACCTTGATAGCTGGTGTCGCGTATTAAGTGACGTCTCTTACTGCTTTATAGTAACTTACAGTTAGTGACGCTGTTCAAACTCCTGCGTATGTGAAGCTTACTGTAATGCTGGAGATGGGAGTGTCTGTCTCGCTAGTATCCTCTGGCACTAACAACCCTATTAGTGTTTTGCCAACTACTCCTTCGAATTTATAGTAGGGCGGTGTTGGCGGGGTATATGGGTAAAGACTATATGGCAGTGAGGGTTCCTCAACACTTCTTGCAACACCCCTATCTTATCTGGGTAAAGGAGCCAATACTCTAGACAAGATCCTGTGAAACCATCACACCAAATTGACCATTCATACTTGTATTTAACGTAGAAGTATATAGTGCCCTTATAGTATCCTGCCAATCCTATCGTTTCACGGCCTATCAAACTAGGAGTTAACTTCTTTCCGGCAGACCCCCACCAAACCTGACCATCGGATCTACAGCCAGTGATGTCGTAAAATCTGAATCACCAAGCACCTCAAAATATACGGCGGGCCGCTTAGGATAGAGGTATAAAATGAACGAGGTGTTGAGCCCGCTTATTGAATATATTCTAGGTCCTTTAACCCACGTGTAGCACTCCCCTCTCTTGTAGCCACTATTTGGGTCCTCCTCAACTATTACGATATTACAAGAGAACGGTTTACTCTCAGAAGGTGGGGAGGAAATATCGCTTGAGCGAGTTTCAACTTATCATAGCTCTCCTCTGCTTTCACTCTCTCCGTGTGTATTATACTTCTCGGAAACACCCCCACTATCCTGTCCCACTTAAAGAGCGTGGCGTTGTCCCTCACACAATTTACGAAGATAGCGTATTCCTGAGGCTCGTAGTAATCAACAACTAACTTGTTAGTGCGGGGGATCTTGCATGTATTTCGCCACGTAGGCGAAAAGAGTGTTCTTCACTTCAACGATATCCCCAAGGGTGTAAACCCTTATAGAGGAGCTCTGTGTAACCTTTTTCCGTCGGGTTATACATGGTCGGAAATCTCTTAACTAACACGGCACAGCGATCCGTAGCTATCTGCAGCAACCTTATCTTGAGCTTCACGAGCATCCTAGGCCTCCCTTCAAGCCAAGAACTAAACAAGGTAGAAATCTCATCAGTATTCGATAACGCAGCAGCACTCAATACTAGGAGAAGAATTATAACCGACACCAAGAAAACCTCCTAATTACCAAACATACTAAATGTCCTAATAAATGCTTGTTTATTAAGTTTTAAACCTCACTACCTAACACGAATATCGTAGAACCTAAGTGTTATTTAATTTTGATGATTACTGTTTTATGGTGTGTTGACTAGAAAGAAAAAGTGACAAGCATAATCCTATGATAGAATCTTTATGAATCCAAAAGTGTGCTTTACTTCGTTATTGCTTATGTACGTGATTACCACTCTGATTTCATCTCTAGTTTTCACTTCTTTATTGGACGTAAGAAGGAACCTGGTGTACATGATATCGTTCCCAGATAAGTAGTGGTGATATATACGTTAAGGCGAGGAGAATTAAAGCGCTCATCGATAGGAGTGGCTTCGATGCGGACCTGATAGGGTGTTACAAGGTACACTTAACAACGTACCCACACCACAAGAGACTCACCGTGAACTTGGACGTAGTCACGGCTACGGATGCTGAGGCAGAGGAGCTAGCCGATCTACTCAGCAGGGGGTGGGGCTGATGGGCGGGTATGCCTGGAC